>Ga0066388_100000665_pt1 | contig 17134 bp, 9 predicted proteins | sample PanSoiMetaGPlot6_FD_64539 | JGI IMG/M metagenome (GOLD analysis project Ga0066388, IMG submission 64539) | Tropical forest soil microbial communities from Panama analyzed to predict greenhouse gas emissions - Panama Soil - Plot 6 (Hybrid Assembly) | ecosystem: Environmental > Terrestrial > Soil... | reverse complement strand
GGGAGAATCGCAGGTTGTCATCGAGGTCCAAGAGACAGCTGCGGTGTGGCGAGCTATTGCAGTCCGGAACGTGTTCGGCGCCCCTAATAAAGAGTCGGAGCCTCCTATCGATCCGAAATATTTTATTCCAAATCCTGGGGCGAACCCACGGATCGAATTCTGGATCGATCAGCCGTCGGTTTGGTCGAGAAAGACTCGTTATCTCCGCGTCTCCGGTTGGTGCGTTGCGGTTTCGGGCGACGAACTTACTCAGGTGCGAGCCCGCGTTCGGCAAAAAACTTTCCGAGCGCGCTTCGGCACCGTGCGACCTGATATCGGTATTCTTTTTGATAACAAGCCAGGCGCTTTGCGGAGTGGTTTTTCGCTGGACGCGATCATTCCGCCTGGCCGCAGCCAATTCATTATCGAAGCACGGAGCGGCGAAGGATCATGGGAGACCTTTTTCATTTATCCCGTACGCGGCCCGATTTTCAGAGAGCAGTTTGATGAGAAGCAAGAAATGGTGGGCGATTACGCGCTCTGGATTCGACGCTATGATCGTTTGCAAAGGGACGACGTGAGACGCATTCGGAAGCAAATCGCACAGTTTCGCGATTCCCCGCTGATTTCAGTTTTGCTGCCGGCTTACAACTCGAATTTGAAGTGGCTCCAGCGTGCCATCCAATCGGTGCAAAACCAGGTGTACCCGCGGTGGGAGCTGTGCATTGTCGATGATGCATCTACCAACCCAAAGGTCTGGGAGCTCTTACAAAAGTACGCACGTTGGGATCCACGTATAAAAATCATGCGTCGGGCGCAGAATGGACACATCTCGGCGGCATCGAACGATGCGCTAAAAATGGCGGAGGGCGATTTTGTAGCGCTACTCGATCACGACGATGAATTGGCGCCTACTGCGCTTTATTTCGTGGCCTTGGCTTTCAACGAAAATCGAGAATTGCAACTGCTCTACAGCGACGAAGATAAGCTCGACGCTCGCAGCCGCCGTTCCGATCCATATTTCAAATCCGATTGGAACCCCGAGCTTCTTCTCGCGCAGAATTTCGTCTCGCACCTGGGTGTTTACCGAACCGACCTAGTCCGCCGTGTGGGCGGTTTTCGCGTCGGTTTTGAAGGCTCGCAGGACCATGACCTGACGTTGCGCTGCATTGAGCAGATTCCGCCCGATCAAATCAAGCATCTGCCAAGGGTGCTTTATCATTGGCGCATGACAGATGAAAGCACAGCGTCGCGGGCCACCGCAAAACCATATGCACAAGAAGCGGCTCGTCGCGCCGTACAGGAACATCTCGGTCGCAAGGGGATCGAGGCCTCAGTTGTCCCGCACTATGGCATGTACCTGCGAACCAAATATGCGCTTCCCTCAGAGCGGCCGCTCGTTTCGATTGTCATCCCAACCCGCGATCGAGCGTCGCTTCTCCAGAAATGCCTTGAAAGCATTTTCGCGAAAACAGATTACCGAAACTACGAAGTGATGGTGCTTGATAACGGAAGTCGCGAAGCCGAGACGTTGCAATTTTTGGAGCGGTTGAAAAAGCGGGAGCGCGTGCGGGTGGAGCGAATCGATGGGCCGTTCAATTACAGTCGGTTGAATAATCGCGGTGTGGAGTTGTCTCGCGGATTATTTGTCGCACTGCTCAACAACGACGTGGAAGTCCTAAACGATGGATGGCTAAGCGAACTGGTGAGCCACGCGTTACGACCGGAAGTAGGAATGGTTGGCGCACGGCTCTGGTATCCGAACGGCGCGATCCAGCATGGCGGAGTCATTCTCGGCGCGAGTGGAGTTGCGGGTCACGCACACGTGGGAGTCCGGCACGAGCCTGGCTACTTTGCTCGTCCACATCTAGCGCAAAATCTGTCGGCAGTAACTGCTGCTTGCGCAGTGATGAGACGAAATGTTTACCTGCAACTCGGCGGTTTCGATGAAGTAAATCTCCCGGTCACTTTCAACGACATTGATTTCTGCCTGCGCCTGCGTGAGGCAGGCTACTGGATCGTCTGGACGCCGCACGCGGAGCTGGTTCACCATGAGTCGGCCAGTCGCGGCTTTGACGACAGCGCACGGGAGCAAGTTCGGTTTCTGGCCGAGGTCGACTATATGAAAACGAAATGGCGAGATCGGTTGACGTACGATCCCTTTTATAATCCCAACCTTTCGCTGGGAGACGATCTTTTCACTCTGGCTTTTCCGCCTCGAACGGCCAAGCGGTGGCAGGTTGTTGATGCTTAATTGTGCGACATTAAAGCTACCCACATCAACTCGAAATGAGAGAGCCAATTGTACCGAAACGCGCGGTCGCAGATTATTTGTTTCATTTCGATGCGCCGTTGGAACGCATTTCTTTTAACAAGCAAATCAAAATCACCGGGTGGCTTTTGCATCAGCAGGGTCTCCCCACTTACGGAATTCGTGGAATTGTTCGCAGTGCATTGCGGCGCCGATCCATTTTCAAGGCTCGCCGCAAGAGATCGAGACCGCTTGTTGCCGCCGCCTATCCAGATTTTCCTGAAGCGGCAGATAGTGGGTTTCTACTGCAGCTGGACCTGCCCGCTGGCCGAAGCGAAATCACCATTCAGGTCCGCGACCACGAAAAGGCCTGGCAAACGATTCTTCTCACCCAGATCTGGGCGTTCCCTCTTACTTTTCTCGGTCGAATTGGTTTGCCGCGCGTCGAGGATGCTTTGGGGACCTCTCTCACGGAGCTCTTTGCAAAAAAGGCGAAAAGCATTACGGCGGCCGTCCGGCCAGAGTTGGTTGCGCCAGTCGAGAGCCCCCCTCGCGGCGGTAGCATCAAAACTGTCGTTGACGCGCCAGGTTCAACCCGGCAGGAAATCAAGACCGTTCATTTGTTCGTCACCTCGAAATCGAATCTGTTTATCCGCGAAATTGCCGAATTACTTTGTGCCGGCTTCGGTGCTGCGGGCTGTGAGGCACAACTTTTCGTGGATCAAATTCCCGCGGAGAACACCGAGGAGGGCAAAATCCAAATCGTGGTTACGCCTCATGAATTTTTTAATTTATTCTTAAGTCATCAGCTTCCCTGGGAGAAGATTCAGCGTCTGGCAAACCATCTTTTTTTGCTGGGCACAGAACAGCCCGAGAGCGAGTGGTTTTACAGTAATCTGGTCATGGCCCCGCACGCACTCGCCATGCTCGACATTCATTTGTCCGGGGTTGCTGGATATCGCGCGAACGGGGTGCGGTGTTTCCATTTGCCGCTCGGTTATCACCCATTGCTTGAACAAAGGAACCAATCAAACAACTCGGAAAGAGACCTCGATGTCTGCATTCTGGCTGCGATGACTGATCGACGTGAAGAGTTTATAGCTGCCCACGCCGATTGGTTTGCGGCTCGCAACTGTCACCTTCGATTGGTTCCCCTGGGATTTGCGAAAACGGAAACGACACGGAGTTATTTACCGCCAGCAAGACGCAACGCGCTACTACAGCGGACAAAGATCTTGCTGAATGTTCATTACTCAGAGTTGCCCTATTTCGAGTGGCACCGAGCTGTGATCGGACTAGCGAATGGTTGCTGCATGATTACGGAACCCTGCGAAGGATTCGCGCCGTTAATCCCAGGTAAACACCTTATCATGGCAAAAGCAGATCACCTGATTACCTGTTGCGAATATTACCTGGAACACGAAGATGAACGCAAAGCGATCGCGCGAGCTGGTTACGATTTCATGCGGGAACGCTTCACGCAGAAAGATAATTGCCGCGCTTTCTTGCAACAGATACAGGACGCCTTTCCCGCGGGAAATGCAACGGAACACTTTGCTGTTAACATGGGAGCCAATGCCGAAGCTCCGTTAAAGACAGAACCGCTGCCGGACGCGTTAACGAAGCGCATTTCGCAAAAACCCATTGATCTGCTTCTTTCAGCCCTGCGTGAGGATCTCTCAAACTTGCTGCGACGAACGAATCGAAAGCCGGCGCCGATTGCCAGGAAACCCAAGCCTCTGACGGATACGGCCCATTGCATTGAACTTTTCTCTGACCTGCGGCGCGGCTATGTCGAGCGGCGTGATGCTCAGGAAAGAGCGCGACAAAGAGGCGAATCGATTTTCCGATTGCTCGACAATCGGCCTATTGATCGTAGCACACCCGCGATTTCGGTTGTCATCACGCTTTACAATTATGCGGCCTATATTCCCGAATGTCTCAAAAGCCTGGAGGATTCTAACACCGCGGCGCTCCCTGGTGGCATCGAGGTGGTAATAGTCAATGACACCTCGACCGATGATTCCCTGGCGAAGGCGATTAGTGCGCAGGAAACCTCGCGCCACCCTGTTCGCATCGTCGACAAACGGTTCAATACCGGGCTGGCCGACGCGCGCAACATCGGTCTCGAAGTAGCGCGCGCGCCTTACGCTTTCATCCTGGACGCGGACAACATGGTTTTTCCGCGCGCGCTCGAGCAGTTGTACAAGAAGGCTGTCGATGACGATTCCGCAGCTGTTTACTCGATGCTCTGCCGTTTTGAGGGCGATTACAGCCAACGGAACGGATTGCTTTCTTACTTCGATTGGGACCCGCAGATGTTAGTCGAGCGTCCGTACATCGATGCGATGGCACTATTTGATCGACGCCGCCTCATCGAAATCGGCGGATACGACAAGGAGTTGTATCAATTCGGCTGGTTCGGGTGGGAGGATTACGAGCTATGGTTGCGAATTGCACAGGAAAAATTGCGGGTCAGTTTTTTGCCAAACGTTCTTTGTCTTTATCGGCATCACGAGACGTCGATGAGTATCACGACGAATATCTTCGAGCGGGAACTGGTCGCCCATTTGTACGAAAAATATCACGCCCTCGTCGAAGCCTATCCGCCGAAAAATCGAATTCTCGGGATTGATCGGCTGCGATTCGAAGATGCGGGCAGAACCACCAAACCAAGACGCGCGGACGTTGCTTCTATTAGTCCTTATCTGCAACCGCGCACAGATGCGCGTGAAGCGCAATCCCGTCCCGTGTCCGCAACGGATGTTCCATGTACGAGAAAACCTCTACGCGCGAGAAATGGGGAGCCAGGAGTTCGCGAAGACTGGTGCGGGTGAAAAAATTCTTGTGATCGCCTTCCAACAGATGCCAGGGGACCGTTTCCCAATCTTTGAAATAGGGAATCACCTCAATGTTTGGCACTGAGAAAAGAGCCCTCCGACTTACCACCCGCGAGATCTCTTCCAGAAACTGCTCCAGATGCTCGATATGCTCGAGTACCTCAATGCAGATTGCCTCGTCGAACTCCTGGTCCGCACAGGGGAACCGCGCCGCCTCCGGTGCGGTTTTTCGAAATGGCAAACCGCGTTGCTCCAGCAGTTGTAAACAGCCTGGATTGACTTCGAACCCGATCCACCGATGTCCTGCCGTGATCAGGGCCGGACCGTAGGCGCCTGCTCCGCATCCCACGTCAAGGACGGAACTGCGGGGCGACAGGTAGTCGAAAATGAGATGCAATAGCTCGGGGGATGGCTCCAGCACCGGCGGGCCGGAGCCATAAATGTTTTCGCGATGAAGCACGCTTTTTTGCGCCGGGCAAACCACCTTACCGAAATCGCGTTTGTGCAGAAAAGCTGGAACGAGGTGCACACACACGTTTCCAATTAAATATTCGGTGGCATCACCCTTCCATGACGCAGTCAGTTCGATTGTGGCCTCGCGCGACGCGTCGTTGCATCCAGCCGCAGATGCCAGGAAGCGGAATGCAGTAGGTACATCGTGTGGCAAAGAGAGGAAGTCCGAGACATCTGGACGTACAAACAGGAATTTGGTTTCCCCAATGGGAACGCCATCGAGCCACGCGCGCACGCGACAGTCTCTTGGAGCGCGCCCCTCGGCAAAGATCCAACCGGCGATCGAGATGCACTCACGGTAAACGGCTTGCTCGGGCCGAGGAGCATCAATGTGCTGGTGCATTTGCGCGAGCTTTTCGAATCTCTTAATAGTCTCGTTAGCCATGCTTCACGCGTGATTTAAGAGCTTTAATCGGCCACCGCAACTTTGCCGAGTGGCAGGAGCACTCTAGTCACTACGTACTTCCAGGCATCTGACAATCCGCAGAATCTCCACCGTTGTTCTACGCTACCGCTACTGCGGATATCACCAAAGACTGCCCTGGCGACTGTGCCATCTCTGAAATGATTAGGGTATCGGCTCTTAAGGTGCCTCAAAACATCTTTTCAGAACAGCTGTCTGCTCCCAAATAATAACTTGACGAGTTTTCGTCAGATTTGGTAAACGGACATCGATCACGTTATCCGACGTTCCAACGCCCACCCCGCTGGACTTCAAGAAGTCCTTGGACGTGGATCGACGTTGGGCCGGCCGCTTCACGCGATCCCAAACCCAACCAGAACCCCGATTCAGCCAAACGAATGAGAACGCTCCTTTGTCGACGCGCATTTGTTAGGATGACTCCCGGTTCCGCGCGAACTGGCAACCAGTTCACGCCTTCACTGAAACCTCAACTAATAAAATCCAAGAAATGAAAAATCCATGTAAAGTAAGTCCCATCAGCCGCTCGCTTTTGCGTTGCAGCTTTTTTATTCTGCCGATCGTACTCTGCTGCTTTGCGCTCGTCCAAAACACGCAAGCCCAGCTGCCACCGCCCGCACCGGATGGTGGCTATCCCGGCGGCAACACCGCTGAGGGCGATAACGCACTGCACGATGTCAACACCGCCGTGGGGATCAATAATACCGCGGTGGGTTCCAATGCGCTTCAGGACAATACGACCGGTGCTTATAACGTGGCGGTTGGTTCTGGAGCGCTTGCCAGCAACACCACTGGTAGCTTTAACATGGCCATTGGTGCCGGTGCGCTTTTAACCAGTAACGCCAATTTCAACCTGGCAATTGGTTATCGAGTCGGCTTTATGAACACCACCGGCAACCATCTCACAGGAATTGGCGCTGCCGCGCTCAGGAACAACACAACCGCTTCGAACAATACGGCCATTGGTGCCGATGCGCTCAGGGAAAACACTACCGGCGAACCAAACACGGCCATTGGTAGTTCCGCCCTCAGGTCAAACACCACAGTTGGAGAGAATACGGCTGTTGGCTTTGAAGCGCTAACAGCTAGCCAGACCAGTTTTGGAAACGTTGCCATCGGTAACTCCGCGCTGGCGAGTTTCACTGGCGCTGGCACCACCACTACCAACGGTTTCAATACGGCCCTTGGTAGCCTGTCGCTCACGGCCGAAACAGATGGCCAAGAAAACACAGCTGTTGGCAGGCGATCGCTCGAGTTCCTCCTCACTGGCAGTAACAACACCGCCATAGGCTGGCGAGCCGGCGATAATTACACCGGCGCGGAGTCCGGGAATGTCCTCATCGGCTCGGGGGTTGCGGGGGTTACTGGTGAGGACAATACGACTCGCATCTCAAACATCCTGGGTACATTTCAGCCTTTTAGCGCCGGCGTAGTGGGCTTCGTGACCGTGGGCCCCGGTGGTAAGCTGGGCAACGGCAGCTTTTCTTCCCGACGTTTCAAGGACGACATCAAGCCCATGGACAAGGCAAGCGAACAGCTTTTCGCGCTCAAACCGGTCACCTTCCGCTACAAGCAGGAGTTTGAACCCACTCACAGCCCGCAATATGGGCTCATCGCCGAGGAGGTAGCCGAGGTGAATCCTAATCTGGTAATCCACGGCGAAGATGGAAAAGTCCAGGGCGTGCGCTACGACTCGATCAACAACATGTTATTGAACGAGTTCCTTAAAGAGCACAAAAAAGTGCAGGAATTAGAAGCCACCGTTGCGCAGCAACAGAAAGGAATGGAGGCTCTCGTTGCGACAGTGAAGGAGCAGGCTGCGCTAATCCAGAAGGTCAGTGCCCAGGTTGAAATGAGCAAGTCGACCCCGAAAGTAGTCGTCAACAATCCGTAATGCCTTCTATAGTCTCGGCCCTGTGCGCCGTGCCCAATGCGCCTCACAGGGCAGGGCTACAGCAAAAGCCGCCACGCTTCACCGGGCGTGGCGGTTTTTTTGCCGAGCACAACGAGAGTCACCGGGGCAAGTACTAACTAATAGTTGTAATAATTTATTCTCAAAGGAAACCGATCCGAAGCAGAGACAGACGATCAGGATTGAGCCCGGGTCGGTGCCGAACTGTTAATTTAATTAGCCCGCCGGCTCTTGGTTGGGCGGAAGCATTGGCCGTGGCGGAGCCACTACCGGAGGCGCGACATTCGGCGTGGGTACGGGCATGAGATTCGGTATGGATAGCGCTGGCTTTGGGTTTCTCGGAATCACACCACGCAGATTGGCGCGAGACGCCTTACCTGTCTCCGCCGAGGGAACAGTCGGCGCGCGTGGGGCCATTTCTCCAGCAGCCAGTGCAGCGACGGATGCAGCTTGCGAGAGGAGCGCTTGGTTAAAGGTAAGCGTCGCAAATTTTCCATCCTTGCTAATGGTCACCTTCGTTTTACCCACATCTTCTGACCACTCAATCTGAGCGATGCTGTAGCCGTCTATTGGCTCTCTGGTGGTCAGATATTTTTTGAAATTTTGGTCCGAACTCGACCTAATTGTGACCATATCGGCTTCGGGCGAACGCGCGGCGTTTGCGATGTAAAGGTCTCTGGCGAAATCAGGCGTTGCTTCGGGCAAAGCCGCCGCCGTGGCGACTGCAAATGGTGAATGATTTAGCATCGGCGTGTACCGATCAAAATTGAAAGGTAGCGGGAGACCTTCATCTGTGCTGCCGGAGAGTATGCCAGTAACGGCGAAGCTCGACAGAAGCGCCAAAGACAATTTCACCAGTACAACCTTAATTTGATCGTTGTGACATGTAAATGCGAAAGTTGGTCGTTCGCGGCCGTACTGGAATCACCTATCGTTGCGAATGAGTGTTGCAGTCCGAGAGCAGGATGGTGAAACGCTTCCTAGTCGGATACCCGTGTCTCTCCAGAATTTTTGTAGCAACCCCAGCGATAGCTGGCAAACCAGCTCAGAAGCCTTTTTCTATCGACTGAGATATTCGCGGACGACGCGACGGGCGCTGGCCGGCACACCCGCATCGTCGGCAAGCGCTTTCAACCTACTTTTCATCTCAGGCGAAATCGGCATCTGACCGCCAGCGCTGAAAGACTTAGCAGGCCCGATCCTATTACGGTTGTAGTCATTCCCAATCTGTTTGATGTCGCTTAGACCACTACCCTGTTCCTTGTAACCGTAATCCTGATCGTACGAAGAGTTTCCCATAAAAATCGAATGAGATGCAGATGTTCCTCGCGCTAGATTTATGCGCGCATTGAAGCCAGCGTACCCATGATGCCCGCGGCCGTTATTGTACGCTTTATTCCCGACCACTATGCTGCTTTGTCCGCCAATGGCGAATCCGCCGCCGTCGTTGTCATGGGCGATGTTGTTACAAATTACTGAATCCGGCGCCCACACTTCGAATCCATTCACTGACCACCATCTTCCCCCCTGCGCAGCATCAAAGCCGGAGCTGCCCCCGCTACAGACGTTGCCGATTATGGTCGGCGAGTGCGTGCTGGGCAGACCTTGTACAAAGATACCGCTGCCAGATCCCGACCTGCTTATGTGGTTGCCGGCGACAAAGCCGTCGCTTCCAGAGAACGTAATCCCAACGCCCTCGCAAACGTTGTTGATGACGCGTCCATGGCTGGACCAGACCCCGGCGTTCGCCGTCACAAGGATTCCACCAACTGGTGGCATTGCGCCGGGCACCGTTCTGATAATATGGTTCCCTTCTATTGACCAGTTGCTGCCGCCGAATGCGGCGATTCCCCACTTCCCACTTTTGATGATTGCGCAATTTGCCACTCGCCAGTTGTTGCCTCTGCAACCGATCGCCGCGAAGCCGATCTTTGGGGGCGTGTAGTCTCCCATGTCAAACGTCAGGTTTTCCACACTCCAGTTGTCCCCATCGCATGGCAGAAAATTATCCGTCGGCATACCGGCAATCTTGAGGATGGACGCTCCGCGCTCCGCGCCCTTGAGATGAACGCCCGACAAAATGGATGGCTTGTGGCGTCCGGTCGAGATACCCGAAGGAGAAATAAGATACGTTCCTTCTGGAACCAGACGCGTTCCACCGTCCGCCGAACACGCCGCTAATGCCTTAATAAAGGCTGCCGTGTCGTTCGTTACACCGTCGCCCACAGCACCATATTCTTTAACGTTAACTACCTGGCCACCTTTCTCTGCTGTTGGGCCAGCGACCGGCTCGCTCGCCTTCTGGGCATAGCCACTCTGCAGTTGCAGGGCCGCCGAAATGCTTGCCGCGGCAACGAGGAACAGTGGCAGGCGACGCGTCTCCGCTACAAATCGGGATATAAGCTTCAAAGCCACCATTTTTAGCTTATGCGTGGTTGGTTTTTCCCGCGTTCTGGTCCCGAGGCCTCAAGTAATTTATGACGCTAAAAGCGACAGCCGCTTTCGGCAGAGGACGTAGACATTCTTTCCAAACCATCGGCCGAACAGCGTATCTAAGACGCGGCTTGGCGCAAATAGCCAGCGATCATAAAAACCAAGCGTGGAAGGCGTCAGTGTCGACGCACTTCTATTCAACAGGCGAAAAACAAGCGCCGCAATAAACCCGACGCAATCTGCATATCGAACGCGTTCAATCGTAAGACCTTCTTGCTCAACAAGACGCCGAAGGGTCGTTTTTGTGTAGCGCCGATAGTGAAACAGCTTGTCATCCAGACTTGTCCAGAGACACTTGAACGCAGGAACATAGATCAGCAGAGCCCCTCCTGGTTTTAATTTTTGGCGAACCTGTCGTACCGCGATCGCATCGTGCTCGATGTGCTCAAAAACATTCAGCGAGAAAACGAATGATGCCGAATCGTCGGGGACTGAAGTAATATTGTCCAAAGCGTCAAAACCTTCTTCCTCGAGTCTTTGTCTCTGTACAGGGTCCGGTTCGATGCACTTAACGTGGTAACCGGCCGTCCGCAACCGTTTGGAGAACGTGCCAATACCCGCACCGAAGTCGATCAGATCCTTTGATTCGGCTGATTCGCGGATCAAGCGGGTCAAGTAATCGTTGTAGTTGTGCGCGTTCTCGAGTGCTTCGAGGACATCGACTCCTGAATATTGCCCTTCCATGAACCTTTGTTCCTTCGAAATAAGTTATACTTAACAATCACATATATGGCTCTCACTCCATCACGCCATCCTATCTTTTTTCCCTCTTCGTACGTCCGGCCATTATACGAAATGCCGACCTCGAAGACTCTGGAGCCGGCTTTCGCCACCTTGGCCGTAATCTCAGGTTCAAATCCAAATCGATTCTCTTCTATAGTAAGTTCATCCAGAAATTCGCGCCGGAACACTTTGTAACATGTTTCCATGTCAGTAAGGTTCAAGTTTGTAAACATGTTGGATAGCAACGTGAGAAATCGGTTTCCCACCATATGCCAAAAGTAAACTACGCGATGAGGTCGGCCGCCCAGGAACCGGGAACCGAAAACGACGTCGGCACGATCCTCCAGAATCGGTGCAAGAAGGATCGGGTATTCACTCGGGTCATACTCTAGGTCCGCGTCCTGAACGATTACTATGTCTCCTGTTGCGTTCTGGAAACCAGTGCGCAAAGCTGCGCCTTTCCCAAAATTCCGTTCCTGCAGTACGATCTTGTCCACCCATCCCTGGGGTTTCCCTTTGAGAAGTTCTCTTGTCCCATCAGTCGAACCATCGTCCACAACGATAATTTCCACGTGTGCGACCGGTGCTGAGCGAACTGCTTTAACTACAGCCTCGATCGTCGACCGCTCATTATAACAAGGAATAACTACCGACAACTTCATTTGGCATTATTGCACTGAGAGAAAAACGGAATCTAAGTTGAAAGCGACCATATCCTTTGTCAATGTCAGGATCAGAGCTCTTGGATTGGATTTCTCACTTCGTTTCCAACTGTAACCCTGGATCATCGGTAAGCGCTTTACGTCCTGGTCGGCATCTTTTGAAAATAACAGAAGAGCGTAAACCGGAATCGCGTGGTCTAAGCCGCGTTGGACCAGTTGAAGCGCTTCGGTCTTACCGTAATGCCAGCGCCGGCTGTAACAGTAGTTGTGGCTACCATCGATGGGAGCCGCTACAAATGCTTTCGGCAGCAGCGCGTTTAAATATGGAGGATCGATGTCGGATAAAACAATGCCGGCTGCGTCTCGGAAGCTGCGGCTGAATTCCTTCTGCGCCTGGTATCGGGGCGACTTTCCATTGCCGCTTCCGTAATGAAGAGCGTCCCAAGCCTGTGATCGACCACCCCTCGGCCTAAAGCCTGATTGTGATGGATAGCCGACACAGCTAAGAAGGAATACCACTAGCACTCCAAATCCCCAGATCGAAAAGCGCATTTTGAGAGCTTCATTCAGTGCCCACTCGACAGGCAGCACGGCGAGCCCAACCATGAGGAAAAAAATAGGAATGTAGAATCTCCCCTCAACGTATGGGTAAGTTATCGTCGCCGCGAGGTACGTGATTCCGGCTAAAAATGCAGAGATCTCAAACCGCCGCACCCGGGCGAAGACCAGCCCGATACTAGAGAGAAGGATAAACGCAGGCACTACGTACGTACCGGTACCAAAGAGGTTCGCTACCCGAAATTGATCCCAGCTGAAAGTAATCTCAGACCAGATCAAGGCGACTTGAGCGGGTACATTGTTTAGGGAAAAAGGAACCGGCTTGTCTGCAAATGCAGATACCCAGAACTCGTAACCGGTCTTCAGCGGGCTGCCAAATTGCAAAGTATTTAGAATAAAGTATGGGCTCGCGGCCACTGCGAATACGGCAAGTACAAAGCAGCAATGCATGAACCATCTCGTCCAGGAGCCGTTAACGGGAAAGAGAGCCATGGCTATCAATAGCGGCGCCATGAACAATAACTGTGGCCGTATGCACAAAGACAGCCCAAGGACAATGGCCGCACAGTAAATCAGCCAGCGGCGACGGCAACCGAGTCCCAAGTAGACCAGGACAAAGGCGAGCACTGCTACAGCCCCGCCGCTAAGATCGCTCATCGACGATCGACTAAAGGTGATGAACGCCGGTTGCGTTGCGATCAACAGAGTTGCCAATCCTCCAGCGAGCGGCCTTCCGATCGCAAAATAGAACAGAAAGCTGCCCGCCAATAGCAACAGGCCGATCGTCTGATTTGTTCTAAATGGGGCCAGAATCCCGTTGTGCGGCAGAAATCTAAGCCAAGGGATCATCAAAACGGGGTAGCCCGCCGGGTAGCGGGAAGGCAATTTGTCATAGCCAATCTGAATCGTCGGCGCTCCTTCCTTCAAGATCGAATTAGCCTGCGCGAAATATTCGACTCCATCCGGATAAGGACCAAGATCAAGGAAGTTCGTCCGCTTGAAATCAATGTGAAGAACGGTGCCATAGTAAAAGAGAAGCGAAAGAACGAAGCAAAAAACACCTGTTACTAGCTGACACGAAACTCGACGGGTAGCCGTCGGCAAAGACGGCGAAATCGTCTTCGCCGGTCCATGGTCTTCCAGCTTATCCTTGCCTGTCATCTCCCGACATCGGGCTGAAGCGCGGTATTGAGTTGTATCATTGTTGATTCACGTCAATTGCCGGTTTCTCGAATATTTGATAGGCCTCCGCAATGGCAGGTGAAACATTCGAAACCCTCTTTGTCGTATTCCCAGCCATCACTTTCATTCGTTCAAAATTTTGGAGTGCCTGCGGAAAAACCGACTCTTTTGGAACAAAACTTACATAGAGCGTTTTCTTTTCCTGCGGAAAGACTCGTGCAATTCCAGTTGCGGCATCTGGATTATCGGCTGACCAGCCTACAAAGGCTCCCCAAGAATCTTTCACCTTTTGACCGATGTCCGGCCGACAAAGTGCTGTCAATTCAAACCCGATTCCCCAGTCGGTGGTATAGATGGAATCCACGTTCTTAGCCTTTTCATCGAGATAGGCTGCGAGTAATTCCACATGCGGACTCCAGCGACCTCGAAAAGAGTTCGCATCCCCGAATTTGCTAAACTGCATTTCGAAGCTTCTCAAGTTCGAAACCACCCATATGATCAGAACGCATCCTTCCAGGAGGACGACCTGCCGTCGCATCCATGGGAAGGTGTTGGCAAACAGAAAAGCTGCGCTGAAGCCAGCTAACAGGTCAAAAGGGAACAGCATAATCAGATGGTGCGGGCCACCGGCCTGAGGTGTAATGACAATTTCTGCAAAAATGATTCCGAACATGAGCAAGCACCACAAACAGAACTTAAGCGTGCGGATATCAAGCTTTCTGTTATCGGGCGCGCGCAAGCAATAACTAACAAAAGTTAACAACAAAAAGATAGCGGCCAGATTCAAAACGCCCCACCCGGTCCAGGTAGGAACCGCCGGAGCGGACTTAAACCACAAGTAAGCGGTAGCTCCGCCTGTACACATGGATTCATAAAGCGCCCACATCTGCGATAACCGGCCTGAGGACGCCCCTGGATGCGGCCTCTGAACTAAGGGATACACAATCCATAACACGACCAATCCTACCGTGATGAGTGTAGTGGCGGTCGCCAGCAACACTCTCGCAGGCACGGTTTTCAGCTTTTGAAATACCTCTCCTCCATAGATCGCAGACGTGGCAAAGGCCAGCGCAACAACAAACCAAATAAAGTTGAACTTATCGAAAAAACCTAAGAGGCATACGCCGAAAACGGACCAGCAAATCCTCTGCGGACCTTCAAGCCATTTGAACAAAAGGACGAGACAAAGCGCCTTTAAGAAGAGCATCAGAGCAATCGGTCCCAAATCCACCCTTGTTAGGAGGACCAATCCGGGATGAACGGCGCAAGCGCCAGTAAAGGCGACGGCCCATCGCGGAGTAAGGATCCGCCGCACCAGGGAGTACCCAAGTGCCAGCGTGCCACAAGAAATCAGTATCGCTGGAAGACGGATACTCACCGGAGAAACTCCGAATAAGGCAAAAATGGGAGTATAAATCCAGGACTTGAGCGCACCTATGTAAGGAAAAATCAGCAACGGTAATCCAAAACATTTTAGGTATGCTCGCGTGCCAGCCGCAGGGCCCACGAAAAGAAGCTCGTCGTAGTAAAGACCGGGCGAATGAATCTTGTAGGTGGCCAGAGCTAAGTATATGGCCAGCAGACCGAGCAAAGTAAGAATTTCCCATTTCGCCCAAATTCTCTCGCGAGCTATCAAAGGTAATGGCTCACTTAATTTCTGCATGGTGAACAACCGCCTTCGGAATCCGGTGGACTTTGCCAACCTGATGCCATTGGATAATCAGCCGAGCTCGCTGTGCAAGCGCTGTCAGGCAGGACACCCATCAACAAGGCCGCTGAAGTTTCGGCCGCGAGGGCAAGTTCAAAAACTCGTCAAACATCCTAATGCATCCCATGAATCTATCTGTATGATCTAGAGGCCCAATGGTTGGTCAAGCGGGAAATCAGCGGAAAACGATCCCTCCATCCATCCAATGGTGAAAACCGAAATGGCGATGCACTGATACCGAAGGAGACGATTTTAATAGATGTCAGCGCGCATCCAGCTTTCTGCGAGAAAGCGCATAATTGCACCCTCGCGATTGCGGTTTCGTGCGGGCGCCGAAACCCTAATCGCTGCCAATTTCCGTAAGAACACCGACGAACCGCCTTAACTTGGGCGAATCGTCCCGCTTTTTCAGATAGCTCTGGCAGCCAAAAGCGCTGCCAACTGGGCGTTTTCAGCGGAGTTGCGTTCCCGTCGCCATTTGGCTGGATGCGTCGCAGAACGGTTCCCGCTTCGCCCATTTTATTTATGCAGTGACCTCGCTGCGTTTAGGTTCGGCAATCCTCAGAAAAATGCGTGTCCTCGAAATTTTTTGCTGGACTCTAGCGGCCTTCTTTGACACTCTCGGCGCCCAAGTTAGGAGAAACTTCGAAAAATAACGCCTTATGAAATCATGCTCATTAATCATTACCGGCACCGTCTTAATGGTTCTCACCCATCTCGCCCGTGCCAATCAGGCGGGTGACACTACGATAACTATCACAGGCCATACGGCAGGTGATACACCCTTCATCAGTAAATTGACCCTGGAGGTCAGTAACACAACGGTTCTGAAGAGCATTCAATTCGCGATCGATCCAAAGCCCGGCTCAGTCACGCGGCCGCTGTCAGGCACTTATGCCAACGACTACCTTGTGGGCCGGGGGTTTGAGCACCCGCCGGAGGTGATTTTGCCTGTCTATGGGCTTTACGCTGGGTTCACGAATACCGTAAGACTTACTTATCGCTTTTTTGACGGTTCTTCAAAGCAAGCTGTCACCAGCGTCACAACCGCCACTTTTGATGACCAAGGCTGCGGCTACAACAATCCTACTAAACTTCTACCCAGGACGAACAGTACTCAATTGAGTTATGATTATGTCTTTGATAGGTCTGCCTGTGGCGATTTCTCGCCTGTCATTCTCGATTCCGATGGAGCATTGCGTTGGGTAAGCCCATTAGCCACGCAAGGTGCCTTGAATGCGGCCTCCACTTTCTTCGATAACGCCGTCTACCTGACACAAGGCAGTCAGTTGTTTCGAGTCGAACTTGACGGGGCGGTCGGCTTGCTTATGGACTATCACGATCAATTTGGAGTAGAAAACTTCCACCATAATATCGATACTGGCAAAACGGGATTACTCATTGAGCCAGATACCACCTCCTTCTTCGAATCCACAATCCTGGAAGTTAATAGCTTGGACGGCACGGTACTAAGAACGTTTAACATGGCTAGCATCATTAGTGCAGCCATGATCGCTGGCGGTGACGATCCGAGTCAATTTGTCTTTCCAACGCCGACCGATTGGTTCCATAACAACGGTTGCGCATACAACCGGGCCGATGATTCTCTGATCATTTCAAGCCGTGAGAATTTTCTTATTTGTCTGGATTACAATACAACCGCGATCAAATGGATTCTGGGCGATCCGGCGAAAAAGTGGCACACATTTCCGTCTTTGAGGAAATTTGGGCTGGCAGTCCCGGGCGGCACCCTGCCGCCGATTGGCCAACACGCACCGTCGATCACGTTTGATCAGGGCGTAATGGTCCATGACAACGGCCAAAACAGTCTATTTCAGAATCCTCCAGGCAATCAACGCGAATTTGCGAGTCCTCGCAAGTATAGCTTGGAT
>Ga0066388_100000664_pt1 | contig 17140 bp, 18 predicted proteins | sample PanSoiMetaGPlot6_FD_64539 | JGI IMG/M metagenome (GOLD analysis project Ga0066388, IMG submission 64539) | Tropical forest soil microbial communities from Panama analyzed to predict greenhouse gas emissions - Panama Soil - Plot 6 (Hybrid Assembly) | ecosystem: Environmental > Terrestrial >... | reverse complement strand
GCCAGATGGACGTCGGCGCGGCTCTTCTTGCCAAGCTCCGCGGCGTTGTCCCGGGCCTGTCCGCGTCATGGGTCGAATCCACGTCACCCTATGTTTTCGTGCAGGACCGCGCGCGCCTGGTTGACGGTCTCGCGCGCGCTGGCCTGCGCTAGGGCCGTGCAAGCAGACGCGCGATGTCCGCTTTTGGCACAAAGCGGACATTACTGTCGCGTCGGCAAATGTCCTCTTTTGAGGGAAAATCAGACTTTCAGAAAGCTGAGATGAACGGGCCAACTTTATGAGTACAAGCCGTAGTGCCCCTTTGAACCCGAAGTTGGCACTCAGACTCGCGGCACGGTGCGCGCGAACTTCCGGTTCGGAGCACTAGCCGTCTATCAGTGATAGCCGATGTCAGCGCGCACCTTGCCGCGGAACACCCAGTACGACCAGCCCGTGTAGAGCAGGATCACGGGCAAGAGGACCAGCGTGCCGATCAGCAGGAAGGCCTGGGTGCTGGGCGATGACGCGGCCTGACGCAGCGTGAAATGCCCCGGCACGATCATTGGCCATAGGCTGATGGCAATGCCGAGATACGACATGACGAACAGGCCCAGTGACCCAATGAACGGCCCGTATTCCGATTCATCGTTGAGCGATCGCCACACGTACCAGACCAGCGCAAGGGTGATGAGCGGAACGGGTGCCAGAAACGCGATGTTGGGCCAGGAAAACCAGCGCGCCGCAATGTGCGGATCGGCATAGGGCGTCCACAGGCTGACCACGGCGATGGCGAGCGCGGTCAGGACCAGGCACCACCGGCCGAACGCCCTGGCCCGGTCTTGCAGCACGCCTTCGGTTTTGATCACCAGCCAACCCGCGCCGAGCAGGGCATAGCCGAACATCAGCGCGCCGCCCGTGAAAACGGAAAACGCGGTGAAACAGTCCCACGAGCTTCCGACGAACGCCCGTCCCTCCACGTGATAGCCCTGGATGAACGACCCCAGGATCACGCCTTGCGCGAACGCGGCGAGACCCGAGCCTGCGGCAAATCCGTAGTCCCAGAACGTTCGGTGTTCGGCGTCGCGGTAGCGAAATTCGAAGGCGAGTCCGCGAAAGATCAATGCGAGCAGCATCAGCAGGATCGGGAAATAGGCTGCCGGAATGATGATTGCGAACGCGACCGGAAACGCGGCCAGCAACCCGACGCCGCCGAGGATGAGCCAAGTCTCGTTGCCGTCCCAGATCGGCGCGATCGAGTTCATGAGCAAGTCGCGGCTGCGGCGATCGGGCGCGAAGATGTAGAGCATGCCGACCCCGAGGTCGAAGCCGTCGAGCGCGACGTACAAGAAGACGCCGACGGCGAGGATCGTGGTCCAGATCGGTACGAGATCGAGCGCGGGCATCATCCTGCCCTTTCCGGGGTGCCGGGTGCCAAGGCGGCGTCAATTGGCGCGTGCGGGTGCCCGCTGACGATGGGCGACACCTCCTCCTCTCCGGTTGGTCCGCGCCAGACCAGCCGCAGCATGACGCCGAGCCCGACCGGATAGACCACGAGATAAACCACGACATACAACAGGAGGGAGACGAGGACGTCCGGACCGGTCAGCGACGGCGAGACCGAGTCGGCCGTTCGCATCAAGCCGTAGATCGTCCAGGGTTGGCGGCCGACTTCCGTCGTGGTCCAGCCGGCGATCACGGCGATGAATCCGAAGCAGGTCGAGAGCTGACAGAGCCGCAGATACCACCTGCTCTCATCAAGCCGGCCGCGTGCGAGCAGCACCAAGCCGATGACGACGACCGCCAGCATCAGCACGGCGATGCCCACCATGATACGGAACGCGAAGTAAACGATCGCGACCGGCGGCCATTGGTCGGCCGGAAAGTCCTTCAGGCCTTTGACCGCGCCGTCCCAGGAATGGGTGAGATAGACGCTTCCTAAATGCGGAACCGCAATCTCGTAGAGGTTGCGCTGTTCTTTGACGTCGGGCCAGCCGATCAGCGACGCCGGGACCCCACGGCCGCCATCCCACAGACCCTCGATCGCTGCGAGCTTGGCCGGCTGATGTTCGAGCGTGTTGAGCCCGTGCAAGTCGCCGAGAATCACCTGCACCGGAACGAAGATCGCCAGGAACCAGAGCGCAAGCCGCAACATCATGCGACCCTCGGCCCAGCGCTGTCCGCAGACAACCGTGTAGGCGCCGACCCCGAGAACCACGAAGGCCGTGGTTACATAAAACGCGCTGATCGTGTGGGCGAGCCGGTAGATGAACGACGGGCTGAAGATGATCTCCAGCCAATCCTTCGGGAAAAATCGGCCGTCGATCATCTCGTAGCCGGCCGGCGTCTGCATCCAGCTGTTGGTGGCAAGAATCCAGAACGCCGATGACAACGTGCCCACGGCCACCAGCACCGCGGCGAGGAAGTGCATGGGTGGCGGAACCAGCTTGCGGCCGAACAGAAGCACGCCGAGAAACGTCGCTTCAAGGAAGAACGCGGTCAGACCCTCGTAGGCAAGCAGCGGCGAGATCACGTTGCCGGCGACTTCGGAGAAGCGGCTCCAGTTCGTTCCAAACTGAAACGGCATGACGATGCCGGACACCACCCCCATGCCGAAGGAAACGGCGAATATCCGCAACCAGAACTGCGAGAGTGACAGGAAGACGGGGCGCCTGGTCAGCGCGTAGGCCCCTTCGAGGAAAGCGATGAACGACGCGAGCCCGATCGTGAATGCCGGAAGCAGGATGTGCCATCCCACGACCCAGGCGAATTGAATACGTGAGAGCAGCTCCGGGTCCAGGTGCATGGTCGATCGCCCCGCGTATTGCGGCCCTAACATACCGAAGTTTCGCGCCGGTGACGATATCCAGGCGGAAAATCGGGAGCACGCTTGCGACGCGGGCTTGACGTTGCGCCCTCGATGCGAGACCCATGGCGACCGAACTGGCTTGAGAAGATAGCGCACGGGGTGACCGCGACCATGTCCTGGACCGCCGGGGCGTCATGACGGAGCTGATCCATCACTACGGCGCCTGGGTCGTATTCATCCTCGTCTTCCTCGAAGCGGTCGGATTGCCGTTCCCCGGAGAAACGATTCTTGTCACCGCTGCGATCTACGCCGGCACCACGCAGAACTTGAGCATGGGCCTGGTATTGCTGGCCGCCGTGGTGGGGGCGACGCTCGGCAGCGTCATCGGCTTCTGGATCGGCGAGCGCTACGGTTACCCGTTGCTGCTGCGCTATGGCGGCTACGTCGGGCTCACTGAGGCGCGGATCAAGATCGTACAGTACCTGTTCCGGCGTTACGGCACGGGTGTCGTGCTGGTGGCACGCTTCGTCGCGGTGCTGCGTTCGCTCGCCGCGATCATTGCCGGGGCGAGCCAGATGTCGTTTATGAGCTTCATGATTGCCAATACGGCGGGCGCCGTCGCCTGGGCTCTGGTCTACGGGTTGGCTGCGTATTATCTGGGCAAGGAAATCGAACACTACGCGAGGCCGGTGGCAATCGCTCTGGCCATCGTGGGCGCGGTCGCGATCATGGCGGGCTTGGTATATTGGCGCCGGAAGGAACGGGAGCTTGCGGCCGCGGCCGAGCGCGCCATTCCAGGCCCGCTGCGAATAGGCAACTAAGGCGTCAGCGATGAGCAATCCATACGGCTTTCCGCAATATGTCATCGACCGCGTCATGGCCAAGCGCGGGCGGCTCAACGTATTCGACCGCTTCGATCCGATCCGCACCGCGCTGCTGGTCATTGACATGCAGAATTTCTACGTCGGCGAAATCGCGTCGGTTATCGGCATCATCCCCAACATCAACCGGATCGCCCGCGAGTTGCGCGCGCGCGGCGGTCTGGTGGCATGGCTCGGGATGACGGCGGGCGAGGGCGGCGACAGCTTGTGGCCGATCTACCATGATTATTTCTTCACCCCCGAGAAAGGCGCCAATCACCGCGACCAGCTGTCCGCCGGTCATCCGGGCCACAAATTCCACGCCGACCTCGAGATCGGGCAGAGCGATATCGTTATCTACAAGAGCCGCTTCAGCCCGTTCATCGCGGGCGCTTCCAACATCGAAGAGGTCTTGCGTGCGCGCGGTATCGACAGCCTGATCGTCACCGGCACCGCCACCAACATGTGCTGCGAATCCGCGGCACGCGACGCCATGATGCGCGACTACAAGGTGGTGATGGTTTCGGATGCCAATGGCGCGCGCTATCCGGAGGATCACCTCGCGGGTTTGACGTCGTTCTTCCAGAGTTTCGGCGATGTGCGCACGACCGACGAAGTGGTCAACGATCTGCTGCGGCCGGACCACGCCAAGACCGCGGCGGAATGATAAAGGCCGCTAAGCCGCCTGCAGCAGCCCCTGCACCTGCGGCCATGGATCGGGCGCCAGGTCCTTGAACGGCGCCCAGTCTGTGTCGGTCATCCGATCGAGGATCGCCTCCCTGGTCGATGGCCGCGCGCGCAGGCGCTCCCACCATTTCGCAACGCCCGGGTATTTGTCCCACAGCGGGTTAAGGCGGAGCAGCTCGAGCCGCAACACGTAGGGGATCACCGCGGCTTCGGCGAGCGAATAGCTGTCGCCCGCGAGATACGGTCCGCTTGCGCAACGACGGGTTCGGAAAGACCTCGTCGAGATAATAGAGGATGACGGCCGACTCGGTGATGGCCTGACCGTCATGGATCAGCGTCGGAACGACGCCGTTCGGATTGAGCTTGAGATAAGCGGGGTCGAACTGATCGCCGTTGAGCTTCATCAGATGTTCGGTGCACGCCGGTTTCTTTTCGTTGAGTGCCAAGCGGATCTTCTGCGCGCAGACCGAATTGATGCTGTGATAGAGCTCGAGCATGGTTGCCTCCCTGGCACCCGGGACGGATCGATGGAACCGGTACGCTATGTCCGGTGAACGGCGTCGGCAAGTCGTCGTTCTCGAATAGTTCCATCAACCCGCGGACCTTCGTCACCGGTAGCGCGTTAACGGTTGATTCGACCAATCTGGCTAGATTGAATATCTTCTCAGGCTGCGTCCGTGCACGAGTTACCTTGCGTTAAGGAGTAGGTCATGGCCCCGCGCGCGTATTGGAAGGGTTACCTGAAGCTGTCGCTGGTTTCGTGCCCGATTGCGCTTTATCCGGCCTCGTCGAGCTCGGAGCGGGTATCCTTCAACCGGATCAACAAGAAGACCGGTCACCGGCTCAAGCAGCAACTGGTCGATTCTGAAACCGGCGAGCCGGTTGAGAAGGAAGACATCGGCCGCGGTTACGAGGCGGCCAAGAACCAGTTCATCCTGGTCGAGGACGAAGAGATCGACAAAATCAAGATCGAGAGCACGCACACGATCGAGATCGACAACTTCGTGCCGCGCGCCGAGATCGACGATCGCTATCTCGACAGCCCCTATTACATTGCGCCGACCGACAAGGTGGGGCAGGAGGCGTTTTCGGTCATTCGCGACGCCATGAGCGACAAGAAGATGGTCGGGCTTGCCCGGGTCGTGCTCTATCGGCGCGAACACGTGGTCATGCTCGAACCATTCGAGAAGGGATTGCTCGCGACCACGCTGCGCTATGCCTATGAGGTCCGCGGCGCCAAGGAATATTTCGAGGACATTCCCGACCTGAAGCTGCCCGCGGAGATGCGCAAGCTCGCCGCCCACATCGTCCAAACCAAGGAAGCGCACTTCGAGCCGGAGAAATACCAGGACCACTACGAGAATGCGCTGATCGAGCTGTTGCGCAAGAAGAAGGCCGGCATGCCGATCGAGCCGATGGTGGAGGAACCAACTACCCATCGGGTGATCAATCTGATGGACGCGCTGAAGGCGAGCATCAACGCCGATGCCAAGAAGCCGGCGGCGGCCTCGACCGGTGCGCGGCGGACAGCCAAGAAGAAATCCGCGCGCGGCTGACGCGACCGGGTTGCGTCACCTGTCGGCGCCCCATCACGCCATGAAACTGCTTTCGCGCCGCCATCTCGTTCAAAAACGGCGGAATGCGCCTTAGCGCCGGGCTTTTCCCCCAACAGCATGCTACGCTGGCGCGCGACGCGGTGAACGCGCGAGGCGCCATGTTCAATCCGACCGAAGTCGTCATCGAAGCGTTCGTGCGCGAGCTGCAGGCGAGTTATCTGCACGTCTACGGCGTGCTCGAACCGGATTATCCGGGCATCATCGCATTCGTCGGCCGCGTGGCGATGGAGAACATCGCCAACAGCGACGCCCCCTATCACAACGCCGAGCACACCATGATGGTGACGCTCGTCGGCCAGGAGATCCTGCGCGGCAAGCACATACGCGAAGGGGGCGTCACGCCGCGCGACTGGCTGCATTTCATCGTCTCGCTTTTGTGCCATGACATCGGCTATGTCCGCGGCGTCTGCCTGCATGACGGTAACGGCCGCTACGTCTGCAACGAGCAGGGCGACCTGATCACGGTGCCGGACGGCTCGACCGACGCGTCGATGACGCCCTATCATGTGTCGCGATCGAAGGTGTTCGTGCGCGAGCGGTTCGGGCGTGCACGGCTCGCCCATTTCGACACCCTGGTGATCGAGCGAAACATCGAGCACACGCGTTTTCCGGTGCCGGAGGACGAAACACACGCCGATACCGGCGACTTTCCGGGACTGGTGCGTGCGGCCGATCTGGTCGGGCAGCTTGCCGATGTCAACTACCTGCGCAAGATCCCGGCGCTGTTCGCCGAGTTCGAAGAGATCGGCGCCAACCAGAAGCTTGGCTACCGCAGCTCCGCCGACCTGCGCGCCAAGTATCCGGAATTTTTCTGGAAAGTGGTGACCCCTTACATCGGCGATGCCCTGCGCTATCTGAGCCTCACGCAGGAAGGCAAGCTGTGGATATCGAACCTTTACTCCCATGTCTTTTCCCAGGAGCATCGCCATCGCCTCCTGGATATGGAGTCATAGGGTTCGGCAACTGACCGCTCCCGGGCCATGACCTTGGATCAAGATCGCTCGCCGCTCCAAGGAACGCTCGCCTTCACGGGGCGGCTGGCGTCGATGAAGCGCGCCGAAGCCTTTGCTCTGGTCCGCGCGCGCGGCGGGACGCCCAGCCGCGGCGTCACGCGCAGCACCGACGCACTGGTCGTCGGTGGGCTTGGCTGGCCGCTGCTTCCAGATGGCCAGTTGTCCAAAAGCCTGAGCCGCGCGCAGTCCCTCGGGGTGCCGATCGTCAGCGAGCGGCGTCTGCTCGAGTGGGCTGGGCGCGAGCTTCCGGACGAGGAGGCGCGGGCCTATTCCGCCGAACAGCTGGCAGCGCTCAGCGGGCTTCCCCTCGACGTGGTCAGGCAGCTCGCGTTGTTTGGTCTCCTGGACCCGCGCGATGGCCTGCATCCCTATCGCGACGTGATGGCGGTTCGGCAATTTGCGACATTGTTTGATGCTGGCGTCGGATTGTCCGTGATTACCTCGAGCCTGCACGAGATCCGCCGCTGGCTGCCCGAGGCGGGCCTATCGAACCTCAAGCTTTATCCGGCCTCGGCCGATGCCATCCTGGTGGAGCAGCTCAAGGGCCGTACCGACAAGACCGGGCAGTTCGTGCTGCCGGTCGACGAGGCCGTGCGCAACCCCGAGGACAACCCCGATACGCTGTTCGAGGAGGCGCAGGCTGCGGAAGAAGCGTCCGCATTTGAGACCGCGCAGCGGCTCTATCGGCGCGTCATGCGGATCGATCCGGACGACCCGGCTGCCCCGTTCAACCTCGGCAACCTGTTGCGGTCGGCTGGCAAAAGGGTCGAAGCCGAAGCGGCCTATCGGGCCGCGCTCAAGGCCGATCCGGAATTTTCCGAAGCCTGGTACAACCTCGCCGATCTGTTGGAGACGCAAGGCCGTACCGAACTGGCCGTCGATTGCCTGCAGCGGGCGCTCAAGGCGGATCCTGAGTACGCGGACGCGACTTACAACCTGGCGCGGCTGCTGCATCGTGACGGCAAGCACCTCGACGCGGCCGTGTATTGGCGGCGTTACCTTGCGCTCGACGACACCTCCGAGTGGGCGGCATTTGCCAAGCGCGCGCTGAAATTCTGCGAAATCCAGATCGCGCATTCATGACGGCGCCGAGCAAAGGCAAAGCGAGGAAGAAAAACCCCAACCCCAGGCCGGCGACGTCGTCGCGCGCCTCGCTCAAGCGTTACCGCGAGAAGCGCGACTTCGCGCGCACTAACGAGCCCAAGCCCGACCCAAAGCCGAAACAGGAAGCCGGGGGTCCGCTGCGGTTCGTGGTGCAGAAGCACGCGGCGCGCCGGGTGCACTACGACCTGCGGCTCGAACTCGACGGCGTGCTCAAGAGCTGGGCCGTAACGCGTGGTCCGAGCCTGGTGGTTGGGGACAAGCGGCTCGCGGTCCACACCGAGGATCATCCGATCGACTACTTGGAGTTCGAGGGCAACATCCCGCGCGGCGAATACGGCGCCGGGGCCATGATCGTTTGGGATCGCGGCTACTGGATGCCGCAGGGCGATCCACACAAGGCGCTGCAGAAGGGCCACCTGGAATTTGCGCTTGCGGGACGGCGCCTCAACGGCAGATGGCACCTGGTTCGGATCAGGCCGCGACCCGGCGAGAAGACGGAGCCCTGGCTGCTGATCAAGGCCGAGGACGAGTTCGCGCGCGCGGCCGCCGACCCGGCGATCATCGAGGAGGAGACCACGTCGTTTCTCAGCGGCCGCACCACCGAGGAACTGGCGGCGCAAGGCGAGCTGCGCGCCGATCATGCCGGCCGTGCCAAGGTCGTACGCGCGCGCAAGGCGGTTGAACCGATGGTCGAGGCGGTGCGCGGCGCGCGCAAGGGAATTCTGCCGCCATTCCTGGAGCCGAGCCAGGCGCTGACCGCCGAGCGCCCGCCGACCGGCGACAAGTGGGTGCACGAGATCAAATACGACGGCTATCGGATCCAGGCCCGCATCGACGGCAAGACTATCAAGCTTCTCACCCGCAAGGCGCTCGATTGGACGGAACGGTTTCCGCATTTGGTCACGGCCCTGCGCGGCTTGCAGCTCGCGTCCGCCTGGATCGACGGCGAGATCGTGGTGGAGGACTCGGCCGGGATGCCGAGCTTCAACCTGCTACAGGCCGCGATCAGCGAGGGCCACGACGAGCGGCTGCGCTATTTCGTCTTCGACCTGCTGTATTGCGAGGGCTTCGATCTGACCAAGGCAAGCTTGCTCGATCGCAAGACATTGCTGGAACAGATCGTCGAAAACCTGCCGACGAATTCGCCGATCCGCTACTGCGAGCACCTTGCGCAGGACGGGCCGACCATGTTCGAGCACGCGCGCCGTCTTGGCCTTGAGGGCATTGTTTCCAAGCGCGCCGACCTGCCGTATCGGCCGGGGCGCGGCGACCATTGGATCAAGACCAAGAGCGTGCTGCGTCAGGAATTCGTGATCGTCGGCTATACGCCGTCCACCGCGGAAACGAAGTCGATCGGGTCGCTGGCGCTTGGGTACTACCGCGACGGTGAACTCCATTATGCGGGCAATGTCGGCACCGGCTATTCGATCCAGCAGGCAAAACTTCTGCGCAAGGAACTCGAAAAGCTCCAGGTCGCCAAGCCGAAGTTCGGGCAGGCGCTGCCGGCGGGTCTGGACAAGACCCTGCGTTGGGTTGAGCCCAAGCTCGTCGGCGAGGTCGAGTTTCGAGGCTGGTCGACGGATACGTTGGTGCGTCAGGCCTCATTCAAGGGCCTGCGCGAGGATCGGCCGGCAGCAGAGATCGAGCTTGAGGTCGCCCCGCAGCGCACGGCGACGAACCAGCGCAAGGAGGCAAGCGCACCCGGCCAGTGGGCCGGCATCCGCCTCACCCATCCCGAGCGAATCCTGTGGCCGCAAACCGGCGTCACCAAGCAGGGGCTTGCGGAATTTTACACGGAGATCGCGGACTGGATCCTGCCGCATGTGGCCGGCCGCGTCCTGAGCCTGGTGCGCTGTCCCTCCGGTGTCGCCGAGAAATGCTTCTTTGCCAAGCACGCGTGGGCCGGCATCAGTGACGTCGTGCGCCGTGTCGACGTCGGCGAAGGCGAAGAACCCATGCTGGTGCTCGACGATCTCGCCGGCCTGATCACCTTGGTGCAGGCGAGCGTGATCGAAATCCATCCGTGGGGTTCGACCTTCAGCCGGCTCGAGCAGCCTGACCGCCTGATCTTCGATCTCGACCCGGGCGAGGATGTACCCTGGCGCGCGGTGATCGAGGCTGCGCGCGAGGTGCGCGCGCGGCTCGCCGACCTGCGCCTCGTGAGCTTCGTCAAGACTTCGGGCGGGAAGGGCCTGCACGTGGTGGTTCCCATCACGCCGGGCCCGGATTGGGATCACGCCAAGGCGTTCACCAAATCAATCGCCGATGCGATGGCCAAGCAGAAGCCCGACCGCTACCTCGCGTTCATGACCAAGAAAGCGCGCCGCGGGCGAATCTTTGTCGATTACCTGCGCAACGGCCGCGGCGCGACCGCGGTCGGGCCTTATTCGCCGCGCGCGTTGCCGGAAGCCTCGGTGTCAACGCCGCTCGACTGGGACGAATTGTCGGAAGGCATTCGCCCCGATCACTTCAAGATCGACAATTTGCGCCAGCGGCTGGATGTGCTCAAACAGGATCCGTGGCGTGAGATCGGCAAGGTCAAGCAAAAGCTCCCGGCCGTATGAACGGATCAGCGAATGTGCGGTTCCCGTTCATATTCGACCCAAAATCTCTGGGCACGTCATCGCCGGGCCTGTCCCCGCGATCGCGCTTGGACGCTTCGGTGTCCCCCATGGCAGCTCGCTCCAAAAACGCGGTCGGCGGTCGATCACTTCGTCGGCGCGGCCAAGCAGCGTCGGCGGCACGTCGAGGCTGCGTGCCCTGGCGGTCTTGAGATTGACGATCAGTTCGGTTGATCTCCGCAGCCTCCGATAAATCATGTTCGCGGGGCGTACAGACGAACATGACGCGCGTCCCTCTTGAGGGGATGCGCATGTTCCCCGCCTGAACCTCGCAAGCGGCACCGAAGGCAATCACCTGAAGCAGCGCCACACTCCACGACCCACGTAAGTGGCGCGATGGCCCGTAACTCTCAGACACCAGTCTTCACGTTGACCGCCCCATACGCATCGGCCCCACGCATCGCGATGGCGGTTGACACCGCAGCCGCCTAGCGCGAATGCCGGTGCAACCGACGATAGGGTGGCGACAGCAATCGCGACGCCGAGCAGCACGGTCCTAAGCGACTTGATGAATTTCATGGATACCTCCGTCGGCGCGCAAGTCGGCGGGCCGTAGAGTTGGCGCTGATTTCGGGGCCCTCTCGCGAGTGCGTCGCGATTCAAAATCTGATCGCGATCAGCTCCCAGACGCTGAGGATCACCAAGAACACGATAAAGCTTATCGCCAACACTTGCCCTACTTTGGAGACCTTTGACTCGACAGGGGCAGCGATCATTTGCCTACCTTGTCTGACGGAAGGCAGTGACCCTCCGGCACAGTCAGGAGATTACTCGCAGCGCATGCGGAGCGCTATTGTTTGTTTGTTGGTATGCGGGTGTTGCGTATCCGATGTGGTTACTCCTTCGAAGCAGGGTTGATGGAGAGGAAATAGGCTGCCTGATCGCCCTGAAAACGATATGGAGCAGGTCAACCCTTTACGAAGGAAAACGGTCATGATCGAGTCGAATGGGACGATCATCCGCAAGGCCTACGAAGATTTTGCCCGAGGAAATATTCCTGCGGTGTTCGCGGCCTTCGATGCAAGCATCGCTTGGCACGTGCCCGGTCATAGTCCCCTTTCAGGCGATTACGTCGGCCATGAGCAGATCGGAAGGTTTTTTCAGCGCACGATGGAACTATCTGCTGGCACGTTCAGCATTGATTTGCACAACGTGCTGGCCAAAGACGATCTCGTCGTGGTTTTGGTCACTGTCAATGCACAACGAAACGGGGTTTCCGCATCGTTTCCGGAAGTGCACGTCTGGCGAATGAAGGACCAGAAGGCGACTGAGTTCCGCGAGTACCAAGGCGATGAACAGCAGGAGGATCAGTTCTGGTCGTGAGATTCTGACGCCTATCCTCACTCAGGGAGGCGAAACGTCCGCTTGGGTCATCAGCCGAGATGGCGTCCGCACTTCCGAATGTCCCGGGCACCATCCCCGGTCCGTTTATGTGCTACTGGCGATCAACCGTGCCTCGAACTTGGGACGGCGTGGTGCCGTAGACACGCTTGAACGTCCGGTTGAAATAGGACAAATCGCCAAAACCGGCATCATAGGCGATCGACGTGATACTGCGATTGGCTAATCGCAGGTCGCGCAATGACCGATAAGCACGTTTCAAGCGCTGGACGAGAATGAAGTGCGTGCAGGTTATCCCTTCAGGTTCAAACAGCTTGTGAACGTACCGTGGCGTCACATGATGACGTGCCGCGACGTCCGCGACCGTCAGCGATGCTTCGCTTAAGTTGTCGAGAATATAGCACTTGATCGCCTGCAAACGCGTTGCCCGAATGCTGCTGTCCATTTCAGCCGGACAGTCCGGTCCCGCCCCGAGGCTCAGCGCGATCAGATCATGCAGATGGGTCGCAAAAAGGCGGGATAGCTCGTTCGAGCCCGAGACTGTGTCGTCCGAGATCGAGCTCAGGTAGGTCGTGAGGAGTTGCAAGGGCGCCGTCTGGGCTGGAATGACTCGCATCATGCGATCATCCAGATCAGGCACAAACCGCGCGATCGCCTTGCGCGGCACCCGCAGTCCGACGAACCGCGCGGGTGTCGGGCGAATGATCGCAAAGGCGCCCGACGCGCAGCTCAACAAGACGGCCTCTCCATCGCCGAACCCGATCTCGTGCCCCCGCTGTGTGGCAACGCTGTAGCCGGACAAGTTGACGCCAAGAAACAGGTCGTCGTCAGCGTCAATTGCGCGTGGCACTCCCTCCTGACGCAATCCGGAGAGTCTCCCTGAAAGGATACTCGCGCCGGGAAGGAAACGTTTGGCGATCGCAAGCGACATGGCCGCGTCGCGCAATGGTTCGATAGGTAGAATTCCACGCTCCCGCAATTCGCAGACCGCCTTTCGGCGGTCCCGTGTTGGTATGCCTGCGGTTGAGAAGCGGAATTGTCCTGGTCTCTCAGGCATGCGGAGCATGGCGACTAGTCCTGAGCGATAACCGAACCGTATCCAATCCTAGCACAAGTTCGCTTGAGTCCGCCCGCCAGTTCCGTCCTGTCCAAGCCAATCCGACGCACTTTTGGAAAAGCTGCAGCCGCCGCGCCTAAACCACGCGCGTCGGGAGCTCAATGTGAGTGCTGTCGCTCAAACCGTACCCGGTCTGGAAGCGCAGCCGGGGTCGCGCGTGATGTGGCTGTCGTTCGCATCCGCCTCGCTGGCATGGCTCTTTGATGCCTTGGATCTCACGATCTTCATCCTCGTCCTCGTTCCAAGCGTGAGTGAACTCATCGGGTCGACCGATCCAGCGACGGTTGCCTACGCCGGCAGCATGGTCCTCGCGTGCAAGCTCCTGGCCTGGGGCGTGGGTGGAATCACATTTGGAGTTGTCGCCGATAGCGTCGGGCGCGCGAAAACGATGCTGATTACCGTCCTCGTCTATGCGCTGTTCACGGGCCTGAGCGGCCTGGCGCAGAACGTCTGGCAGTTAACGATGTTCCAGGCTTTGGCCGGCGTCGGCATTGGCGGTGAGTGGGCAGCCGGGGCCGCATTGGTCGCTGAAACCTGGCCGGAGCAAAGCCGCCAACGCGCCATCGTCGCAATGCAGATGTCGTTCGCCGGTGGCTTCTTCCTTGCTGGTTTGTTGAATGTCGTGGTCGGCCCTGCTGGATGGCGGTGGCTATTTGCCGCCGGCGCGGCGCCCGCGCTGCTCGCACTGGCTATCAGGAAGTTTGTGCCAGAGCCAGTGCGGTGGATTGCAGTACGTCAACAGGAGGTCCGCCAACATGGGCACCCGTCACCGGCTGCCGCGCAGACGCTCGCAGCGATATTCGCTCCGGACGTCCGGCGGAACACTGTAGTTGGGTTACTGGCGGCAGCCGGGATGATGATCGGCACATGGGGCACGACCACCCTGCTGCCGACCTGGATCGTCGAGCTTGCCGGACAGGGCGAAAGCGCTTTTGCAGCCCGCGCCACTGGCACCAGCTTCATGCTGGCCAATGTTGGGGGCGTATTCGGCTATCTGATGCTGATGTGGCTCAACGATGCACTCGGACGCCGCGGGTCTTACGCCCTGGTTGTCGTGGGGTGCATCGCGACGGCATTGTTCGTCTTTATTGAGATCCGCACTGTCTCCGCACTGCTATGGTTTATGCCGCTATACGGCTTTTTTGCCATTGGCGGGTTTGGCACGATCGCGGTCTATCTACCCGAGCTATTTCCGACACGCATCCGCGCCACCGGCCAAGGCTTCTGCTGGAACGCCGGACGCGCGCTCACAGCCGTTGGGGTACTCGCGTCCGGCGCGCTGGTAAACGCGCTCGGCACAGTCCCGATGGCAGCCACAATACTCACGGGCAGTTATCTGGTCGGATTGTTTGCGATCTGGTTTGGGCCTGAAACCAGGGCCGTTCCGCTCCAGGACTAAAGTGAAGCCCCGCATGTGAACCGACATGTCCGGCCTTAAAGTCTTGATTGCCGGCGCAGGCATCGCCGGTTTGACGCTGGCCGTCGCCCTGCGGCGGTTCGGATGCATTGCGCAGTTGATCGAGCGCAACGCGCGCTGGGAGCCGGTTGGCGGCGGCATCGCAGTGCAACCCAACGCGATGCGGGTGCTCCACGAACTCGGCATTGCTGCGAGCGTGCAGGATGCAGGTGCGATCGTCACGCGCTGGCAGTTCCGTGATCAATACGGGGATGTCCTATGCGATATCGAATTGGACTCGGTCTGGAAGGGGATTGGCTCTTTCATCGGCATCGAAAGGACCAGGTTGCATGATGCGCTTCGCTCCGCTGTGACGGGGTGCCGCCTCGGGACCTGGCTTGTGTCATTGACGCAAGATGATTCCGGTGTATCGGTCACGTTCAACGACGGCGCAGCCGGCCGGTATGATCTCGTGATTGGTGCCGACGGTATTCATTCGGAGTTGCGCAGGTTCGCGCTTGGCGCGATCAAGCCGACCTACGGCGGACAAATGGTGTGGCGTAGCGTTGCGCCGATCCGGCCGCCGGAGCCCCATGCCATCCAGTTCTGGCTGGGTGATGGAACGTTCTTCGGGCTGTGCCCGGTCGCTGCTGGTACCTATGGCTTTGCCAATGTCACGGGACCGCGGGCTCACGACGCCGTCGCAGGTCGACTACAACGGCTTCGTGGTCGCTTCGCTGCATTTGGCCGGCCGATTCAGGATCACCTCGCAGCGCTCGAGCAGGATCAAGAGCTCCACTGCGGGCCGATCGAATGGCTGGAGACCGTGCAGTGGCAGCAAGGCCGCGTCGTCCTGATTGGCGATGCTGCACACGCAAGTTCGCCAATGATGGGCCAGGGCGGTTCTATGGCCATGGAAGACGCCTTAGTGCTTGCTGAAAGCCTATCCTTAGCTTCCTCAGTTGAAACTGCCGTCGCGGTTTTCGTTGCCCGTCGACAACAGCGGATCACCTGGGTTCAACAGCAGAGTCGGCGTTTGGGAGACATGCTTCGCATGTCTTCTGGCGATCGCAACGCAGCACTACGTGAGAGAGGCGAAGCCGCCTTTTACGATCGCTTCCAGCCTTTGGCCGGATCGCCGTAATGCGTTGAAGTCCGCCATGGGTCAGAAGCGCAGCAACAGCGGCCAGCATCAAGCAAACGGACCCCGACTGGAGGAACCTGCGCGGATTTCGATCAACCCCCGGGGTGGGCGGTTCGATCCGTTGACCGCATCCGGTGGTCCAAAATCGGTGTGACGATATTGAGAGCAAAAGCCCACATCGCCAGACGTGGCGATATGAAACTCACGACGATCGCAATAACCGATGATACAAACAGCACGATGAGGCCGGATTGACGAGCCCGGATGTGTATTCCCGGCGCCAGGTCAGGCAACAACGCCATCGTTCGCCATGCGACCGCCGCGATCAACGCCGTGGTTCCGGCATAAAAGCAGATTGCCGGTGCCTCATCCGGGAAGCGTCCGACGAGGATCGTCGCGAACGGCACGCAAGTGATCAGGAAGAGATACAGCAGCCACCATCGCGCGTATTCGGTGCTGACCACATCGGATTTGGTCTTCATCTGGACGCTGGAAAGCCATCGTATTCCCAGAACAAAGAAGCTCAACGCATAGGGAAAAAACTTCGGCCATAAGTCGATGAGAGCGCGAAAAAGCGCACCATGATCGCGCGGATGAAAATCGTCCGGCAGGCGGACATCGAGCACGAGGATGGTCATAGCGACCCCGAACAAGCCGTCGGTCAACGCATCAAGCCGGGCTTTCGGATACATCTCGATCGGCCTTCAATCTCATGTCGCCCCCAGGGGCACGAGCATATCGGGGTTGCGCGCGACCAGTAACTCCCTAGCACGATCAATGTCAGAGTTGGGTCAGAAACCGGAAAGGCCAGGCACGAGCACAATATTATTCCGGTTGCCTCAGCACGCGTGCCTTCCACATTTACGCGTTTATGAGTACACGGAGTAAAAGGGACACAAGCGGCAAACGAGCGGAATGTTACGGGAGAAAGCGTATGTCACGCATCGCAATCATCGACCGTGCCGACATGAGCGCCGAACAGGCACGCGTGTACGACACGGCCAAAGAGACGACCGGCATCGTGGGCGGGCCGTACTACGCCTACATCCGTCTGCCAAAACTGTTCGAGGCCTGCCAGAACCTGCGGGGCGCGTTGGCGAGCGGGCAGTTGTCCCGGCGCGAGCAGCAGATCGTCAACCTCGTCGTCGCCCGGCACTGGAACGCGCGATACCCGTGGTTCGCGCAGGTGCGCGGCTCGCTCGCCGCCGGCATCGGGCAGGCTGTGATCGACGCGATCAATGCGGGGAAGACGCCGGACCTTGCTGATGCGCGCGAGCGGACCTGCTTCGTCGTTGCGCGCGAGCTGCTCGCAAACAAGGGCCTCAGCGACAAGACTTACGCGGCCGCCGAGGCCACCATGGGGCTCGAGCATCTGATCGCGCTCATCGCATCGATCGGAAGCTTTTCGATGACCTGCATGACAGCCAACACCTTCGAGATCGACCCGCCGGCCGCC
>Ga0066388_100000663_pt1 | contig 17142 bp, 19 predicted proteins | sample PanSoiMetaGPlot6_FD_64539 | JGI IMG/M metagenome (GOLD analysis project Ga0066388, IMG submission 64539) | Tropical forest soil microbial communities from Panama analyzed to predict greenhouse gas emissions - Panama Soil - Plot 6 (Hybrid Assembly) | ecosystem: Environmental > Terrestrial >... | reverse complement strand
GGCGCTCGGACCAGACCGGCGAGCTCATCCCGGTCGACGTCGCCGTGGGCGACGTCGTCGTCTACTCGAAGTACGGCGGCACCGAGATCACCGTCGACGGCGAGGACCTTCTCATCCTCACGAGCCGCGACGTCCTCGCCAAGGTCGCCAAGTAGCACCCGCACTCGTTCGAACGCGATAGGGGTCGGGCCTGGGGCCCGACCCGCTATCGGTCACCGGTGGCGTCGTTGCCACCTTCGTGCCGCTCCAGCAGGCCGCGAATCTCGTCGGCCCGGAAGCGGTGCTGCCCGCCCGGGGTCCGCAGCGCCGGGATCCGGCCCCGCTTCGCCCACAGCACGACGGTCCGCCGGTCCACCCCGAACAGGCTCGCGACCTCCGCCGATGTCAGCAGGTCGTCGTCGTCGCCCGGCTCGGTTCCGGACCCGCCCGCCGCGCCGTTCGTGTTGGCGTCGCCTTTGTTGCTCATTCCGCCTCCTTCGTGCGGATCACGCGGCTGCGCGATCGGTGTCGCGTGCACGTCGGAGCGGCTAGTCGGGCCGGAGGAGCGGGTCGCGCAGCGAGGTCGACGTGCAGGCGCGAGCCTCGGCGAGCAACCCGGCACCGCGAGACGCGGCGTGCGTGGCCGGATCCGGGAACGCTGCCGGGTCCGGGCGGGTGGGGTGCGGTGACCCGCCGACCGGACACGGGTGCGGTGATCCCGGCGCGTCGGCCGGGGGCCCGCGCGCCGGCGCGAGGCCGGGATCGACCTCGACGAGCACGCGGTCGGCCTCATCGGGATTCGCAGGCGAGGACGGCGGCCCGGCGACGGGCGCCGTCGGCGGGCCGTCGGAGAAGCCGGCGGGCGTGGGCGCGCCGGAAGCGGGCGCCACGAGGAGCTGCAGCAGGCGGTCCAACGGCATCGGCACGGTCGGGATGTCGGGCACCGCGGGCAGGTCGGACAGCGGCTCCGGTGCCTCGACTGGGGGCACGGCCGGCAGCGGCCCGGCGACGTCGGTGAGGCCGCCCGGGTCGACGGCGGGCGTGACGGGAACGTCGGGGACCGCGGGCGGTGCCGGAACGGGAGGCCCGAGCCCCGGCGCACCGAAGGGCGGGAGCGCCGGCAGGGTCGGGACGGGCGGCAACGGCAGCGCCGGGGCGGGGAGCGGCGACGGCGCGGCCGGGTGCGACGGTCCCTCCGGCGGCGCCGGCGGCCTCGGCGTGGTGACCGGAGGCGTCGTCAGCGGCGGCGTCGTGAGCGGCGGCGGGACGTGAGGCGCTCGCGGTGCGGGCGTGGCGCGCGGCGGCAGGGGGTCCGCGTGGGCGGGCCGCTCCCGTTCTGCCAGTACGAGCAGCGCCGCCGCCGCGACCGCCAGCAGCAACAGGCGGGGCAGAAGTCGGACAAACGCCCTCATTCGTCCGAGATACTAGGCACAAACCGGACATCCGTGCACAGGCGTCCGGTCGGTCAGGAGCCGAGGCGACTCCGGGCGGTCTCGCGGGCCCAGCCGTAGTCGGCCTTCCCGTTCGGGCCCCGGGGGACGCGCTCGACCACGACGACGTGGCGGGGGCGCTTGAAGCGGGCCAGCCCGCTGCGCTCGACGGCCTCGGCGATCTCGCCCTCGTCGGGTGTCGCGCCCGGCGCCGGGGCCACGACGGCCGTGACCGCCTCGCCGAAGCGCTCGTCGGGGACGCCGACCACGACGACGTCCGCCACCCCCGGGTCCTGCTTGACGGCCTCCTCCACCTCCTCGGGGAAGATCTTCTCGCCGCCGGAGTTGATGGACACCGAGCCCCGACCTAGCAGCGTGACCGTCCCGTCCTCCTCGACGGTCGCGTAGTCGCCGGGGATCGAGTAGCGCTTCCCGTCGACGACGCGGAACGTCTCCGCCGTCTTCTCTCGGTCCTTGTAGTAGCCGAGCGGGATGTGACCGCCGACGGCGAGGTGCCCGACCTCTCCCGAACCCGGCTGCACCTCGCGGTCGTCGTCGGTGAACACCTTCGTCTCCGGCCCGATCGCGAACTTGGCCGTCTCGCCCTTGGAGTCGGCGGTGGTGATCGCGTTCGCGAACCCCACGCCTTCACTCGAGCCCAACGAGTCGTACGCGATGACGGGATGGCGCGCGATCAGCTCGCGCTTCACCGACTCGCTCCACATGACACCGGAACTGATCACCAACAGCAGCGACGAGAGGTCGTAGGGCTCACCGCGCGCGTCGGCCTCGTCGAGGGCGCGAAGCATCGGCTTCGCGAACCCGTCGCCGACGATCGCGATCTGCGTGACCCGCTCGCGCTGCACGACCCGCCACAACTCGTCAGGATCGAAGTGACGGCCCTCGAGCGTCACGATGGTGCCGCCCAGGAACAGCACCTGGAGCGTCGAGAACTGGCCGGTGCCGTGCATGAGCGGTGACGCGGGCAGGTGTACCGGGACCAGAGGAGACTCGTGGACCTTCCGGACGACGGCTTCGACCCCGCTCGTGTCCTCCGGGATCGGCAGCCCGAAGAAGGCGGTGGCCGCGGGTGCGAGCGCGGCGAACAGGTCCTCCTGGCGCCACATGACGGCCTTCGGCATCCCGGTGGTACCGCCGGTGTAGAGGAAGAGGACGTCGTCGCCCGAGCGCTCGGTCCGTTCCATCGGCTCGTGGGCGGCGACGAGGTCCTCGTAGCGGAGCGCCCCGTCGACGAGCGGCGACCCGTCGTCGACCTGCACGGCGGCCCGGAGCCTCGGTGCCTCGTTGCGCACGGCACGCACGCGCTCGCCGAGCGAGCCGTGGAACACGATCGCCTCGGCGTCGGAGTTCTCGAGCAGGTAGGCGAGCTCCTCCTCGGTGTAGCGGTAGTTCACGTTGGCCGCGACGGCGCGCAGCTTGAAGCAGGCGAAGAGCGTCTCGACGTACTCGTTCGAGTTGTAGAGGTAGAAGGCGACCTTCGAGTCGGGGCCGAGGCCGACGCCGCCGAGCGCGGCAGCCAGGCGGCTCGCCCGCTCGTCGAGCTCCCGCCACGTGCGCCGCCGCTCGCCCTGCACGAGCGCGGTGTGGTCCGGGATCGTGTCGGCCACGGTCTCGAACACCGTCCCGAAGTTCCAGTTCACAGGCCCTCCTAGGTGTTCCGGGCCGCAGCGTACGCTCCCCTTATGAGTCGCCGGGGCGGGGGTCAGCGCATCCCCCGCCCGCCGGATGCCCGCACCGGTGGCCCTGCGCCGTGGAGTCATGTACCCGCCGAGCGTCGCCGGCTCACTCTCGCGGGCGTGCGCGAACGCTGTGCCGCGCTGCCGCCCCCGCAGCCGGCGGCGATGGAGATGCCCGGCAGCCGGCCCGCGGGCGTGCTCGTTCCGCTGTTCGAGAGGGCGGGCGAGGCCCACGTGATCCTGACCAAGCGGCCCGAGACCATGCCGACACACCAGGGCGAGATCTCGTTCCCGGGGGGCGGCCTGTGGCCGGGCGTCGACACCTGTCCTCGCGACGCCGCCCTCCGCGAGGCGGACGAGGAGATCGACCTGCCGCCCTCCGCCGTCGACGTGGTCGCGGAGCTCGACACGCTGGCCACGGTCGGCTCGCGCTTCACGATCACCCCCTTCGTCGGGATCGTCGACGCGCTGCCGGCCCTCGTCCCGAACCCGCGTGAGGTCGTGAAGATCCTCGAGGTGGCGCTCTCCGAGCTCCTCGACGACGAGGCGTTCCACGAGGAGTACTGGGGGTCGCCCGACCGGGCCATCTCCTTCTTCGAGCTGCCGGGCGAGACCGTGTGGGGCGCGACCGCGCGCGTCCTGGTCGCGTTCCTCGCCCATCTCACGGCCCTGCCGTAGTCGGGCGGTAGCATTTTCCTTTCCGGGCGGCGGCGGCGGCTTTGCCGACCGTCCCGCAGAGCCGGAGCTGGCGACGGCGACAGAGGGACCGAGCAGAGGGGACGGGGGCGTGGAGGTCGAGATCGGGATCGGCAAGTCGGGTCGCCGGGCCTACGGGTTCGACGACATCGCGATCGTGCCCAGCCGCCGGACCCGAGATCCCGAGGACATCGACGTCACCTGGGAGCTCGACGCCTTCCACTTCGACCTGCCCCTGATGGCGGCGGCGATGGACGGCGTCACCTCCCCGACCACCGCGATCCGCACCGGCGAGCTGGGCGGGATGGCCTGCCTCAGCCTCGAGGGCCTCTGGACCCGCTACGAGGACCCCGAGCCGCTCTTCGAGGAGATCGCGACCCTCGAGCCGGACAAGGCCACCCGCCGTCTCCAGGAGATCTACGCCGAGCCGATCAAGGAGGAGCTGATCGGCGCCCGCATCCAGGAGATCAAGTCGGCCGGCGTCACGACCTGCGCGTCGCTGACGCCGCAGCGCGTCGAGCGCTACGCCAAGCTCGTCCTCGACGCCGAGCTCGACGTGCTCGTCATCCAGGGCACGGTGGTGTCCGCCGAGCACGTCTCGAAGACCGCCGAGCCGCTGAACCTCAAGAAGTTCATCCGCGAGTTCGAGCTGCCGATCATCGTCGGCGGCTGCGCGTCGTACTCCACCGCGCTGCACCTCATGCGGACGGGTGCGGTCGGCATCCTCGTCGGCGTCGGCCCCGGGTACCAGTGCACGACGCGCGGTGTGCTCGGCGTCGGTGTGCCCCAGGCCACCGCCATCGCCGACGCCGCCGGCGCCCGCATCCGCCATCTCGACGAGACGGGCGTCTACGTGCACGTCATCGCCGACGGCGGCATGCGCACCGGCGGCGACATCGCCAAGGCGATCGCGTGCGGCGCGGACGCGGTCATGCTCGGCACCACGCTCGCCGGTGCGTACGAGGCGCCGGGCCGCGGGTTCAACTGGGGCATGTCAACGTTCCACCCCGACCTGCCCCGCGGCACCCGCGTGCACGCCGGGCAGCGCGGCACGCTCGACGAGATCCTCGTCGGCCCCGCCCACGAGAACAACGGCACCCTCAACCTCTTCGGTGCCCTGCGCACGTCGATGGCGACCACCGGCTACGAGTCGGTCAAGGAGTTCCAGAAGGCCGAGGTCATGGTGGCTCCCGCGTTGCAGACCGAGGGCAAGAGCCTCCAGCGCAGCCAGGGCGTCGGCATGGGCCACTGACGAGGTCGCGATGGACGCCCCGCAGTTCGACACCGTCCTCGTCGTCGACTTCGGGGCGCAGTACGCGCAGCTGATCGCGCGCCGCGTGCGCGAGGCGCACGTCTACTCCGAGATCGTGCCCCGCACGACGCCGCTGTCCGAGATGCTCGCGCGGCGGCCGAAGGGCATCATCCTCTCGGGCGGCCCGGCGTCGGTCCACGTCGACGACGCGCCGTTGATCGACGCCGCGCTGTACGACGCCCAGGTGCCGGTGCTCGGCATCTGCTACGGCGCCCAGCTCGTGGCGCAGCAGCTCGGCGGCGAGGTCGGCCGCACCGGGGGCGGGGAGTACGGCGCCACGTCGCTGCGCCTCACCGGGGACGCCTCGCCCCTGTTCGGCGCGCTGTCGGACGACCAGGTCGTGTGGATGAGTCACGGCGACGCCATCACGAGCGCACCCGACGGGTTCCGGGTGACGGCGACGACCTCCGGCGCACCGATCGCCGCCCTCGAGGACCGCGACCGCGCCGTCTACGGGGTCCAGTTCCACCCCGAGGTGGCGCACACCGAGCGCGGCCAGGAGGTGTTGAAGGCGTTCCTGTACGACGTGTGCGGCTGCCGGCCGTCTTGGACGAACACGTCGATCATCGAGCAGGCCGTCGGCGAGGTGCGGGCGCAGGTCGGCGGCGAGCGTGTGCTATGTGGCCTCTCCGGCGGGGTCGACTCGGCGGTCGCGGCCGCGCTGGTGCACAAGGCCGTGGGCGACCAGCTGACGTGCGTGTTCGTCGACACCGGGCTCATGCGCGAGGGCGAGGCCGAGCAGGTCACCGAGACGTTCCGGGGGCAGTTCCACGTCGACCTGATCCACGTGAAGGCCGCCGACCGGTTCCTCGCCGCCCTGAACGACATCGCCGACCCGGAACGCAAGCGCAAGATCATCGGCGAGACCTTCATCCGCGTGTTCGAGGAGGTGGCGCGCGACGTCGAGGACGCGCGCTTCCTCGTGCAGGGCACCCTGTACCCCGACATCGTCGAGTCGGGCGGCTCGGAGAACGCGACGATCAAGTCGCACCACAACGTGGGCGGCCTGCCGGACGACATGCAGTTCGAGCTGGTCGAGCCGCTGCGCAACCTGTTCAAGGACGAGGTGCGCGCCATCGGCGAGGAGCTCGGCCTGCCCGAGGAGATCGTGTGGCGCCAGCCCTTCCCGGGCCCCGGCCTCGCGGTGCGGGTCATCGGCACCATCACGACCGAGCGTCTCGACATCCTGCGCCGCGCCGACGCCATCGTGGTCGAGGAGGTCAAGCGGGCGGGCCTGTACCGGCGGATCTGGCAGAGCTTCGCCGTCCTCCCCGTCGTGCGGACGGTCGGCGTGATGGGCGACGGCCGGACCTACGAGTACCCGATCGTCGTGCGGGCGGTAACCTCCGACGACGCCATGACCGCCGACTGGGCCCGGCTGCCGGCCGAGGTCCTCGAGCGGATCTCGTCACGGGTCATCAACGAGGTGCCCGGCGTGAACCGGGTCGCCTACGACATCACCAGCAAACCACCCGGAACCATCGAGTGGGAATGAACGAGAGCGGGAGTGAGCCCATGAACGTGTCCGAGCTCGCAGCCACCGCCCGGGCCATCGTCGCCCCCGGCAAGGGCATCCTCGCCGCCGACGAGAGCTCGGGCACGATCAAGAAGCGCTTCGACAAGATCGGTGTCGAGTCGACCGAGGAGAACCGGCGCTTCTACCGCGACCTCCTCTTCACCACCGACGGCGTCGAGGAGTTCATCAGCGGCGTGATCCTGTTCGACGAGACGATCCGCCAGTCCACGAGCGACGGCGTCCCGTTCCCGAAGGCCCTCGCCGACAAGGGCATCATCCCCGGCATCAAGGTCGACAAGGGCGCCAAGCCGCTCGCGCTCGCCGCCGAGGGCGAGACCGTCACCGAGGGTCTCGACGGGCTCCGCGAGCGGTTCGCCGAGTACCGCGACCTCGGCGCCCGCTTCGCCAAGTGGCGCGCCACCTACACGATCACCGACGAGCTCCCGTCGCAGTACACGATCGACGTGAACGCCGACGCGCTGGCGCGCTACGCCGCGCTGTCGCAGGAGGCCGGCATCGTGCCGATCGTCGAGCCGGAGGTGCTGATGGACGGCACGCACACCATCGGGCGCGCCGGTGACGTCACCGCCGCCGTGCTCGAAGCCGTCTTCCACGCGCTGTACGAGCAGCGCTGCGTGTTCGAAGGGTTGCTCCTGAAGCCGAACATGGTGCTGCCCGGGTACGACTCGCCCAAGCAGGTCTCCGACGAGGAGATCGCCGAAGCGAGCGTGCGTTGCTACCGATCAGCGGTGCCGGCCGCCGTGCCCGGCATCGTGTTCCTCTCGGGCGGGCAGTCCGACGAGGAGGCGAGCGCGCGTCTCAACGCGATGAACCTTCTGGGGCCGAACCCCTGGGAGTTGAGCTTCTCGTACGGGCGCGCGCTGCAAGCGGCCGCGCAGCAAGCGTGGAAGGGCGACGCCACCAACAGCGACGCCGCCCAGCGCGCCTTCTACCACCGGGCGAAGATGAACAGCCTCGCCCGCTACGGGAAGTACTCGCCCGACATGGAGCGCGCTGCCTGATGGCGGAGACCGTCGAGGAGGCGAAGAAGAAGCTCGACGACGAGTACGGGCAGGTGCGCCGGAAGTTCGACCGGATCCACACCGCGTTCGATCGTGTGATCTCCGCCGGGCCCGAGGACGACGTCTACGACCGCCTGAAGGACCTCGAGAAGGTCGTCAAGGAGGTTCGTGACGGCGGCGTCGTCGGTTCGGGCGCGAACGGCCACCGGCGCGCCCTGAAGGAATACGAGGAAGCCAAGGCCGCGGCCGGCGGCTGAGCGCAGCACGGCGATGCGCGCGCTGGTGCAGCGGGTCACCGAGGCACGCGTGAGCGTCGACGGCGAGATCATCGGCGAGATCGGTCCCGGCCTGTGCGTGCTCGTCGGCGTCACCCACGAAGACACCGACGCCGGCGCCCGCAAGCTGGCCGAGAAGGTCTGGCATCTCCGGGTCTTCGACGACGCCGACGGCGTGATGAACCTGGCCCTCGCCGACACCGGCGGCGCCGCCCTGGTCGTGAGCCAGTTCACGCTCTACGGCGACACCCGGCGCGGCCGCCGTCCCTCCTGGGCCGCGGCGGCGGCGCCCGAGCCGGCCCGAGGCCTGGTCGAAGCGTTCGCGCAGGCGCTGCGCGCCCTCGGTGCGCCCGTCGCCACCGGCAAATTTGCAGCGCACATGCAAGTCGAGCTGGTCAACGACGGGCCGGTCACGCTCCTCATCGAGGCCTGACCTGTCGCCTCGCAAGCTCGGGCTCCTGCTCGGGCGGTCGGCAAAGCCGCCGCCTCCGCGACCTGATGGAATGTTCCGTTTTGCCCGACGTTGACGCGGGCAGGATCCCCCTTCGCGCAGTACGCTTTTCTTTCCCCCGAGGGGCAGTCGTGCGTATGGAACGTATCGAATCGACTCACAGCATCTGGCTTTTCGACGTCGAGCGCATGCGCTTCCGGCGCGTGCCCAAGGGCACGGACGCCGATGCGCCGTCGCTCGACAGCGACTGGGAGCCGTACTTCGCGCTCGACATCGACGACCAGACGGGCGCGTTCACGGTCGCGCTGAACGAGGATCGGACGCGCCTGCTGCGCGCCTGGCGTGACCACGTTCCCGCCGCCGACGGCACGACCACCGAGCTTCGCCTCGAGCCCACCACCGAAACCTGAGCCATCGCCCATACGATGGCGGCCATGGGCGACGCCGCCGCCGTATCCACCGACACCGGCGCACCTGCTGATCGCCGGTTCGACGCGCCCGACCTGCTCGGCGGGCTCAACCCGGTGCAGCGCGAGGCGGTCACGGCCTCGACGGAGGTGCCGTTGCTCGTCGTGGCGGGCGCCGGGTCGGGAAAGACGCGGGTTCTCACGCACCGCGTCGCCTGGCTGATCGGCGACCAGCGCATCTCGCCCTTCGCGCTGCTGGCGATCACGTTCACGAACAAGGCCGCGGGCGAGATGAAGGAGCGGGTCGGCGCGCTTGTCGGCCCCGTCGCCCACCGCATGTGGGTGTCGACGTTCCACTCCGCCTGCGCGCGCATCCTGCGGCGCGAGGCGAGCCACCTCGGGATCCGCTCGTCGTTCTCGATCTACGACCAATCGGACTCCGTCCGCCTCGTCGACTACGTCCGCCGCGACTTCAACCTCGACCCGAAGCGGTTTCCTCCGCGCCGGTTGGCGTCGCAGATCTCGACACTCAAGAACGAGCTCGTGACCGCGGATCAGGCGCTCGACCGCGCCGCCGGCCCCGCCGACCGGCGCGTCGCCGAGGTGTACCGCGAGTACCAGCGGCGCCTGCTCGACGCGTCGGCGGCCGACTTCGACGACCTGCTGCTCCTCGCGGTGCGGCTGTTCCGTGAGCACCCGGACGTGCTCGAGAAGTGGCGGAAGCGGTTCCGCCAGGTGCTCGTCGACGAGTTCCAGGACACGAACGGCGCGCAGTGGGAGCTCGTTCGCCTGCTGACCGAGGAGCACCGGGGCGTCATGGTCGTCGGCGACCAGGACCAGTCCGTCTACCGCTTCCGGGGCGCGGACTTCCGCAACCTCCTGCGGTTCGAGGAGACCTTCCCGGACGCGACCGTCATCGTGCTCGAGCAGAACTACCGGTCGACGCAACGGATCCTCGACGCCGCCAACGCCGTCATCCTCAACAACGCCGCCCGCCGCCCCAAGCACCTGTGGACCGAGCAGGTGGGCGGCGAGCTCATCACCCGGTACCACGCCCAGGACGAGCACGACGAGGCGGCGTACATCGCCCACGAGATCTCGCGCCTCACCGACACCGAGGCCTACGGCTTCTCGGACATCGCGGTCTTCTACCGGACGAACGCGCAGAGCCGCGTGATCGAGGAGACGCTCGTCCGCGCCGGCCATCCGTACCGTGTCGTCGGGGGCGTGCGGTTCTACGACCGCCGCGAGGTGAAGGACTCCATCGCCTACCTGCGCGCGCTCGTCAACCCGGACGACGAAGTGAGCTGGCGACGGATCGTGAACGTCCCCAAGCGCGGCGTCGGCGACACGTCGGTGGGCAAGGTGAGCGCCTACGCGCAGGAACACGGCATGACGTTCCGGGACGCGCTCCACCGTGCCGACGCCGCCGGCGTCAGCGGCAAGGCGCTGGGCGGCATCCGGGACCTGCTCGACATCCTCGCCGAGGTCGAAGGGGCGGCCGACGCCGGGGTGGCGCCGGTCGTCCAGGCCGTGCTCGAGGACACCGGCTACCTCGCCGAGCTGGAAGCCGAGCGCTCCATCGAGGCCGAGGCCCGCCTCGAGAACCTCCAGGAGCTCATCGGCGTCTGCCGCGAGTTCGACGACGCCCTCGAGGCCGGCGACGTCGCCGGGCTGGCCGGCATCGCCAGCGGCAGCGGCGACGGCGAGGCCGCGGCGGTCCCCGCCGGCCTCGCTCGCGTGCAGGCGTTCCTCGAGGCGGTGTCGCTCGTCACCGACCTCGACGACATCGAGGGTGACAAGCGCGCCGTCACCCTGATGACGCTGCACTCGGCCAAGGGCCTCGAGTTCCCCGTCGTGTTCCTGAGCGGTCTCGAGGACGGCGTGTTCCCGCACATGCGGAGCCTCGGCGAGCCCGACGAGCTCGAAGAGGAGCGCCGGCTCTGCTACGTCGGGATCACGCGGGCGCGCGAGCGCCTGTACCTGTGTCACGCGTGGAGCCGCATGTTGTTCGGCCGCACCGAGTTCTACCCGCCGAGCCGGTTCCTGTCGGAGATCCCCGAGGAGCTCGTCGAGGTGCTCGGCGAGGAGCCGCCCGTCGGCGGGGGGCGGAGCGCGCACCGCGACGCCGTCGTGTCCGCGGCCATCACGAGCAACGCCGGGCGGGGTACCCGCCTCGCCGGGCTGCGCGTCGGCGACGACGTCGGGCACGACACCTTCGGCGAAGGTGTGATCCTCGATCTCATCGGGGAGGGTAATAAGGCCGAGGCCGTCGTCCGGTTTCGAGACGTGGGGGAGAAGCGGCTCCTGCTGGCGTGGGCGCCGCTTCAGAAGCTCGACTCCTGAGGGGTCATGAAGGCGGAGCTGCTCCAGCTCGACAACAGCATCATGGTGCTGCGCGTCCTGCTGGCCGTGGGGCTGGGCGCCGCGCTCGGGCTCGAGCGGGAGATCGACAACCAGCCCGCCGGCTTCCGCACCCACATCCTCGTGTGCCTCGGTGCGGCGTTGTTCGGCCTCATTTCCATCCACGCGTTCGCGCCGTTCGAGGCCACCCGCAACAGCACCGACGTCCAGATCGACATCACCCGGGTCGCCTCCCAGGTCGTGGTCGGCGTCGGGTTCCTCGGCGGCGGCGCGATCCTCAAGTACGGCGCCTCCATCCGCGGGCTCACGACGGCGGCGTCGATGTGGGTGGCGGCCGCGATCGGCCTCGCAGTCGGGCTCGGCTACTACTGGGCGGCGGTGGCCGTCACGATTGCCGCCCTCGTGAGCCTCACGGCGTTCCGCCCGCTTCGCGCGTGGGTGCGCCGTCACTACGGGCGTCGGGTCGAGACCGTCTCCTTCCGCCTCACTCCCGGTGTCGAACCGGCGGGGCTGGTCGACGCGCTCAACGACCTGGCGGGCGTCAACGTCCGCAACCTCCAGATCGACACCAGCGGCGAGCAAACGGAGATCACCGTGGGCCTGAAGACCGAGACCCGCGTGCCGCTCGAGCGGATGCTCGGCCGAATCGCGCAACGCAGCGACGTGGAGGAGATGTCGTACGAGGAGCGGTAGCCGGCCGGGTCAGCCCGCGGGGGCCGGCGGTGCGAGCTCCTTGCGCAGGTCGATGACCACGATCCGTCCCACGTCCGGGTCGTTCCTGATCGTCGCCTGGTACCGGCCGAGCTGCTCGCTCTTCACGTGGTCGCCGCGGCAGTCGACGAAGCTGTTCACGCTTCCACGCCACCGGACCCGGCATCCTTCGTCGCCCGGCGTGTGTGTCATCAGCGCGACGACCTGGTCGCCCTCGAGCGCGAACAGGATGCTGCGCTTCCCGCCGAACGCGTCCGGATAGTAGAAGGGCCCGCCGTCGCGCAGCTCGCTGCGCAGCTGCGTCTCGGGCCCGGCGGCGAAGGGCCGGTACGACTTCGGCTGGTCGGCCCGGCTCGTCGCCAGCAGCAGCACCAGCGCCACGAGCACGCCGCCGAGCACCGCGGCCGCGCCCGCGCCGAGCAGCAGTCGCGTGTCGCTCCGGCCGGGGGGCATGGCCCCAGTGAACGTTCCCCGCGGATCGGAGTCCAGTCGGGGCGGCAGGTACTGTGACCGCGCCATGCGGGGGTTTACGCCATGAAGCGCCGCTACCGCGTCGTCATCGCCAAGCCGGGGCTCGACGGCCACGATCGGGGCGCCAAGGTGATCGCCCGGGCGTTGCGCGACGCCGGCTTCGAGGTCATCTACACCGGCCTGCACCAGACGCCGGAGCAGGTGGCGGAGACCGCCCTCCAGGAGGATGCCGACGCCGTCGGGCTGTCGGTGCTCTCGGGCGCGCACAACACGCTGTTCCCCCGCGTCGTGTCACTCCTGCGCGAGAAGGGCGTGGGCGACGTGCTCGTGTTCGGCGGCGGGATCATCCCCGCCGACGACATCCCGATCCTGCGCGACGCCGGGGTCGCCGCCGTGTTCACCCCCGGCGCGCCCCTGTCGGAGATCTCCGGATGGCTCGAGCAGGCGCTCGACACGCGCGAATCCCAGGTGGCGTCGTAATGGACCTCCTCGAGTACCAGGGCAAGCAGCTCTTCGCCCAGTACGACATTCCCGTCTCACCGGGTCGGGCCGTGTTCACCGTGCAGGAGGCGGTCGAGGCCGCCGACCAGATCGGATACCCCGTCGTGCTGAAGGCCCAGGTGCACATGGGCGGGCGCGGCAAAGCGGGAGGCATCCAGCTCGCCGAGAATGCCGACGAGGTTCGCGACCACGCCGTGAACATCCTCGGCATGGACATCAAGGGTCACGTCGTCGAGACGCTGTGGATCGAACGCGCGAGCGACATCGCCGAGGAGTACTACGCGTCGTTCACGCTCGATCGCTCGGCCAAGCTGCACCTCGGCATGCTGTCCGCCCGAGGCGGTGTCGACATCGAGCAGGTGGCGGCAGAGGAGCCCGACGCCATCGCGCGCCTCCAGGTCGACCCGGTCGACGGCCTGAGCGAGCAGGTCGCGCGCGAGTGGGTCGAGCGCGCCGAGCTCGACCCCGCCGCGACCGAGGGCACCGTCGAGGTCCTGTTGAAGCTGTACCGCGCCTACGTCGACGGCGACGCGGACCTCGTCGAGATCAACCCGCTCATCGTGACGACGGACGGTCGGGTGCATGCGCTCGACGCCAAGGTGACGCTCGACGACAACGCCGCGTTCCGCCACGAGTGGTCCGAGTACGAGGCGACGCAGGAGCGTGACGAGCGCGAGGCGGCCGCGCACGCCAAGGGCCTGCAGTACGTCGGGCTCGACGGGTACGTCGGGATCATCGCCAACGGCGCCGGGCTGGCGATGAGCACGGTCGACATCGTGAGCCAGGTCGGCGGTCAGCCGGCGAACTTCCTCGACATCGGCGGCGGTGCCAACGCCGACGTCATGGCGAACGCGCTCGAGGTCATCAACAACGACGCCGACGTGAAGTCCATCTTCATCAACATCTTCGGCGGCATCACGAAGGGCGAGGAGGTCGCCAACGGGATCGTGCAGGCGCTGGGCCGGGTCGAGATCCGGTCGCCCATCGTCATTCGCCTCGACGGCACGAACGCCGAGCAGGGCCGGGCGATCCTCGCCGAGCACGAATCGGACCGGCTCGTCTCGCAGCCGACGATGATCGACGCCGCCCGTAAGGCCGTCGAGCTGGCGGGGGCGTCGCGGTGAGCATCTTCGTCGACGAGCGCACGCGGGTCGTCTACCAGGGCCTCACCGGCTCACAGGGCCGGTTCTACGGGCTGCGCAACCGCGACTACGGCACGAACGTCGTCGCGGGGACGAACCCGAAGAAGGCGGGGACGGACGTCGACGGGATCCCCGTGTTCGCGAGCGTGAAGGAGGCGGTCGCCGAGACCGGCGCCAACGCGTCCTGCGTGTTCATCCCCGCGCCCGGCGTGTCGGACGCCGTGCTCGAGTCGGCCGAGGGCGGCGTCGAGATCGTGGTGGTCATCACCGAGGGCGTGCCCGCGCACGACGAGGCGTACTTCTTCAACCGGCTCCGCCGCGAGTACCCCGGCGTGCGCCTGCTCGGTCCCAACTGCCCCGGAATCATCTCGCCCGGCAAGTGCAACATCGGGATCACCGCCGGGGAGATCGCCATGGGCGGGGGCCCCGTCGGGATCGTGAGCCGGTCGGGCACGCTGACGTACCAGGCGCTGCACGAGATGACCCAGCAGGGCATCGGCCAGACGACATGCGTCGGCATCGGTGGCGACCCCGTGCCCGGCACCAGCTTCATCGACACCCTCGCCGCCTTCGAAGCCGATCCCGATACCGGCGCCGTCATCATGATCGGCGAGATCGGCGGCTCGGCCGAGGAGGAAGCGGCCGAGTTCATGAAGCAGCAGATGAGCAAGCCCGTCGTCGCGTACATCGCCGGGCTCACCGCACCCCCGGGCAAGAAGATGGGTCACGCCGGCGCCATCATCTCCGGCAGCAAGGGCACGGCGGCGGCGAAGATCGAGGCGCTCGAGAGCGCGGGCTGCCTCATCGCCCAGAACCCGAGCGAGATCGGCACGATCATGGCCGGAGTGGTCGCCGAGCTGTGAGTCAGCCGCCGCCGACACCGCCGTTGGGGTGGGGCGGTCCGCCGCCGGGGACGATCTACCCCGGCGCCGGTGGTCCCACCTACGGCGCTCCCGCCTACCAGCCGGCGGGTGGGACGCGCACCAGTGGTCTGGCGATCGCGTCGCTCGTCACCGGGCTGTTCTTCTGGTGCTGGGTGTTCCCCGGGATCGTCTCGATCGTCCTCGGCCACCTCGCGCTCGAGAGCATCGAGGACTCGGGCGGCCTGAAGACCGGCCGTGGGATGGCAATCGCCGGCATCGTGCTCGGCTGGGTCGGGATCGGGATTTTGGGCCTGCTCGTGCTGGCGTGGTTCGTGGCCGTCCTGACGATCTGAGTCGCCAAGGCGTCACGAACATCACGCTGCAGGACAGGATCAGTACGGTGTCGACGCCCTTGATCCCGCGCACGCGACGCCTTCCGCCTGCGCCCCGGTGCTGCCCGGGCTCGGGGGTGGACGGGGGATCGGCGTAGGGCCCGGAGCCGCCTAGCTCTCCGAAGAGCTCTCCGCGCTCTCCTTCTGGGTCGCAGTGTCCTCGGGCGCGTCGGCGCGCTCGACGGTGGCGTCCTTCCCGTCGCTGGACTTCTCGCCGTCGGTCGGTGTGGCTTCGGTCTCGGCCTCCGCCGGCACGGCGCTGAGCTTGGTGGCGCGGGGCTGCTCGACCGTCTTGTCGTCGGCGGGCGCCGGCGCGTCGGCGACGGGGAGCTCGTCGGTGTCCTCAGACTCCGACTCCACCGGAGCCGAATCCGCCACCGGGTTCTCGACGGTCTCGGCCGGCGGTCCCGGCTCGTCGGCCTTCGGCGCCGGCGGTCGCGGCTCGGCGGGCAGCGTCTCGAGGGTCGCGGCCGGCGGCGGTGGATGCTCCGCCGGCTCCTCGACCGCGGCCTTCTCCGCCGCCTTCTCGGCTGCCGCTTGTTCCGCCGCTGCGTTCTCGGCCGCAGCCTTCTCGCCGGCGGCGGTCTCGGCCGCGGCGCGTGCGGCGGCGGCCTTCTCGGCGGCCGCGCGTTCGGCGGCGGCCTTCTCCGCCGCTTCCTTTCGTGCTGCCGCTCTGGCCTCGCGTCGCTCGGCGAGGCGCACCCGCATGGTGTGACTTCGATCGGCCACGTTCTTGGCGAGATTGCTGCTCGTGCGGCTGAGGGTCGCGATCGCGGGTCCGAGCATCGGCCGGTGCTCCCGGGCGGTGGCCTCCTCGCCCGGCGTCCGAGCGAGCTCGGCGCGCCTGGTCAGGACGCCGCCGCCGAACGTCGCCAGCGCGGACGCCGCCAAGAGCGCGTACCCGATGCCGAGCGATCCGCCGGCGCGGTCGTGCAGCAGATAGCTGAGCACGAGCAGGATCATGAACGCGCCGACGGCGAGCCGAACCTGCTCCCACGTGAAGTTCAGGAACGGCGAGCGTGGCTCATGGCCCCGAATCAGCACGAAGAGGGCTTCGACGCCGACGGCGACGCCGAGCAGCGGGATCAGCGCCGCGGTCGGGAACAACCCCCGGCTCCAGACCGTGACGTCGATCCCGTCGGCGTACGTGTAGAACGGGAGGAACGCCCCGAAGACCGCCGCCAGGCCGGCGAGCACAAGGAGCAGCCACCCCGGTCCGGCTCGTTTCATGACGCTCAAGGCTACCCAGGGAAGGCGTGGTCACCACAGGCAGGGAGGACCCCGTCGATGCAGCGGGTCACGCCCTCGTGGTGGCCTCGTTCGTCATGACCACCGCGCCGACGAGCGAGGCGATCGCCCCGACGAGCACGAACCAGTATCCGATCCCCAGGTCGTACGCCACTCCTCGATCGACGACGAGGAAGGCGACGGCGAGGATCGCCGCGAAGAACGTGAGGGCGAGCACGAGCGCGTTGAAGCTGAAGCCCAGGAACCCGGCGGCCGGGTAGCGGAGGTTGCCGAACCGCACCAGCAGCACGGCCACGGCAGCGACGACCGCGAACACGACGATGAGGGTGGCGACCGGGAACAGGCCGCTGTTCCACGCGTTCCGGTTACTCAGACCGAGGTTCCCCGAGTAGAACGGCAAGAACGAGAAGACGAGACAGACGCCGCCCCCTGCGATCACGGCGATCTCTCCCGGCGTCACCTTGTTGTCCACAGCCTCCACCTCCGCCGCCGTGCCGGAAGCTCAGCATCCGGTTCCGGCCGGTGCAAGAAGCGCCGGGTCGACGGCACCCTCGGGTAACTTGCGGTGGTGCGGCGGATCGGGGTGCTGGCATCGGGAACCGGGACGATCCTCGAAGCCCTGATCGACGCCGACCTCCCGATCGCCGTGCTCGTCGCCGACCGGC
>Ga0066388_100000662_pt1 | contig 17146 bp, 18 predicted proteins | sample PanSoiMetaGPlot6_FD_64539 | JGI IMG/M metagenome (GOLD analysis project Ga0066388, IMG submission 64539) | Tropical forest soil microbial communities from Panama analyzed to predict greenhouse gas emissions - Panama Soil - Plot 6 (Hybrid Assembly) | ecosystem: Environmental > Terrestrial >... | reverse complement strand
GCGCGTCGTGCTCTTTCGGCTCCACTTTTTTCATTAGCTTGACAACGGTATCGTAAGCCTTCCGAGCCGATCGCTGGTTCCGGTGCTTCTTAACAGAATCATTGGTCTCCAAAGCGATTTTGCTGAAGGTCAGCGCGGTTTGTACGTCGACCTTCAGGAAATCGGTGCTGACTCGATTGAACTTCTCCGCACTCGCCAGCAGGTCACTGAACTCTCGTTTGGCCCCTTGAGGTAGCGAGTCGCGATAGGATTTTCGGGGAGACACGTTTCTCGGATGTCAATTTGGACCTAAGGGTTGTCTTGGACCTAAGGCTTGGCGTGATGAACGGAAAATTGCCTCTAGCTGGCTTTCTTCTCTTTGGTTCCCGTGAATAACCAGGCTCGCAAGCGGCGAGTCTCCGGATTGTCTTCGAGGACGGAAAGCGCCGGGATCTCCCAGCGTCGCACTCGGATGTCGCCTCGAAGATTCTCAATACTGTGCCTGAGCGACTCCATCGAGCTTCTTAGTTCGCTTCGCAATTCCACCATTTGATCGCGCAAGGTGCGCATTTCGTCGAGCCGACGCTTAAATGCTGACATGTCGCGCTCTTGAGAATCCAATAACGCTTTGTTTAGATGAAAGCACTCTTGCATCGGACTGGCAGCCACCCAGGCATCGAGTTCGAATGTGGTGGCCATAACCCCGCCGCGGCGCCGTCCCGCAGGCCGCCGGACGGGCAATCCGTGTTCTTGCTCGTAGCGTTGTACCGTGCGCACTCCCACTCCTAGGTACGTCGCAATGTTCTTCCAACCGCTCAGAATTTTGCTAGCCAGCCTCGTTTTTTCGCGCGTGGTCATAAACCCCCAACCGTCTAACATAATTCGAAGAAAAGAGCAAACGTGATTTCCTTGAATCTTACCACGTTTCCTTGTTCTGGGCGCATTCCCGCGTTTTCGGTTTTCCTGCGTTAGGGTGTCTTCCGGCGCTCTGGGTTCCTTCCGGCCCAACCGAGAAAATAAGGGTGTCGACGCTCGCCCGCGCCGCTGACGGCTGCGTGACGGTAAACCACCCTCCCTACTTGTCATCCTTAGCGAAGCGAAGGATCTCTGCCATTGAGACAAAAAGGTGACGACGGTGTGAAGGGCGAATTTAGGAAAGGGCACCGACTAGAGTTATTGCCTCTGATGGACATGCCTCCAGTTACTTGCAGATGGTTCGTGGAAGGGCACGACTTCAGTCGTGAGTCGTGCCGCCGAGGCCCTCGTTACGGCCGGGCTTTAGCCCTTGAGGTTGACTGCCGTGAAGGATCTCTGCACCTAACGTGGTGCCCTCTGGTAAACTGCCGTGCGACCAACCAACTTACCCATGGAAGGGAGCCAAATATGCGCGCAACTATCGCAATAGTGCTGTTGACTCTATTTGCCCCGGGCATGAGCACCGCGCCGGACAAGGCCGCTGTCATGTCGCAGCTCCATCAATTCGTCGATGCCTTCAACAAGGGTGACACCAAAACTGCCGCGGCCGCGTGCGCAGCGGAAACGTCAATCATCGATGAATTTCCGCCGCATGAGTGGCACGGCGCGGACGCCTGTATGACGTGGATGAACGCCTATGATGCCGACGCTAAAAAGAACAACATTACCGACGGATCCGTCACTCTCGGCTCTCCGCGTCACGTTGACGTCACTGCCGATCACGCCTACGTCGTCGTTCCTGCCGACTACGCATACAAAGAAAAAGGCAAGCCGGTCAAGGAGACGGGCTCAACTCTGACCGTTGCCCTGCAAAAAAGCACGGCTGGTTGGCGGATCACTGGCTGGTCCTGGACAAAGCACTAGCAGGTATAGGGTGTGGAGCTATCCAAATTTCTGTGGCAGACACGACTCCAGTCTTGCCGCTGGAGACTCGTATTACCGCTTTGTCATCCTCAGCGCAGCGAAGGATCTCTGCCATTGAGACAAAAAGGTGACGACGGTGTGAAGGGCGAATTTAGGAAAGGGCACCGACTCGAGTTATTGCCGCTGATGGACATGCCTCCAGTTACTTGCAGATGGTTCGTTCAAGGGAACGACTTCAGGCGTGCCGCTAAGGGCTTCTTATTATCGGGGCTTTAGCCCTCTGAGGTTAAGCGTACGGACCTAAGACCTCCGTAAAACACTACTTAGCCAGCGCTTGTTTGAAGAACGCGACCACCTCTCGGTTGAGGTCGCGATGAAACGCCTCCCGATCGAATCCCGGCGTGTCGCTGCAGATCTGCGGAATCTGCCTGCCCAATCTTTCACTGCAGGGAGCAAGGAACGCATAGTGTCCGGCCCCCGTCACCACGTGCTCCTCGGGAGCTTTGGGAAGTTCGTGGCGAATCAACGCGGTATTCCATGCATCCGGTACCTGGTCATCATCAGAGGCTCGCCACAACTGAATCGGAATACTCACATCTTTCAGCGACTCCGGCCCAAATAAGCAGCTCACCGCAGGCGCAGCTACTACTGCCGCTTTCACCCGGTGATCGCTGGTCCAGCCAGTTGTGAGCGGCTCCGGGCTCAACTGGTCTCCATTTCTTTGCTTTACGAAGACACATTCCGGCGCGGTTGGCCGGTTTGTGCACAGCTCCCGCATCCGCTTCAGATCCGGAATGCCTCCCACCTCCACCAGCGTCGTGAAGCCGCCTAAGGAGAACCCGAACATCCCTACTCGCGATGCATCCAGCCGGTCGTGCTGCGTCCAGCCCGTGAGCATATAACTCAACACGACGCTAACCTGGCGCGGACGGTCCGTAAGATCCTTGCGGTTCCCCGCATAGCTCTGATCCATGTAGTTGTCGCCAGTGTGAGTAAGTGCCGCGACAACAAAGCCTTCGTCGGCCAGGGCCAGGGCAGTGTCGTAGTGACTGGCGTTCGAGCCCCCGGTGCCATGAGAAATCAACACAAGCGGTAAGTGTGTGCCTGTGATTGCGCCGTCCGGAACTACTGTCTGCCGAAACGGTCCCAGGGACACCGAAACAGAGTTCCCGCCGCTCGGATACCAGACCGCTACCGATAAAGGCTTGCCCTGAGGGTCGGGCACTGAGAGTTGCTGAAAGCCGACCGTGGCCAGAGCAGAGGTGAAAAACCCGCAAACCAGCCACAGTGATAAAAAGATCTTCATTCTTGCCGTCCGCCCATCGAATCAGCCAACACTGGAGAGACGTAGGTTTATCCTTCCAGTTAGCCAGCGGGGACGGCGTGAAGATTACCAGTACGTTGATCTGGGCACGTATGAAATGAGCGGATCGTCCGTGAATCCAGGTGCCGACCGATCCCTCGCTGAAGAATCGCCCTCAGCCTCTCTCCTGGTATAGGCCGATCACGTTTCCTCCGGGATCGCGGAACCTTGCCGTGATTTCAGCGCGTCGTCTCCAATGGGCTGCACAATCTCTCCTCCGTGAGCGACGATCGCTTTGATCGTCGCCGCCGCGTTGTCGACCATCACATAGGCGCAGCCGTCGGAATGTGGCTGGCGGCCAAATACCCTAAAACTGTTATTTCTTTGTCCTTACACAGTGCCTGGCAGAAAACGGATCCGTTTGCGAAAGTGGTCATTCAAAGCTGGCAGGTTACTGCAAAAGCCCTGGGGAGTGTCCCCGAGTTCGTTATTCAGTCACTTTTCCCGTGGTGCTTCACCCAGTGCTTCACCCCCGAGCTCCATGCTGCCAAGCTGGAATTCATCCAGTCGCTGGGCGACTTTGTCCGCAGCCGCCCCGCGCAACCCGTCGCGAGTTTTATCCAACAGTCGAATGCGGTGATGGCCCACGACGCCGAGTCCCAACTGAGTCGCATCAGCGCGCCCACACTCTTCACTTTGGGCGAACACGACATTCTTACCTCCGCACGGTTCGCCAACCACCTAAAGAAGGTGATCAGCAACTCAGAGTTGGTGATCTTTGACGGCTGTTCGCACGCCTCGCTGTATGAAAAGGTCGATGAGTTCAATGAGAAGACACTTCACTTCTTGAGCCGCCATGGGGGACCGCATCGGTCGAGGATGGCTGCACAGTGATGAATGTTGACGCCGGGACGAAGTCAGAAGCGACCCGGCCTTCGTTGTTCATCTGTCCGGTTCCGCCCTGAACCCCGTTTGCGTTTGCTGATCGAAGCGATTAGGCGCTGATCTAGCTCTGCAATCCAGTCGTGCGCGGACATACATGTCCTTTTTCCTGCCAGGTATTGTCCTTTGGAGTACCTCTTTCGACAATCAAGTCAAAAAACCCAATATTTCCGCAATCTGCCTGTGAATTCTTGCGATTTCCTCAGTTTTGTTGCCTTGACTACTACGGTAGACTGACTTCATCACCAAAATCTGGTCCCCCCCGGGAGGTGCATTTGCAAGCATTCCTACGCAGAGTTTGGTCTGACGAACAAGGTCAGGACATTGCCGAATACGCCGTCATGGTCGCGGTGATTCTCATCATCGTCGTCGGAACGGTTCGATTGATCGGCAATAACTCGAACACTGTATTCTCCAACGTCGCCAGTACTATCCAATAGAGATTTGGCACTATAGCCTTCCCCCAGGCCATCCTGCTTCGTTGCATGATGGCCCATTTTTTGCGCGAACCGGCTTTCGTCCAGTGCAGCCTCGCCCCGAATCCCGAATATTGCCTAATAAGAAGGTCAGATTCGTGCGAACCTTGCGAAATGGCGCGTTATAATGGACCTTAATTCCCTGGTGAGCTAGCCCTTGTTTCGACATGAATGCTTACCTCAGGGGCTTGCCCCAGCCAAATCTGCTCCTCGAACTGGAACCGCGTTATCGTGTCTTCCTGCGTAACCTGTGGGACATGTTGCTGCTGCGGACGGTTCCCCGGGTCGCCACCACTTCCCGGCCCGCGACTTTCTGGAGCGACGTGTTCACCCAGTCCGGGGTGCCCTGGTCGTGGTTTCTCGAGTCGCTTCTTCTGCACACGATCGCGGTTGCCGTCTTGACCATCCCGCAAAGCTTGGGCAACCCGCCGATGCCTCCGCGAAAGTTCTCGCGGCGCTCGCAGATTACGTACGTCCCTCCCGCCCCGACGTTCCCGGCGCTGCAGAGTCGCCCGCCACAATCTCAAGAAACCACCTCGGCTGCGAACGCGCCCTCGGCACCCGGCCAGCCCAAACTTTTCGTGCCCCAGGAGCGCGCCGAGAGTGCGCCTGCGCCTCCCGATGTCAAATTAGGTTCCGGGGGTCCTGACGTCACGGCTTCGAACTCGGTATTGCCTCCAATTCCCTTGCCGGCACGCGGCCGGGCAGGCCTGCCTGGTGTTGCAACCACCGTCGTCGCTCCGCCACCGGACCTTAGCTCCACAGCCTCTCGCCGAGGTGGCTTCGACGCGTCTCAAGGCGGAATTGTCGCTCCTCCTCCTGAAGTGGGTCGTGGTCTTGCGGGGCGAAGAGGAGGAGGAATTCCCGGAGGGGATGGCGGGGTCGTCGCTCCGCCCCCGGCAGTGCAGGGGTCCATCCGCAACGTTGGAGACCTCAACATCGGGCACTCCGAGGTTGTTGCTCCCGCGCCGCGCCTTCCGATGCATGAGCAACAGACAATGTCTGGTACTGCGCAGGGGTTGCTGGGAGGCCAAGGTTCAGGCGTCGTGGGTCCACCCCCGTCAGTTCAGCGCTCCGGAGGCCTGGGTGGAGGACGCATGGGTACAGTGACCGGCACTGGTACTCAGAACGCGGTTGTCCCGCCGCCTCCCTCGATGCAACCTGGTGCGACCGGTGGCGGATCCGGACGCGTGTCGACGATTATTGGAGGCGGAGGACAAGCGTCGGTCATTCCTCCTCCTCCTTCCATTCAGGGCGCTGGTGGCTCGGGCGGAGGCAGAGGACACTCGGGATCGCCTGGTAGCAACGGCACGATGGCCTCTGTGGTTCCGCCTCCCCCAACAGTATCGGGCGCAAGTGGCGGCGGATCGGGAGGAGTCGGCGGACGAGGGAACGCGCTCGCTGGCCTTGTGTCGCAACCCGTCGCACCTCCCGCAGCTTCGGGCGGTGGCGGTAACGGAGGAGCTGGTTCGATGCCCGGCGGCGGATCGCGCGCTATGCCAGGCATGTCGGCTGCGAGTGTTGGATCGGGTTCCGGCTCTGGCACAGGCTCAGGGTCGGGTGATCCATCCATCCCACGGAATACGCCACCCACCAATTCGCAGAAAGTAATCGACATTCCCAAGCCCGACCACGGTGTTGATCTGCCCTTGCGCTTGATCGGAGAGGTGTTGGCCTTACCCAACTCCTCATACTTCTCTAATTACGAAGTGTTCATTGCTGAGATGAAGCTAAAAGGCAAGGCCGAGCTCATTAAGCTGGTTTACGTTTCTCTTCCGTATCAGAAACGCCTGGTCGAATACGGTATGAACACCTCCCGAATCTATCGCCTGAGAGTCACCCGAGATCCCGGCTGTGATGAGACTCTTCTGCAGATGACTTGGCCCGAGGTCGAAAGTGCGCACTCCGACCCTCAACACCCCTCCTCCGATGCTCCCGCCATGGGCCCGAAAGAAGGAAACAATCTGTTGCCCTGTTACCGTACAACCGCTGATGATTATCAGAAAGCAATCATTCGTGGTCGCTGACGCCCGTGTCCCCCAATGTGGGTTTCCCTTTAGGGCAGACTCCCTAAGGCATTTTGTGCGATCGCCGTATCTGACTCCCTTTCTGACGTTTACGAGCCAGTTTCATCGCGACCCCATTTTACGGGCTAGGAGGAACCTCTTAAATTTTCGTTTGACACGTAGTAACCTCCGGGATACAGTCGCAATCGCAGCCCATGTGGCTGCTTTACTCCCCCAACGGAGGGATAGACGTGAACTCTTGGGGGAGAGCGTCTATCTCCCGATTTAATTGCCACCTTTAGGCTAAGCGTCCAGGTCGGGCCCTCCAAAGCGCCGCGAATCCCCCCAGGTTCCGGTATCGTTTCTCTCCTCACACCGACTTCTCCTTACTCCCTCTGCCGTCTTGGTAAACTATTCGGCGTACATTCGAGCTATTCAGTCCAGGTTTCAGTATGGCGAGCCCGCGCACTCTATTCGAAAAGCTCTGGGATAACCATGTCGTCTGCGAGCCGGCAGATCAGAGTCCCTTGCTCTACATTGACCTGCACCTGGTTCACGAGGTCACTTCTCCCCAGGCATTCGATGGATTGCGTGCAGCCTCGCGCAGTGTCCGCCAGCCGCACCGTACCTTCGCCACGGTCGATCACAACGTGCCTACGACGCCACGCGGCCTTCCCATCGCCGATCCAGTCGCTGCACGACAAATCGAGGCGCTGCAGAAAAACTGCAAGGATTTCGGCGTACCCATCTTCGACATCGACTCGCCCGAGCAGGGAATCGTCCATGTCATCGGCCCTGAGCTCGGTTTGACCCAGCCGGGAATGACCGTGGTCTGCGGCGACAGCCACACCAGCACGCACGGTGCGTTCGGCGCTCTCGCGTTCGGAATCGGTACCTCCGAGGTCGAGCACGTATTGGCGACTCAGTGTCTTCCTCAAAAGAAGCCGAAGACGATGCTTATCGAAACGCGCGGCCGGTTGCCCGAAGGTGTAACTGCGAAAGACCTGATCCTTGCCATCATCGGGCAGATCGGCACCGATGGCGCGACCGGACACGTCACGGAATATGCCGGTGAAGCGGTGCGAGATCTTTCGATGGAAGGCCGCATGACGTTGTGCAACATGAGCATTGAGGCTGGCGCGCGCGCCGGCATGATTGCCCCCGACCAAACGACCTTTGCCTATCTGAAAGGTCGCCGATTTTCTCCCGCCGACGCCGATTGGGACCAGGCTATTGCCGTCTGGAGTACGCTTCCTACCGATTCCGGTGCCAGATACGACAAGCGCGTTGCGATCGAAGCGTCCAAGCTGGCTCCTTTCGTGACCTGGGGCACCAATCCAGGCATGGTCGTTCCCGTCACCGACAACCTTCCCCAACTCGACAGCTTCGCCACAGAAGCAGAGCGCCAGTCAGCGGAACGTATGTTCGAGTACATGGCTCTGGAGCCGGGCACGCGGATTGAAGATATCCACGTCGATCGTGTTTTTATCGGCTCCTGCACCAACTCTCGCCTGGAAGACTTGCGCGCAGCCGCCAGCGTCGCCAAGGGATATCGCGTCGATCCAAGGGTTCGCGCCATGGTCGTGCCAGGCTCGCAGGCCATCAAGCGCGCTGCCGAACAGGAAGGACTCAACCGGATCTTCACCGATGCCGGCTTCGAATGGCGTGAGTCGGGCTGCTCGATGTGTCTTGGAATGAATCCGGATATTCTGCAACCCGGGGAGCGTTGCGCCTCAACCAGCAATCGCAACTTCGAAGGACGCCAGGGGCGCGGGGGGCGCACGCACCTGGTCAGCCCCATGATGGCTGCTGCCGCCGCCATTACCGGGCACTTCATCGACATCCGGAACTGGCGCTTCCACTGACCAAATGCAACCCTTTCGCACACACACCGGCCTGGTCGCTCCGCTTGAGCGGTCCAATGTCGATACCGATCAGATTATCCCCAAGCAGTTTCTGAAGCGCATCGAACGCACCGGCTTTGGCGAGTTCGTCTTCTTTGATTGGCGCCGCACTGCCACGGGAGACGATCCCTCATTCGTTCTGAACCAAGCGTGCTACCGCGGAGCCAGCATCCTCGTCACCCAGAAGAATTTCGGCTGCGGTTCCTCGCGCGAGCACGCCGTCTGGGCGCTGGCTGACTTCGGTTTCCGGGCTGCGATTGCTCCCTCGTTCGCCGACATCTTTGCCAACAACTCTGCCAAGAACGGATTCCTGACCGTCGTCCTGCCTGAATCCCAGGTCGAGGAACTCCTCGGTCGCGCTCGCGAACTGGACAACTACCGACTGACGGTTGATCTCGAGCAACGGCTCGTGACAGACGCACACGGCTTCTCCGCCGTTTTTGCCATCGATGATTTCGTCCGCCACTGCCTGTTAAACGGACTCGATGACATCGGATTGACGCTGCAGCACGAAGCAGAAATCGCCGCATACGAGACGTGCCATCCTGTATCGGACAGAGTGAAACAAGCGTTGTAACCGCGCCCCACTCGCGACATTGCAAAAACACGCGCTCGCCAATCGCACAGGCCAATTGCTCCATAAGCCCGGTCATGCATTAAAATTCTCGCCCGGAGATTCTGATGATCTTTCACACTCGCAAAGCTGCCTTTCTGGCCCTGTTCATCGCGACGCTGACCACAGCTCAAACTTCAACTCCCAGCAACGCCGAACTGCAGAAGTTCCTCGACGCGGGCGAAGCTCGGCTGAACAAACTCGCTGTCAAGGGAAACCGGGCTGGGTGGGTGCAGGAAACCTACATCACCGACGACACTCAGGCCATCTCCGCCGAGGCCAATGATGAAGGCTTGGCCGCTATCACCGAACTGGTGAAAGCGTCGAAGAAATTCGATGGTGTGAAGCCCAATCCCGAACAGGCTCGCAAGCTTCTTCTCCTAAAACTGTCAGGTTTTTTCGCGCCCGACAATCCTGCCGAGCGCGCCGAAATGACCGAGCTGGCCGCATGGCTGGACGGCACCTATGGCAAGGGTAAGTACTGTCCCAAATCCGGCCCCTATGCCGGCAAATGCCTCGGTCAAAGCGACATGGAAACTGCTATGGCCGAGGCCCGCGATCCCGCCGTGCTGCTGGACCTCTGGACCGGCTGGCATACGATCTCGCCGCCCATGCGCCAGAAGTATTCCCGCTTCATCGACCTGGCCAACAAGGGTGCTAGGGAAATGGATTTCGCCGACACCGGCGCCATTTGGCGGTCCGGCTATGACATGACGCCGGAGCAGTTTACGGCCGAGCTCGAACGTCTCTGGCAGCAGGTCCGTCCCCTCTACCTGTCTCTTCACGCCTACGTGCGTTATCAGCTCAACAAGAACTACGGTTCTCAGCTGGTGCCAGTCAACGGCCCTATCCCCGCGCACCTGCTCGGAAACATCTGGGCGCAGGACTGGACCCACGTCTACGATCTCTTGAACGTTCCCGGCGACAGCAAAGGTGTCGACCTCACACCAATTCTGCAGCAGAAAAAGATCGATTACCTCGAGATGGTGCGCTATGGCGAGCGTTTTTTCACCTCGCTTGGTTTTGAGCCGCTGCCCAAGACTTTCTGGGAGCGCTCGATGTTCCTGAAGCCCGCCGATCGCGACGTGGTTTGTCATGCCAGCGCCTGGGATATCGATAACCAGGAAGATGTTCGCCTCAAGATGTGCATCCGCATCAACGACGAAGACTTCCGCACCATTCACCACGAACTCGGCCACAACTTTTATCAGCGCGCCTATCGTCAGCAGCCGTTCTTGTTCCAGGGTGGCGCAAATGATGGCTTCCACGAAGCAATTGGCGACACCATTGCGCTCTCCATCACGCCTGAATACCTGAAGCAGATCAACATGATCAGCGACGTGCCCGGGCCCGAAGGCGACTTGGGCCTCCTGATGCAAAAAGCTCTCGACAAAATCGCGTTCCTGCCTTTCGGCTTACTGATCGATCAGTGGCGATGGGATGTTTTCTCGGGCAAGATCAAACCCGAGGACTACAACAAAGCATGGTGGGCTCTTCGCTTGAAATACCAGGGCGTGGCTCCGCCCGTAGCGAGATCGGAGAATGATTTCGACCCGGGTGCCAAGGCCCACATTCCCGGTAATACACCCTACGCGCGGTACTTCCTGGCCGACATCCTGCAGTTCCAGTTTCATCGCGGCCTGTGCCGCGAGATCGGCTACAAAGGCCCGCTGCACCGTTGCTCGATCTACGCCAATAAGGTTGCGGGCGAGCGCCTCGCGAAGATGCTCGCCATGGGCACAAGTCAGCCCTGGCCGGACGAACTGTACGCTCTCACCGGCGAACGCAAGATGGATGCCACCGCCATTATCGACTACTTCGCGCCCCTCAAGAAGTGGCTCGACGAACAGAACGCCAAAAATGGCGTGAAAACCGGCTGGTAACTGCAACTTCTGACCGGGCAGGACGCAGGGAAATCGACCTGCCTGGGCGCCATCGAATCGCACCGTCTCATCGGCATCGAAATCCACGACTGCCCTTTGCAGGTAACTCGAGGAGTCTTTCTCAATTTGACCAGCCCCCAGGCCAACGTTCCCGTCGAAGCGCAAAGCAAATGGATGGTCGTGGTGCGGGCGCTGCGCCACCGCAATTACCGGCTGTTTTTTGGCGGTCAGAGCATCTCCCTCATCGGCACCTGGATGACTCGCATCGCCACCAGTTGGCTTGTCTACAGGATTTCCGGGTCGGCGTTGCTGCTGGGCGTGGTCGGTTTCGCTGGTCAGATCCCGACTTTTCTGCTGGCCCCATTTGCCGGGGTTTGGGTCGATCGCTGGAACCGCCACCGCGTGCTCGTCGTGACGCAAGTGCTCGCCATGCTCCAATCGTTTGCTTTGGCCTGGTTGACGTTAGCCAATCGCATCACGGTGTGGGACGTCATCTGGCTGGGCGCGTTTCAGGGACTGGTCAACGCTTTCGATATGCCCGGACGGCAGGCCTTTGTTGTCGAAATGGTCGACGACCGTCGCGATCTGAGTAATGCCATTGCCCTGAATTCATCGATGGTAAACATGGCGCGCCTGATCGGTCCGTCGGTGGCCGGTGTCGTGATTGCGGCGGTCGGCGAGGGCTATTGTTTCCTCATCGACGCTATCAGCTACTTGGCCGTCATCGCTTCCTTGCTCGCGATGAAACTGCTACCTCAAGAGGTCAAGCGCTCGGCGGGCGGCATGTGGAGCGAACTGAAAGACGGGTGGTTCTACGTGTCGCGTTCGGCTCCCATTCGATCAATTCTTCTTTTGCTCGCGCTGATCAGTCTGGTCGGCATGCCCTATAGCGTCCTGATGCCGATCTTCGCCGGCAACATTCTGCATGGCGGGCCACACACTCTCGGTTTTCTCATGGGCGCTTCGGGAGTTGGCGCGCTCACGGGTGCAATCATTCTGGCGGCGCGAAAATCTGTACTGGGTCTCGGCCGCCTGGTCGCGTTTTCTGCGGCTGCCTTCGGTTTCGGCCTCGCCACGTTTTCCCAGTCTCGCTGGTTGTGGCTGTCTTTCCTCCTCATGTTTGTCACCGGCTACGGAATGATGCAGCAGATGGCCGCCAGCAATACGATCCTTCAAACCATCGTCGACGAAGACAAGCGTGGACGCGTCATGAGCTATTACACGATGTCCTTCATGGGGATGGCGCCTTTCGGAAGCCTGCTCGCCGGAGGCGTCGCGAGCCGACATGGCGCGCCCGCCACACTGCTCGTAAGCGGGTTATGTTGCATTGTCGGCGCCGTCTGGTTTGTATTGCAATTGAAGTCCATTCGCAGCGCGGTCCGCCCGATCTATACCCAGTTGGGGATCATCCCCGAGGTCGCGACCGGCATCCAGTCAGCATCCGTGCTGCAGACTCCGCCCGAGGACTAGAAATCTTTTCCCGGATGTCATCCTGAGCGCAGCGAAGGATCTCTGTACCTGCGTAAAAACAGCCGGCTCGAAAGCTCGTAGGAAGGGGGTGGCCACCGGAAGGGCACGACATCAGTCGCGCCGCTCATTCGTAACACAACCTCGAGCCGTTCTCCGAGAAAAGCGCACGACAACAGCAGCAACTTACCGGAAAGAAAAAAGGCTCAAATCCATTTGGGGGATAAGAGCCTGAAAATGCCGTTCACACTGAGGGGGATTTGGCCGTCATGAGAGCCACAAGCAGAAAAGGTCTAAAAAGCCTTATCGCTTTGCCATGCAGTGTTTAATCGGCGGCCGGATTGTACTTCGAAAGTTCATTTTTGTGGAACAGAATTTAAAAACCTTTTTAGCCTTACGCGCATCACAAAATTTCACGTGCCGCGAAACGTATCGCTGAAATCCGCTCTGGATAGGCATTTCCAGTGAAACATTTTTCTGTTGATTGCACAATTCAGGGGAATCATCCCAATAACCCGAGGGTCTCGCGCCCACGTGTCGGCCCGGCACTCCTGCCTCCAGTCAACCCCACCGTGCTAACATTCTCGTAACTGAAGTAGTGTGCACACCCTATGCACGCATTTGCTTCGGCGCGGAGGGATGCGTGAGCGGTTGAAACGGGCGGTCTTGAAAACCGCTGTACGGGGAACCGTACCGGGGGTTCGAATCCCTCTCCCTCCGCCAGAATATTACAGATTAGATTTGCACTCCCGGCATGAAAGGTAGGAGATAGCCATGCGTCCCCCCGCACCTGGCTGCAGCGAAATCCTTTTCGTCTCTCTGGCTTCGTGCGTCGATGCTGCCGCGCCCATGCATCAACTGAGCACACAATTTCTCTCCACTCCGAGCGCTCTGCGACGGCTATTAATCGCGTTACTCTTGTGCCTCTATGTGGTGAGCCTGATCGGGTGTGGGAACTCCAAAACAGCGCGCGCTGCAAGAGTGTCGGCAGTGAGCGTCATGGTGTCCTTCGACGGCGCCTACGGCCCGGGCTACAAAGACCATCCCGACACTGCCGGCGCCGTCGGTCCGAATCACGTTGTCGATTTCGTGGGATCAACGTTCACGGTCCGTGATAAGACCACCGGACAAGTGTTGGAGCAAATGTCGCAGGCGACTTTCTGGACGCGCGCCGGCCTGTCGCCAGGAGCGTTGAACGATCTCGCATTGTTTACGATCCCCTGATAAGCCGCTGGCTGGCCGTGATTGCCGGCCCCTTCGACTTGTTGGCCGTCTCCGCTGACTCTGATCCCACCCGTGCATGGAAGGGCGTCACACTCTCGAAGGCAGTTGCCGGCGACCTGCTCCCCCGCATCGGTATCGATGCGCAGGGAGTCTACGTGTGCAGCGAGGGCGGAAATCAGGACGCCATCTGCTTTGCTATTCCTCAGTCCGACTTGCAATGGACCGGGGCCGGCGTTCCTTCGCTCGCGCACATGGCTACGTTTGCGGCCTTGCCCTTCGAAACCATGCCCGCCATCGATCTGAACGCGGGCAAATCGAGTAGCTCTCCGGAAATCCTTCTGGCCCGAAGTGGACCCCAGGTTGGAACGAACGTTCCAGTAAATCTGTTGATGACACAGATTCATTGAGGCCCGCCGCTCAGCGTCGGTGAGGACCACCGGTTTTTCGATGTGTTTGCTTCGGGAACAAGTCTGTTTACCGCGTTGGGCTCAGAAATCAACGGCCGCGTCGGCCTGGAATGGTTTGAAATTCAACCTGGCAACGGAACTCTGCTTCAGAGCGGAACTCTTGCCGACCCGACCTTGGACATCTTGTACCCAACGATCGCCGCCGATGCCAACGGCAACGTGGCGATCGCGTTTACGCAGTCTTCAGGGTCCGAGTTCCCTTCGGTGGCCGTTTCCACCAGGAGCGGTAACGATCCTCCAGGTACGCTGGGCAGTCCCTTTGTGCTCGTGTCCGGTTCGTCCAGTTATTCATGCTCACAGAATCCTGTCGGCTGGGGAACTTACTCGACCACGATCGTGGACCCGTCGCAGTCGCTCGTGTTGTGGACCTACCAGGAATTTGGCCACAGCAGCGCGCCCGGCCAGTGGAGTACTCACTGGACTTCGTTCTCGGTTAAGCCACAGTAGCTTGCGCGGCGTCGCATCGACCGCCTCTCGTTTTTGCTTGCAATTCGCTTCGCGGCTATACTTCCTCACTTCCGCGCCGGCATGACATCGCACCTGACGAGTCGCGCTTGTGACTAACCCTGAGATGCTCGTCGATAAAGAAAAATCAACGGCGCAATCCTTGGCCAGGTACGAATTCGGTCTGGTCGTTCTCTTGTTTTTTACCTGGGGAACGGTGTTTCTCGACCGCATGAGCCTGCTCTACCTCGCGCCATTTATTGCGCCCGATCTTCATCTCTCGCACACGCAGGTCGGATTACTGGTTTCGTCGCTTGCCCTGGCATGGGCCGTGTCGGGCCTGATCTTCGGAGCCGTCTCCGATCGCTTCGGCCGTCGCCCCGTGTTGGTGCCCGCAGTCTTCAGCTTCTCGCTGCTTTCCTGGCTCTCGGGCGTGGTTCGATCGTTTTCGCAGCTTTTCCTGGTGCGCACTCTGATGGGGATCGCCGAAGGGCCAACCTGGTCCACCATCACCGCAACAGTCGAGGAATCATCCGCTCCGGAACGTCGCGGACGCAATGTAGGCGTTGTCGTCAGCGCCGCGGCATTAGTAGGGTTGGCGCTTGCCCCGGTATTGACCACGCAAGTCGCTGCGCGGGTGGGATGGCGCGGGGCTTTCCTGGTCGCGGGGTTTCCTGGTCTGCTGCTTGGCGTGCTCCTCACGAAGATTGTGAAAGAACCGGGCAAGAGCACGGTGGTCGCGGCTCATCACAAACCCCGGCTCGGGGATTACCTCGGTCTGCTGAAGATCCGCAACATCTTGCTTTGCTGTTTTGCCTCGGTGGGATTCATGACGTGGCTCTTCGTGATGAACGCCTTCGCTCCTCTCTACATTACGGAGGTCCTGAAGGGTTCGGCCACATTTGCCGGCCTGATCATCGGCGCCGGCGGCTTCGGCGCATTTCTGTGGGGATGGACCTTGCCCTGGATTTCCGACTATACCGGTCGCAAGCCCGCTCTGCTCCTTATCGCGTTAATTTCAGCCGTCGTTCCGCTGACTTACCAAATGCCATTTCTCGTTGCCCATCCCTGGCTGATGGCCCTTGCCGGCTTTGTCGCGAACGGCGGGCAAGGCATGGCCGCACTTTCCCTCGTACTCGTGCCCACCGAAAGCGTTCCACCACAATTTGCGGCCACCGCAATCGGTCTGACGACGCTGGTTGGAGAAGTTGTTGGCGGCACTCTCGCGCCCGCCATCGCTGGCGGAATCGCTGACCGGCAAGGACTCGCCGCGCCCCTCTGGATTGCCTCCGCGGGGGCCGTCTGTGTTTTCCTCGCCGGACTCCTGCTGCAAGAGACCGCTCCAATCAAACGCGGGCCAGCAGCGAATTTCAATCCACTCCCTGGGTGAACTGGTTGACGGCGTCGATGTCAGCGCCGGGATCCTTCCCATCCGACGCGGTGCCCTTGTACGGACTGTTTCGCCGCCAGGTGATAATCCCCGCCGTTGCCACCGTTCCATTTCACAAAGCCCAGCGTGCTATAGGCGCCGGCAAGGTTGTTCACCTTGCCGTTGGGACACGCCCCCCGCCCGGGTTGTCGGATCGCGTAGGCGGGACGGCCCGGTAACGATGCCACGCGTACGCTGGCGAGACGCGTGTCCCTTCCGGCGGCAGGAATTCAGTTGATCTGACCGGATGGGGATGTAGTGCGCCGCATCGCACGTCTGCGCGGGAACAATCTGGTCTGCAACGTACTGCGCCTGCGCCGCTCCGCTTCTGGCGGGAATGACGATCGTGTCCCCGCAGTTCGCTGCGAGCCCCTTAGTCTTTAAGTCGGCATAGTTTCCCGCCGCAACGGTCGTCACCGCTCCCAGCGAAGGCGTCGCCGACAGCGCGCTGTAGTAGCCCATTCGCGGCAACTCCGCCGGCCCGTCATAGCGCGGCCCCAGCCATACCCTATCCATCCCGACGCAACGGTTACTGTTCGAGGTGGGCAAAATTGGGCTGGTAGAAAGCGAAGACATAGCCGTCATAGGGCCGGCCAGTGTTCCTCTGCCGGTGATCGTCGTCTGTGCCCCTGCCGCGATTGCAAGCAATAGGATGAAGCAATCAAATTCTGCATCATCGCTGGCCTTGATGTCGATGGCCTCGCCCGATCCATTCCCCGAAACGACACGGATCAACACGTCTGCCTTCGCAGCTCCTAGAATCGTCAGCCACGGAGAGCGCCGCATCCCCGAGGCGCTCACATTCGCCAGGCTTGTGAGAGTCGTTCAGGTGACACCGTTATCCTTGCTGAGCTGGCAACAGAACGCGGAGCCGATGGGACGCATCTGTCCTCCAAAGCTCAGTTTTGCGGAGTCAGGCGCACGGAGCGGCCCGCTCGGCCGCACACCGACACTTTCGTGCGCTATCTCTAGTGGCTATCGGGAAGACAGTTTTGGAGGATTACCTTCTTGGGAAAGTCGGACGGTCATGCACTCCCGTGAAAACCGCGCCCCGGCACGGGGTTTGAGAATTCTTCCCGAACCGGACCGGTCACGGCTGGTGCCTCCCCGTCCTTTCTTCACTTCTTGTTCAACAATTTTCGAAGTGGCAGAGTCCTGCCTTTTCGTCAG
>Ga0066388_100000661_pt1 | contig 17155 bp, 11 predicted proteins | sample PanSoiMetaGPlot6_FD_64539 | JGI IMG/M metagenome (GOLD analysis project Ga0066388, IMG submission 64539) | Tropical forest soil microbial communities from Panama analyzed to predict greenhouse gas emissions - Panama Soil - Plot 6 (Hybrid Assembly) | ecosystem: Environmental > Terrestrial >... | reverse complement strand
CCCAGCAATATCAGCACGAATGCCTTGCCCCGCCAGCCGGGCAGCAAGCGCTCAAGCATCGAGACGCTGCCCTGACCATGTGGGCTTTCTTTAGCGACACGGGCATAAACTGGCAGCGCTCCCAATAGCGTTACCATAACGAGTATAAGCGTCGCCAGCGGGGACAGGAGGCCAGCGCCGAGATAAGCAATGCCTGGTTGAAAGCCGATCGTAGAAAAGTAGTCGAGCCCGGTCAGGCACATAACTTTCCACCAGAGGTCCTGGTGATGAGCCTGCGTTCCGGAACTCTTTGAGGTCTCCAGCCCCTCAAAAAACCAGGCCTTGAATCTCAGCTTCGCTTCGAGTAGCGGTCCGTCCAGAAAAGTCTGCCTCTCGTCTAATCATCCTGCTTGCTCGTTGTTGGCTCGCGGCGCACCGGCTGCACTCTGCACGCCACTTGTTTTAACTATAGGTCCCACGGTATCAAGAAAGTGTCAAGTCCAGGCTGCCGCATCTCAACAACTCATCAAGAGCCTCAGGCGCTCTATACTTGGACTGACAGCAGGATGTTTCACTTGATGAAAATCCAGGGAAGTTGGCAGAGACGGTACTGGCAGTGTGGACCCACCCCATACGCCATAGCTGGAGCTGGCGTGGCAGCGATGACAGCCACCATTCATCTCTTGCACGCAGGTGTAAGCTTGGCCAATGTCTCCATGCTGTACCTGCTGGTGGTCACAGGCGCTGCCCTTTTCCTGGGCAGCTTCCCGGCTGTTGTGGCCTCCATTCTGTCATTTCTCGCCTTAGACTGGTTCTTTGTCGAGCCAAGGTACCAGCTGACAGTGCAGGATCCGGCTGAATGGCTGGCCTTGTGTATGTTCCTTTTGACTGCCACTGTCACCGGACAGCTGACAGCGCTGCTAAGAGCACGTGCAGAGGAAGCCCAGAGAAGCAAGTCCGAGACAGATGCTCTGGCTGAGGCTAGCTGGGCGGTAGCCTCCGAGCTGGAGCGTGACCGGGCGCTTTCCAGAGTGCTCGAGCAAGTGGCAGCTGTGCTCGAGCTGGAGTCAGCTTTCATTTTGGTTATCGAAGAGGATGGCAAGCTCAACACGGTTGCCCGCTTAGATACGACATCTCCTGATCTGGATCGGAGAGATCCGGGCCCTAGAGGCGATCCGGTGCAGTTTGTCATTGAGAATCGCCGGGCCATAGGCTGGGACGGCAGCAAACTCTGGACCAAGGCTTTGTTCCAGCACGAACATCCGGCGGCTATCTACCTGCCGATCATGACCGAGGATCGGGTGGTGGGAGTCCTCTGTTTGAATCCCAGGGGGGAGCAGGAAGTTACCACGAATAAGAGGCGAGTCATCGATTCGCTGGTAAATCATGCCGCTCTGACGATTCAGCGAGCCAAGCTGATGAAGGTTGAGGCTAACGCGCAAGCACTGGCCGAAGCAGACCGGCTAAAAACAGCCCTCCTCTCCATGGTCTCGCATGATTTTCGCAGCCCACTCACCTCAATTAAGGCCAGTGTGAGCGGTCTGTTGCAGGAGGGAGCGCCGTGGGATCCCGACATGCAGCGGGCGCTCTTGCAAGGGATAGATGAGGAGACCGACCGTCTCAACCGCATGGTCGGCAACATTCTCGACCTCTCTCGCCTTGAGGCGGGCGCCTGGCAGCCTCGGCGCGAGCCGACCGCCATGGCCGATCTGCTCAGCGCAGCGCTGGACTCCTTTGATTCTCTTGATAATGCACGAATTCAAGTAGACCTGGACCGAACGATTGCCGATGTCTCGGTGGACTCTGTACAAATGGTGCAGGTGCTTCGCAACCTCCTCGAAAACGCCCTCAAATACTCGCCCCTGGATACGCAGGTTGAACTGAAAGTTCTTCCCGCGAACGGGTCAATGACCATTGAGGTCCTGGACAGAGGTCCCGGGCTGCCAAAGGGCGAAGAAAGTCACGTCTTTGAGGCTTTTTACCGAGCGCCGGAGCTCAAGGAATCTTCGGTACCCGGCATCGGCATCGGTCTGGCGTTGTGCCAGGGACTCATCGAAGCCCATGGCGGCAAGCTGGACGCATACAATCGAGATGGTGGTGGAGCGGTCTTCCGACTTACCATACCCACTCAATCAGCCACCACAAGAGAGACCACTGAGGCAAAAAAGCATGAAAGTGCTAGTGATAGATGATGAGCCGCAAATCAGGCGCGCCCTCCGGGCTGGGCTGGAGCGCAACAATTACCAGGTTGTGCTTGCTGCCTCTGGGGAAGAAGGGCTGGACGTGGCAGCGCTCGAGAATCCCGATCTTGTGATTCTGGATCTCGCAATGCCTGGCCTGGATGGCTTTGAGGTGTGCCGGCAGCTTCGCGATTGGGCTAAATTTCCGATCATAGTGCTTTCAGTCCGTGAAGGGGAGGATGACAAGATCCAGGCGCTAGACCTGGGGGCTGATGACTATCTAACAAAACCTTTCGGCATGCGTGAGCTCTTAGCCCGCATGCGTGCAGTACTTCGCAGGGTAACAAGCAACGGCGAGGAAGAGGCATCATTCTCTTGCGAGGACCTGACTATCGATTTTGCTCATCGACTGGTGACCGTAGCTGGACTGGAGATTCACTTGACTCCCAAGGAATACGACCTGCTGCGCTACATGGCTCTGAATGAAAATCGAGTGTTGACCCACAGGCAGCTTCTGTCCAAAGTCTGGGGGCCGGAATACATGGATGACACACACACGCTCAGGGTTCACATTGCAAATCTTCGAACCAAGATTGAAAAACACCCTGAGCGGCCGCGGTTCATTCACACAGAAACAAGGGTCGGCTATAGATTTAGAACGGACAGCGCTTGAATCGCTAATAACCGACAAAAGAAGCGGTCCATCAGTCACTGGTTCGGTTTGAGGACGGGTGAGGACTGTGATGAGGACTGTGATTGAGGCGAGGATTGGGATTGGGCCAGCGGCTCAGAAACGCTAATGCTCGGGCGCCACCCTCTAGATCTGTGCCTGCCGCGCCCCATGCTCGTTTCAAGCATTATTAGCTTTCGTTCCAAGATTAGCAGTAGTGCTGGCTTGACATTCGAGAAGAAAGGTGACACCTGGTATATGTATCAAGACAATCCAGCGAGCCTCGGCATACCTGCCGATCGAGGCAAGATAATTGACCAGTTCAAAGGTAGTATTCAGGTCGACACCAACGGCACGGTACGTATAGACAGTCCGGACAAGAAGATAACTATTCATCCCGGTGGGAAATGGGATGAGCAGAAGAAATAGCAGATTTGTCGCAACAGCCAAGCCAGGATGAACGAGGCAAAGACGGAAAGCAGAGCTAAGGTACGCCTGAGCCAGACCTGCATTAACCGGGTATCGCCAACAAGAGCCTACTGTTGCAAATAATCCAGGATGCTGTAGAGCGGGATTATCAACCAATCTGGTCGGCTGTTCAGTTCATAGTCCAGCTCATACAGAGCCTTCTCCAGCATAAGCGCATGCAAGACCTGAAAGAAATCCGACCTATCAGCTGGCAGAATGGCGCTGCCCTCGGCAGCTGCCAAATAGGCCTTAAGGAATGCGACCATTACCCAGCTTTGGCAAATTCTGGCCCAGGGCAGGAACCGTTGCAGATCCTCTATGCTGTTCCGGGCGAAGAGAAGAAGGCTGGCAAAGGTCGCATAGCTGAAGGACCGCAACATTCCAGCTATGTCCGTGATCGGGGTTTGCTGCTTCACCCGCTCCACCAGCGGCTTGGCCGGCTCTCCCTCGAAGTCGATAATGACAAAATCTCCAGAAACGCGCAAGACCTGCCCGAGATGATAATCTCCATGACACCTCATCTTCGGGATATCAGTGTTTGTGTTTGGCAAACTGTCCACGATGGAAATCATCTCGCGCCTCAAGGCGCAGAGCTGTCGAACATGGGCGTGGAGCCCTTCGGGCAGGGTCTCCAGTTTGTCAGACAAATTTCGTAGCAGCCTCGCAACCTCATCGTGCATGTTTCGAGACATGTCTCTCAATTCTGGTTTGCTCAAGACACCTGACCTGAATGCAGGATCCTCGGTAGGCCGTGCCAATTCCAGGTGCAGCTCGCAAGTGCGCGTGCCCAAAATCCTGGATTCGCGCGCATAGTCCCCCAGCAACGTTTGAAGCTCCTCAGGGACGTCCTGATCAACCATAGCTGCGATTGAAAGCTGCCGCTTCGACAAATTCTCCAGCAGGTCCATGCGCTCAGACGCCCGTTTGAAAAAGCGCTGGAGTTCATCAATAGTATATGTCCATGCATCTCCCTGGTTGACCACAAACTCATGAAGAACCGCCAGCGTAATCACATGATCTGAACTCGAGGACTTAAACTCGATGGCACCGGCTACTCGTGGTGAATGCCTGAAGTCTGTCTGCTCTGTCAGGTACGATCCAATTTCATAATCAGGATTTCTCCCCCGGTGCAGATGTCGAAACAATTTGAGAATGAACCGGTCGCCGTACAATACTGAAGAATTGCTCTGCTCTGCCCGGTTGCGCCTGACGGAGAGCAACTCATCGTCCGGACCCTCGAGCTCCTGACAGGCCGAGGTCCTGATTCCCTGCACAGCACCTGTCGCACCGGGAAGATGCTGTCCTGTTTTGATCAGACGTAATAAGGCGAGACAAGAATCGCTGCTGGCAAGGCCATCGAAAAGCACTAAATTGTCATGCGCATTGGTCGACAATCTTGCCAGTGCGCACTCCAGTTCATCTTTGAGAATCCGGTCAGCACCGGCTGCAATTGAGAGGAAGACCGCATAGAGGTCCGCGTTTACCATAACGAGCAGAATGTTGCTCATATTTGTGTCATCAGGAATAGCAAACCAGTCCAGGATCTCCGTATGCTCGATTGCCTCTGCCTTTCCACCAAACCACCGCTGCCTCTGAATGAACTTCGGCAGCAGTCTAGTTTCCAATGGCTGGCGGAATGGACCGGCGAGCAGTGATCGCCACCCCTCGCTGAGGTCCACTTGAAAGACCGGGAACTCTGGGTTTGTCTCCATTGGCAGCAGCATTGCGACCTCCTCTCCGGTCTTCTCGGCTGCAGGACGCCAGTACATGCGCTTTAGGCAAACTGCTCGAAATCCTGTTCGCTTTTCACCTTCTTTTCAATCTGAAAGATATGAACCGGATTTATCTTTGGATCGAGCTCAACGGAATTCGAGTCGCCATGCCAGAGATAGCAGCTACCGGTAAGCAGATCGCGTACCTGGTACGAGTGCTCCAAGCCGAACTGCTGAACCGGGATTTGCAAGCTCCCTGATTGAACGTGGTGAGAATCCAGATTGGCCACCACTAGGAGGACGTTGCTATTATCTCGAGACGCTTTGATATATGCGATAATCTGATCATTATCAACCGGCACAAACTGCAGGTTTCGATTGTAGTGCAAGGCCTGGTTCTGACGTCTTATCTCATTGATTTTGCCAATATAGCTTGCAATGCTTGCTGCAGCGTCCAGGTCCCAATGCCGCAACTGATACTTTTCCGAATCCTGATATTCCTCGGTTCCCGGAATGGCTTGGCTAATGCAGAGCTCGAAAGGCGGGCCGTAAATGCCATAGCTAGCTCCGAGAGTTGCCGCTAGCGCCAGTCGGATAATAAATGCCGGACGCCCTCCGAACTGAAGATATTCATGCAGGATGTCGGGCGTATTTACGAAGAGATTTGGACGGAAGTACTCAGCCACCTCTGTCCGTGTCAACTCAGTGAGGTATTCAACGAGCTCCGCCTTGGTATTTCGCCAGGTAAAATAGGTATACGACTGAGAGAATCCGCACTTGGCCAGATGCTTCATTACTGGCGGACGGGTAAACGCTTCAGCAAGGAAGATGACCTCAGGATGAAGCGTCTTGACCACGTGTATCAGGTGCGTCCAGAACTCATAGGGTTTGGTGTGAGGGTTATCGACCCGAAATATTTTTACACCATGACCGACCCAAAAAAGCACAACATCTGTCATCTCTTGCCAGAGTTTTCTCCAGTCCTCACACGCTAAGTCGAGAGGGTAGATATCCTCATACTTTTTTGGCGGGTTCTCGGCACAGCGAATGCTGCCATCGGGCCGATGGTAGAACCATTCCGGATGCTCTCGCACATAAGGATGGTCCGGAGAGCATTGAAATGCAATATCAAGTGCTATGTCGATTCCATGCTTGTCCGCTTCTTGCACAAGCTCATCGAAATCATCCAGAGTTCCCAGTTGCGGATGAACATCCTTATGTCCACCACTGAGCGCCCCTATAGCCCATGGGCTCCCAGGATCGTTCGGCCCGGCCGTCAAAGCATTGTTCGGTCCCTTGCGGCCGGTCTGTGCAATCGGGTGGATCGGCGGCAAATACAGAACATCGAATCCCATCCCGGCAACATAGCTTAGAACTGAACGCAGATCCTTGAATGTCCCATGCTTATCCAGCGGGTCCGATCGCTTTGAGCATGATCGTGGAAACATCTCATACCAGGCACCATAGCGGGCACGCTCTGGCTCGACCATTACTTTCAGGATACGATCATATTGACGAATCGGATGCCTGTTACCATGCTGAAGCATTAGACCATCCAACTCCCGATCGTTATTCAACCATGAAACGTCAGAAGGGTCCGGGCCATTCAAAGCACGTCCATAGCGCAGCAGGCGCTCCCTGTCTGCACTGCTCGCTCTTTTGGCTGCATCGTCAACTAACAGGGCTCCCTCCAGGAGTTCCAACGATATCGATTGTCCTGCTTCCATTTTCTTCCTGGTATCGCGCTTCCAGTTAGCGAAGTTATCAATCCACGCCTGAAGCGTATATTCATAAACGCCGAGCTCGACGGTTTCAAACTGGCCTTCCCAGAGGTCGAGTCCGAGATTCCGCAGAGTCATTGAAACTTCATGCCAACGCTCTTCTGAGTTATGCCGGTAAAGCAGAAAGGGCGCTACAGCGTTGTGGCCATCGGCATGAATATTGGCAGTCACGATCACTGACTCGCCCGCAACTCGCTTGACTGGGAAACGGCCAGCATCGACCTCGGGATGAACATTTTCAATGACAACTCGCGGCGGCAGAGAGAGGGCTAGTTCGCTTCGCATGTCGCTAGTTTCACCAATTTCTTGTTCAGGCATCTTGAATTGGCTCATTGGCACCGTCGTTTGGATTAGCAGCTCCGACTCGCCGAGTCTGCCCAGCACAACCTCTTAGAGGATCGAGCAAGAATGGAGACTGGCTTAACTATGGCTGATGACAAGTCAGAAGCATCATCAGTAGATTGTAGATCGGAATTGGGTCCATCCGCATTCCCTAAACTAAAGTACCATTAGTGGCAATTGCTGACTCAGGTAGCTCCGGACCATAGTGGTAGATATCCAGGCCCAGACGCTGCTGGCGCTCGGTAACTGTGAAGTGGACCAGCCTGTCGACGATCTTGGCGAGTGCGTACGTCACCACGAAGGTGAAGGACCAGACCGCAACAACCGCAATGATCTGAGCCCACAGAAGATGCCAGTTTCCATAAATCAGCCCGTCCACCCCCGCCGGATTGATCGCCTTACTGGCGAAGATTCCGGTCGCAAGAGCGCCCCATGTTCCAGCCATCCCATGGCAGGCACAGACATCCAGGGAGTCTTGAATGTGTAACCGTCCGGCCAGCTTGATAGACGTGTACGATACAACCGATCCTATGGCTCCGATGAGCAGGGACGAAAATGCATCAACGTAGCCACAGGCAGGGGTAATGGCCACTAGCCCCACAACGGCACCGGTGGCCGTGCCAACGGCGCTCGGGCCCCGCTCCGATCTGCTCAACAGCATCCAGGTTAACGCCGCGGCAGCAGCCGCCAGGTTGGTCGTCACAAGAGCCTGCGCTGCCAGTCCATTCGCTCCCAGTGCACTCCCACCGTTAAAGCCGAACCAGCCAAACCAGACCAGGACCGCCCCAAACAATGTCAGCGGCACACTGACCGGTACAAATCGACCATCAACAGCCCTGGCCCTATGCCGTAGCGCGATGCACACAGCGAGCGCCGCAACTCCGGCGGTAATGTGTACGACAGTCCCTCCAGCAAAATCAAGGGAGCCCAGCGCCCGCAGCCAGCCACCTTCGCCCCAAACCCAGTGGGCGATTGGATCGTACACAATTGTAGTCCACAAAAGGGTAAACAGCATGAAGGCGCTGAACCTGACTCTCTCAATGAAAGCTCCAGTAATCAGGGCAGGGGTGATGATGGCAAACTTCATCTGAAACAGCATGTAGGCCATATGCGGGATCGTTGGCGCATAACTTGAGACCGAGCTCAGGGCAGCAAGACCGCACCAGCTGAGCGCGCCGATGCAATGACCGACATCCGGCCCAAATGCAAGCGAATAACCAACCAGAACCCACTGAATGGTCACAAACAGCAGCGTTGCAAAGCTCAACATGATCGTTGAGAGCAAGTTCTTTCGGTCTACCATTCCGCCATAGAACAATCCAATGGCCGGTGTCATAAGCATAACCAGTGAGGAGGAGACCAGTACCCATGCCGTATCGCCTGTGTTCATTCGCTCGTTCCCCCAAATAGAATTTGGTCCCGAAGCAGGAATGCTGCACTCCAGCCGGAACAAAGGTGCTTTTGATCGATGGTACCAGCAACCCGCCAAGTTGCAACCAGCCCTTGAGGATATGGGCAAGAGGGAGCAGGCCGCATCCAATAGTCATACTGGACACATCCAGCACTCACTCAAGGTATATGATCCCGCTCGCCGCCATAGGAGTGCCACCAACTTACGTGCCGATCTCAGAACCGGTGGTGCACGTCGGCATAGGTACGCAAACAGAAGAATTATTCGCGCATTTTCACCCAGGCTTCTTCTGCTTGCAGGGCCTCAACCTGCTCCGGCGATATCTTGCGGTAAACGCGTTCCGGAGGGCATATCCTCCCATTCACCGTTAAAAGCGCTTCCAACGCAATGCCAAAAAGCTTCTCGTTTTTCTCGAGATAGGGCTTGATCACGTTCCAATCTGCGTCTTGCAGGATCACAAATCTGCCACCATTTAGCTGCTCTTCGGATAACTTGCCGTGCGGATCTCTGATGTAAATGGCACCACCGGAAGCAAGCGAAAAGAGATTGCAGCCAGGATATGGTTCGGGCAGGTCCTCGAGCTGCCCCTCCTTGTTGAAGGTTACTCCGTTGACGATTACAAAACCGCCATCCGACAAAGGGTCTCCAGCCATGAAAGACTCGGCAAGGTAGTCCAGGCATGTCCCATTTATGACCACCCGCGGTCGGCCCACCGCGTTTATCAATGGTCGCCCAGCAGCATTCCCCAGCACAAAGGCCATTCCGCCTTTCGCCGAATACATAAAGGTCTGGCCAACATCGCCGTGCACCACCAGCATCCCGGATTTCATTATCTGTGCCAGCTGATCCTGTCCGCTGCCGTGCACAGTGACGTGAGCTCCATCGATCCCGGAAGCAAGATAATCTCCGGACGACCCATAGACATCGATGCTCACACCCTGGCTACGGGGTCCCAATCCGCTTCCTATGAATCTGTGCCCCCTTGCCTGGGCGATGATGAACTTGCGGAGACCTCTTTCATAAAGAGTGACAATGGACCGGGCCAGAGAATGTTCCCCGTCGGCCGCAAAATCGCGAGCATCGAGCACGGCAATCAGGCTGGCCGGCAGGGTCGCGCCCGGCAAAAAATGCCGAGCCCCGATTGATACAAACAGATCAGATGGCGACTTGCGAATTTCCTCCAGGACGCTGCTAAGAGCCTGGTCCAGAAGGGACAACAAGTAGCTGTGGCGAATGGACCCTGTGTTGTAGCGGCGATCCATTAATAGCGTAATCACGTCGATTGCTCGTTTGCGATCACCATCTGCCCGGGCATCTGCTCGAAGCCAATGAAGAAATGCTGACAGCCCTTCATAATCCCATGCCGGAATCTGGGCAACCGCCCAGCGGAAGATTGCTGCCGTGTCCAGATCCGGTGGTACCAGGGAGCCGCTTGTCCCGAGCTGCTCAGGCGGCGGCCCGGGCTCCTCAACAGACAGTGGGCGCCCAAATTTGTCTGTACAGCGAAGCTCAGCAGATCCGCCCTGGCCGCATTGAACCGTGAACACGAAAGCGCCGCCATCCGTGTGACTTCCACCACGCGCGTTCCAGAAGAGATCTGCGCGCGGCCAGAACCTGTCATCTTCCGAGGAAAGGCTTTCAAGAACGGCATCAATAGCCTGCTTCTCGGAGGCAACCAATCCAACTGACGCTTCGCCTTCCTGGAGGGCAAAAACCTGGGGACGAAGCATACTTGTGTCCGTAATACCAATGAGACGATAAGCCCGTTCCGCTACTGCCGATTCCGCGAGCAGGAAAAACCAGGGTCCATCGGGCGATCCGTGTATGTGCGCAGCCTGCAACAAGCGATACAACTCTTGCTTGTCTTTCGGGAGCAAGGTAAAGTCGCGCTCTGTTGTCGGAGCAAGCGATTCAATCGCATATTCCAGCGGATAGCCGAAGGTCCGGTGCAGGAGATCGAATACCAGTACCGAGACTTCCGTGTCAGTAAAAAACAGCGGGTAAATGTTTTTCTGGGAGAGGTACTCACAGATGGAAGCATAATTGGCAAAGTCGCCATTATGCACCAGGGCATACCGGGATGCGCTGAATGGGTGGGCCCCACCGGGGTGCCACACCCTTCCTTTAGTCGGATAGCGGTGATGGCCTATCCAGACATGAGCAAGTAGATCCCTCAACTGGTAGTAACGGATGACATCATCACCATAACCCACTAGTTTGAGAACAAGAAGGTTCTTGCCATGGGAGAGAACGAGAGCGCGCCGGCCATGACCTGAGGCATAGAAGATCTGGTTCAGGCGATAGCAGTGCTGGTAGACAATCTCATCATCAATCCGGCTTGGCGGTTGGCCTGCCGCTGCAGCTTCCTCCAGCCCGTTCGCACGAACGAATTCAGATACTACAGCTGGTTTTACTCGTACGAAATACTGGATCACCTCCGGGGGTCCGACCAAGGCAGTTCCGCTGTCCTCCTCGTGCGGCAAACAACGAACGTGATCGACCTCGAACAGCAGCTCGATGTGTTCGCGCTCAACCTGGGCTTGGGCCGAAGCGTCAAGATAGGCCACGTTGAGCAAGTAGTCTTGCTCTAGTATCTCCTGTGTTACCCCAAATTGTTCGGGAGACAGGCCAACCGCGGCGATCCCACCACCCTTACCATTGCCCCGATTACGCATCTGCTCCAAAGCCGGCAGCAAGTGCCGGCCAGCAATCTTTTCATTGCAAGCAACTCCCACCACGCCGCACCCGCCCTCTCCCTCGCTTTTTCGCGGTGACGATAGAGACTGCGCTGCTGGACGCAGCGCTCGCCTGGAGCCTATTAGTCTGTGGATTAGCGCCTGTTGGACATTCATCGGTGCGATCAACTCTGGTAAATTAGGAGATCGGTCCTTCCTCGCAACTGCCTTATCGTCCTGAGCCTCAGCCTGCGCAGGATGTCCTCCAGCTGTCCCTGAAAGGACTTGTATAGATTGCTCAATCGCTGTGCGCCCCAGGCTGGATCGACCAGCTGCGACAGTTCGGGATCAGTGGTCGTCAAACCGAATGGGCAGCCGCGACCCCGCTCGCAGTTGCTGCATCGCGTGCATCCCATCGCTACTAGCTCAGCCGTCCCCAGAGCTACACCATCAGCGCCAAGGGCAATTATCTTGGCAATATCGTATGCGGTCCGTATGCCACCGCTCGCCATGATGACCAGCTCGTCGCGTATTCCTTCCTGCAGCAGGAACTTATGTACTCTTGGGATCGCAAACTCGATAGGCATTGCGATGTTCTTCTTGGCTATTTCGGGAGCGGCTCCCGTGCCACCGTACCCTCCGTCTACATTGAGAATGTGCGCCCCGGCGTAATAACTACCGACCGCCACCATGTCTATATCAGTTGGTGTAGATACCTTGACTGAGATCAGGGCCTGCGGGTTTATAGTTTTAATCCAATCAACGTGCTTTTTGTGATCTTCGACCGAGTAGACGCTGTGAAACGGAAATGGGGAAAACAGGCTTACCCATGGGACTGACTCCCGCAAAGACGAGACGGCGGTGGTGGCCTTGTCTCCAAGCAGGTGCCCGCCCAGCCCTGGCTTGGCACCCTGAGCGTACTTAAATTCCACTATAGGGGTAGACTGGATTGTCTCCTCGCGCACGCCAAACATTCCGGTTGCAACCTGCACAATGACGTTGTCCTTGTAGGCAAAGAGCGATTCCGGGTAACCGCCCTCGCCGGTGCAGGTAAATGTTCTCCAATCACGGGCTGCCCTTGCTCGGGAGAGCATAATCTGCTCGCTGACAGAACCAAATGACATGCCAGAGCCATAGAAGGGAACCGGTATCTCCAGCCTGCGGTCATAAGATCGGCAGTTCAGAGAAACCGACAGATCTACTGCTTCTGTGGGTGACAACGCTTGGTCCGCCGGATGAAACTTGAAGTCGAGCACGTCAAAGCCGCCACCCGACCTTCCCGAGCGATACTCAAGACCGTTGGTGGGAAGAGCCCCTGTCTCTGCCTGGATCCAGGTGCTTAGAATCAGGTCCTGAGTCCAGCGGTAGTCTCCCAGTGCCGGCATAATTCCATACTCCATTTGCGGCCAGAGCTGGAATCCTCTCCGCAAACAAGCCGTATGTTTCTCCGTTATCAGGTCCTCTACCTTCTTCTCATCCCACATAGCCTTCAATCCCTGAGAATGCCTCCCTCTCGAGATCCTTTTGAAACATGGCTCGACCGACCTCTCCACGCAGCCGCCGCACCTCCCGCAGACCCATGGCGCCTAACACCTCCAGGAGCTGGTCATGCCATGAAGCCATCAGATTCACGATGCGTCGTGCAGCCCACTTGGCATGGAATTCCTTGGGAAGCTCGAAGCAAGCGCTCTCTCGTTCCATGCATTCGCCAACAAATGTAGCTTGCAGCGCCGCCAATAGCGCCGAATCAATTGCCACAGCATCAAGCCCGCAGATAATTGCCTTAGGCACGTGCTCCGCGGCGATGATTCCGCCGCAGCCAAGAACGGTAGCTTGCTCGCGACAACCTGCCTTGACTAGCGCATTGTGCGTATCGCGAATGGCATCTAGCACGAAGCGCCCGTCGCGCCCCTGTCCATGGTAATTGGCCACGAGGTGCAGCACGTGCTGGCCGGAGCTTACCAGCCGCACTATCTCCACTGCGTCCAAGTAGTCCAGTCGCGTGCATATCACACTCTTTGGGAAATGCTCTCTTGCCTTTGCTAGCAGTTGCTGGTCAGGTCCAGCCACCTCGACCATCAGCGGCTCGGAGTGGAGAGAGCGAATGGCTTCAGGGTCCTCGCTACTGATTAATGGGACAATGTTCCGGCTCCTGAGTTTGAGCTTGTGCAGAGCATTTGCAGGAATGATCGCCAGGGTACCAGTGGCTGCAGCAGCCACCGCCAGCGCCTCAATAAGCTCGGGCGAACTGAGCACGGAGGCCGCTGGCGCATCAAATATGACTGGCAGCGGGATGGACAGAATTCGAGGTTCATGCGCCAGCGGATTTCCATGCTGATCTAGAGGAACATAGGGGGGCTTTGCGCCAATATCTACACTAGTCGAGATGTACTCACGACCATGAATGCCATCGCGGGTAGGACGAACAATTTCAGACATGTCCGTCCACATCCCGTCCCAGCCGGTACCACCAAACGGCCCGCGATAACCAGCCCCTCTGACGGGAACCCGACCGGTACGCGCCTCATAGCAGACATTTTCAAAGTTTTCTGGAGAAAAGAATGAATCTCCCAACTCCAGGCGTTTTTCGTTGTGATAGATCTGAACAATCTCGGGATGCTCTGTGGTACAACGGAGGCAACCAACGCAAAGATTCTCCCTTGGTGCAAATCCGCCCAGGGGACCGGAAAAGACACCATACATACAGGGACGACTCAGGACTACTTTCCATTTGCCCCAGTACTGTATGAGCTCCTTCATTAACAGCCAGGCCAGTCTGTGCCTTTTTATTCTGACAAGAAACCGATTGGGCAGTGAGCGTATGTCCGGCGTATTCTTAGCCTGGATGTCATAGCGCGTATGGGAACAGTCAAACATAATTTCAGCCGCCTGGTTTGACCTGCTTGTGACCGTTTCCTGCTTTCTCCGAAAGCTCAGCCCGCTCAATGGCCAGAGCCATCTGATTGACAAAGGTTTCCAGCAGATGCAATTCGTCGGGCTTCTCGAATCTGGTGGTCATGGCTGGCAAAATCGCCACGACGCCCAGAGTGAAGGTTGCGCCGTTAAGTGGCAAGTACAGAGCTTGGGCTCCGCTCAATGTATCCGTTCCCAAGCCTGCCGGCTGCCTATTGATGTAGGACCATTGAGCAACCCCTGTCTCCTTAGAGTCGAGCAGGAATGACTCCTGGTTGTGCTCAATCACTTTGAGCTGTCCGTTAGGATCGGCTAGCAAGAGACAAACCTTGCACTCGAATACGTCAGATATGTGTTTTACCGAGGTGCTGATTACTGCTTGCCTCGAGCTGGCTGCTGCCTGCTCTCGTGTTAAGGCATACAAAGCTGCTGTCTGCCGCTCGCGGCTCCTTGAGAGCTCAGCCTGTTGTTTTAGAGCTGACGTCAGAGTACTGAGGGTCAGACCAACTGTCAGCATGACAGCGAAGGTTATCAGATACTGGGTGTCACTGATTGCAAAAGATAGATAGGGTGGGACAAAGAAGAAGTCAAACACTGCAACGCTGAGAATCGCTGACAGGATGGACGGACCCTTGCCAAATTTCAGTGCGGTAATGACTACTGCCAATTGATAAATCATCACCAAATTGACGAGCGCCAGGTGTGAAAAGGCAAATTTCACCAGAATCGTGGCAATAGCAACAATACCTGTAGCATACATATACTGCTGAAGATCTGGCGGCCTGCCAGTCTCAGCAAGAGCCGGCCTATCCTGAGAGCTGGAATCTCCCGTGATTACGTAAATGTCTATGGTTCCACTACGGCGAATGAGATCGTCCACGATCGATCCGAACAAGATCTCACGCCAGCGGGGACGCGCCGGCTTACCAATAACGATTTTAGTCACGTTTCGCCTCTGCGCGTAACGCACCAGCTCCTCGCTCGGATTGCGTCCGGATAAGGTGACAGTTTCTGCTCCAAGACGCTCAGCAAGACGCAGCGTCTTGCTGATGCGCTTGCGCGCCCTATCTGGCAAGCCTGCCGTGGCCGGCGTTTCCACGAAGACCGCCAGCCATTCTGAATGCAAGCCGGCCGCCATACGCTTTGTAGCTCTGACTAACCTTATTGAAAGAGGGCTGGGCCCAACACAGACCAGCAAACGATCCGAGGCTGGCCAGACCTGCTGTGCGGGTCTGTACTTCTCCATTTGGGCATCAACACGCTCCGCGGTTAGCCTGAGGGCCAACTCTCTGAGCGCTATCAAATTCGGCTTTTTGAAGAAGTTTTCAAGCGCCAGCTTGCTCGTTTCCGGGACATAAACCTTTCCTTCCTCCAGCCTCTTAATCAGATCATCAGGCGGAAGGTCTACCAGTTCAATCTCGTACGCCTTTTCAAAGATGTAGTCAGGGACAGTCTCCGATACCTTGATGCCGGTGATTTGTGCCACCATGTCATTAATGCTTTCAAGATGCTGTATATTGAGAGTCGTAAAAACGTTGATTCCAGCACTGAGGAGCTCGTCCACATCCTGCCAGCGCTTTTCATGTCGAGAGCCAGGAGCGTTCGTATGAGCTAGTTCGTCGACGAGTACGAATTGAGGCCTTCGCGCCAGTACTGCGTCCAGATTGAACTCTTTGAGCAGCGTTCCACGGTACTCAATGCTGAACTCAGGGATAATTTCTATGCCGCTGAGCAAGGCTTCGGTCTCCTCCCGCCCGTGGGTAACCACGCAACCGGCGACGACATCAGCTCCTTCATGCAGCATTTCATGCGCAATCTCTAGCATGGTGTAGGTCTTGCCTACGCCAGCAGCCGCGCCGAGAATAATCTTTAGCCTGCCGGGGCCTTTGTCCGCTTCCTCGTGCGTTATGCGTGCGAGGATCTGCTCGGGGCTGGGTCTGTGCCGCTCTTGAGTCACGACAAGAAGATCAAGTTCAATAAGAGTTCTGGAAGGGCTATATTCCTTACCCTTTCAGTCTATCGAGTTCAAGGTTTAGCCGCAAGACGTTCAACCGCGGCTCGCCCAGGAAACCGCAATCTCGACTTTCAATGTCTCGAGTGATCACTTGCTGAACCGCCCTCTGCGTGAGCGCCCGCGCTCTAGCTATCCGCGGTACCTGGCAGCGCGCATTTATTACCGAAATGTGCGGATCGAGCCCGGAAGCCGAGCGTGTGACAGCGTCAACGGGCACTGCGAAGCCAGCAGCCAATCCATTTTCTTTGCGATACGCCTCTGCCAGCTGCTTGACTCCATCGAAAGATTCGTTGATATCCTTGGTAGCAGGATCGTCAGCCTGACCCAGGATGAGCTTCTTCGAGGTCGGTCCAAGGTTGGTTCCCGAAGAAGCCTCACCTGCATAGCCAGAACCGGCTGCCGATGGCCGTGGATGAAAGTACTCCGGGCGCCCGAACCCTTGCGCCAGAAGCTGTGAGCCGATGACAGAACCAGCGTCGTCGCGAATCAGGGAGCCGTTCGCCTGCCGGGGAAGCGCCAGCTGGGAGACCCCGGTTATCGCTAACGGAAATAGAATCCCCGTGTATAGGGCAAATACAAGCGTCGCTCTCAATGATGACCACAATTGATTTAGCATGCTTGGACTCCTCTCTAGCCAACCGGAGCAAGACTGAGTGCAACGATGATCTGATCAATCAACCAGATGAATGGGAACGGTATGACTATACCCCCCAAGCCGTAGATAAGTAGATTACGTTGCAAGAGCGCCGAGCCGCTCATCGGGCGGTATTGCACACCGCGCAGTGCCAGGGGAATCAGGGCGACAATAATCAGTGCATTGAATATTACTGCCGAGAGGATTGCTGACTGAGGGGAGTGCAGCTTCATTATGTTGAGCGCCCATAGTGGACCATGTACTCCTGACGTTGCAGCATAGAGAACACCAAACATGGCCGGTAGGATCGCAAAATACTTGGCTACGTCATTGGCAATGGAAAATGTGGTGAGGGCGCCCCGGGTCATGAGCAACT
>Ga0066388_100000660_pt1 | contig 17160 bp, 10 predicted proteins | sample PanSoiMetaGPlot6_FD_64539 | JGI IMG/M metagenome (GOLD analysis project Ga0066388, IMG submission 64539) | Tropical forest soil microbial communities from Panama analyzed to predict greenhouse gas emissions - Panama Soil - Plot 6 (Hybrid Assembly) | ecosystem: Environmental > Terrestrial >... | reverse complement strand
TGCACTGACAAACGGGTAGTCAAGGGGGCAGGTCTTGCTATGAATGTTAGCTGAAAGTAAGGCAGATCGGTTCCTATGAAGCAGCATTCAATTTGGTTGGTCGTGACGACGAGCGCGTCGCGGCCAAACCAAATTCCAATCCTGTCCCCCCTAATTTCTGGGCAGCCGGCAGTTAAATCCATCTGGCGGTAGCTACAACCGGAAACCTTACCAAACCAACGCCGCCGGTCGGCTTAACTTCCTCATCCTGAGAGGGAGAGTCTAGGTGCAACAAACTTTCTAGTCCCCGGAGGTCCGCTACTATGTTCAGGCGCAGACTGGTGACATCATTCCTTTTCCTGGGCGCTCTTTTTGCCTGCTTCGTTGATTCCCGAGCTTATGCCGAAACCGTGATCGTTAATGGCAAACGATACACGCGTCAAGGCGATGCCATGTATCCGCAAATCGACGCGAGTTGGACAGACATGAAAGGTGTCAGGCATGAGAATTGGCTCACTGACTACTCCAGTCTGAAAATTCCTGAACAACACCCCAACTTCAAAGAGCAACACCCTGAGTTTAAAGAACAGCATCCTAATTTCAAAGAACAGCACCCTAAGTTCAAGGAGCAGACTCCCATTTCTCGAGTGCGCAGTATAGATCCCAATGTTCGCATCGAAGATTCAGGCTGCAAGCACAAAGTTTCGATTGGCGCGGATGCACTCTTTGAATTCGACAAGTTCGATCTGACACCGCAGGCGGAGAAGCTTCTCGAGAAAGTAATGCCAACCCTAGTGGCCTACGGACAGCATCCGATTTCAATAGAGGGGCACACGGACTCAATTGGTACCGATGAGTACAATCAGATCCTCAGCGAAAAACGAGCGGGCACGGTCAAGGACTGGTTATTGGCGCACAACTACGTCGCGCCGCAAATCGATACCGTTGGCTTCGGCAAAACCCACCCCATTGCCCCCAATACGTACAACGACGGCTCGGACTTTCCACAAGGCCGAACGAAGAATCGTCGCGTTGAAATCATCGTTGACACCTGCAAGTAGGCGATAAGCCAGCGGCAAAGCCTGCCTACCGCATGCCGATCTTGATGACAATTGTGGCGTTTTTGATGCGCTCGCGTTCGGACAGGAGTCCAGGATCGTCGGGTGAGCCCTGCAAGAGTCGGTCTACTACCGCCTCTTGCTCGTATGGGGGCATGCCGCTCAGCATGAGCTGAAAGGTCTTGATCGCCCGTTCGTGATCGCCGGCAGAGTAGGGATCGTCCGACTTCTTGAAGCGCTTCTGCTCCTCCAGCATACATTCAATGAGTTTGTCCTTATAGGCGGTGCTACCCGGGTCATCGTTGGTCAGCCTCAAGTACTGGAGCTTTTCCGTTGTGCTCGCGTCACCCTTATCGATGTCGTCCTTCATTTCTTGCTCAACTTTGGCGGCATTGTTTTTGGCAGAAAGTTCGTTCGGGTACTTCATAGCCAGGTACAACTCGTGCAGCGGCACCATCTTCGTCGCACCGTGGTCCGAGTGCGAACCCCATTGATTGTCGATTGCAACTCTCGCCGGAGGGCCAGCGTCGTATCCTGTAATGGTAATCACGTGAGCGCCCTGGGCACCGGCTGCAAGTTGACCGTCACTATCGGACCAGAACGGCTCCAGATGCGAATTTACACCGACTATAACCGGCATCGTGCCGAGGCGCGAGGCATCTTTGATCGCATTCAGCAGCTCTGCTTCGCTCTCAATCTTCCTTGGCAGTTGGCTGTCTCCGGCATTCATCTTGTGCTCGATGAAAATTGGGTCGAATTTGCTTTCGCCTGTAAGCGCTGTCACGACGTTGACGATGTCATCGTCGGACAAGTCGGGTTTTCTGATGGGAACCACTCCGTCATCCCTTCGCTCTTCCGGCGGATCCTTACTGTAGTCGATCTGTCTTTCCCCGCTGTCATTTGGTGGAGATCCAACTTTCTTGCCGGTACCGTCTATGTCGCCAGGCTTATACTGCTCGTAGACATATTTTCCCTGCCAGCTTCCTTCCGCTTTGTGCATTTGCAGTGAAAGGTTAACCAGAGTGACCTGGAAGAGTTGACTCGCATAGCTTCGCCCACCGTCAATCGGCGGATTTTTAGAGGCATCTTTGTCCGGTTGCAGCCGTTCTGAATCGAAACTTACCTCGGTCCCGTGGGCGTTGTACTTTCCGTCGCCGGCAACATCGGCCACCAGTTTTGCCGCACCGGCTGGATTTTGCGTGTAATACCGCGATTCAATGGTGGTAACGTTGCAGGTGTTATGGGTGCCCTGATCGATAGATCTTGGCGACGCGCACTGGCTGAGCACCTGTTCAGCAAGTGTTATTCGTTGGTCTTCGGTGAGTGGTCCGCCCGCTGGAGCATCGAGCAATCGCTTTATCTGGTCATACGTAGCGCCAATTTCAAGCCCTGGCAAACCACTATCACCACGCATGTACTTGATGCGATCCTCAAACCGGAGCATATCGGCACGGAACTTCGCCAGACGCTCCGGATCTTGTATCTTCTCCTCCGCCAGATGCTCCAGTTCCTGATGCTCAGGCGTCTTGCTGTAGTCAAAGCCGGCCAGGAGCTCGAACGGGGCTGGGGCAAGTATGTTGCCGTCATCTAATTTGAAGTGCCCCATCTTGTCCTTTATAAGCGCGAAGTTTTCCTCGGGCCGATCGTGTCCCCCATGTGTCTCTCGCCATGAGTCTCCTCGCAAGTACTCAATCAACTTGTAGCTCTTGTCGGCATGATCTATACGCAAGTTGCCGTTGGACCAGCGCGTCGTCTTTTCGCCCTTGTCGTCCACCGTCACAAAGCCACCGTCCGCTGTATGTCCAGGCCGCTTCAGCATCTGGCCTTCCTTAATCGTTGGCGGATCACCGAGCTCGTTGACTTTGGCAAGTTCCTTGATGTACGCATCAATCTCCTTCTTGGTCGCCTCTTTACCAAGTTGGTCTTTCGCTATGTTCTCGAGGGTTTCCTCCTTGGAGACCTGCTGGCATTTGGCGTCGACTGTCCGAGTTATTTCCGGCTCGCCGTGATAGACCTCGCCATAGATCACTACCGGCTCCAGGGTGACGACGCCTGCCTGCTCGACCTTCTTCGTCGCGTCAGCCCTGTTGGGCGCTCCCATTGGTTGATCAGCTCGAGGCTCTGCTTTGATCTCCGGCTTGCCAAAGTCCCCAGTGATACTTCTTCCCTTCTTGGCTTCGCCTAGCCGTGCCTTCTCCTGATCGAAGTCCTGGCGACCAACATCGGCTTCATTCTTGAGCGCATCATCCCCGGATGAATCCGAACCAGCATCGGCTGGAACTCCTACTTCTCGCTCGGCATGATCACCCGACATTGCTGGTCCTCCATAGGCTAAACCCATTCAATAGCTCGCAGAGTAGCCTTTATCACATCTGCATGTCTGTCATATTGTTCGGCTGGTGCCTTCAAGACAATTTCCTGGACAAACCGCCCGCTCCAGTCGGCATCAATGTATATCGACAGTGATCTTTCATCGACCGGACGATAATGCCCTTCGACTAACAGTACATTCCTTCCGTTGAGAGAGGCAGTTCGAGCGTCAGCGACTGAGAATTGGTCTGGATCCGCCTTCTCTCCGACGACAACGGCCAATGCGCGCATTTCGTTCAAACTTAGCCGGTGCTCAGGGGCCCTCAACGTGTCTCGAAATCGCCCAGCGGCATGGTCTGCGAGATCGTGCCCTCTGTAGTAAAAATAAAGCGTGACGCTATCGTTGTCTGACGGGTGGAACTGACGCAATGAGCTATTGCCGACAACGCGTTCAACTCTTTCTCCCTCGCGCCAGTCGGGCGGCAGGACCATCCGCTTGATTTGCCCATGATCGATCACTTCTAAGGTTGCATGGCTCATAAAGTATCCTGCGGCCAGTTGATCAGCGGGACACGCATGCTTTAGCCCGCCGACGACCCTGCATTCGCCAGGTCCAGCGCGCACGCGTATCGGGCCGGTTCATCCATTATATGCGACCGAACAGTCCCGGGTGAGCCTGCCAGCGTAGCTGCGACCACTGACATGAACGACGCCTAAGGCACTACTGGTGCACGGTGGCTCGCATGGCGCGGAACATTTTATCGGCGGGGACGGAGTTGTTCCCGAGATGATCGCTTTCTTGGCGCCAGGAATTGTCGAAGGACACTTGACCCGTATCTTTGTCGTAGTGGGTAATCGTCACGAAGTGGCCACCGCCGACGGCACCAGCATGCAGGCCCTTAGAGTCCGACAAGAACGGCTCCTCCCCTGTGTTCACAAAGACGACGACCGGCATTTGCCCATTGCGCTGTAACTCCTGCAAGCGTACCTTCAACTCCTCCTGGTTCGAGACGTGGGTCGACAAATCTTCAGGGCTGGGTTGGTCACCCTCGGTGAACCTGAGTACTTTCAACGGTTTGTCATTGCCGGTAACCTGCCTTTCGATTTCCCGGACCTCATCCGGTTCAAGTCCAGGGTTGTCGCCTTCCTTCGATCTTTCACCGGTATCGGTTGCATCGCCGGGTCTCGGTCTTTCTTGACGGTAGCCGGGAGTGACCAGGCTCATGGCCGCACCCTGGAAGATTTCGCTGGCATAGTTTCGGGCACCATCCAGTTGCGTCCCTGTCAAACTAATCTGGGACTCCTCATCCGGCTTCACCAAACTCGGATGAATTTCCACGGGCTTGGCGTCGGGCGGCTGGAGAGGGGTGAACTTTCCGGTTGTTGCTACCTCTCTGACCATGTGCGCAGCAGCAGCTGGATCCTGGGTGTAGAGCTTCGACTCTAGCGCCGCTGCACCGCAAGTACCGTGGTCGCCCTGAAAGATTCCGTCCGGATGAGCAGCATGCTCGAGTACCTGCCTGGCCAATCTGATCCGGTCTGCCTCCTTGGGTAAGTCGGCCCTGGGCGGAGGATCTTTGGCTTCCATCAGTCTATTGAGCTCTTCATAGCACTTCGCCTTCTCTGCTTCGCCAACGGGCGGGGTCCTTTGCTCGAACTCGTTGATCTTGTCTTTGAAAATCTGTTTTACGGCATCGCTCTTGCACCTATCTTCGATGTTTTTCTCCAGACGCTCCTTGCCCAGACCTGGCAAATCCTTGTAGAGGTCGACACCCCATTTATTGCGCAAGACGTCAGCAACCTGTGCAATCTGCTCCGACGACAAATTCTTCAGCCCCTCACGCATGTCCTTGTCGGGGTCGCGGCTGTCCTCTCTTGTGTTGAGGTACCACACTGCCACGTCATCGGGATTGACCGCCTTCTGACCAGGTGGTGGAGTGCCTATCGCAGAGTCGCCTCGCTTATCGCCAGCGCTGTCCTTGTTACCCGTAGCTCCATCCAGGCGAACTGTCGGCAGACCCGCTGAACTAAAAGTTCTTCCCTGCTTCCGCTGTTCGGCATGGAAGTTCTGTTTTCCGACGAGGTCGGGTGGCCTCTGCTGCGACGAGCGGGAAAGATCCGCTGCTGCATGGTCTGCCCCTCCCTGACTGGATTTGTCGCTAGCGTCCGTCGTTGTATTCTTATCTTGGGGCGGCATGGCTGGACTCCGTAATTGGCATTCAACGGGGTGACAGCCAAGGCGCGCAATCGAAAAAAGATGAGCGAACTGGTCACTGCCCCCACCTTACTAGTTTAACCGTTGGAAGCAAATAGACCAACACCCAGGAGCAATCTATATCGATGCAAACGATCAAGCCAGTGCAATCTCGGAAGTCTTCTACCAGGCTCCGGCCACAATTCCAGGCGACAAGCCATTCTCTATTAGATCAACATTTCACGGCTTGCCAGCAATTCAACGTATGAGCGTCTCGAAAGCAATCGCTGCTGTTGCTCGCTGTTGTTCCATTGCTCAAGCGTACCATTTTGACCAATGAGGAAAAGATAGAATCCACGTGTCGAGAAGAAGTCTAGAAGCGCCTGCGGTTCAAAGCCAAGCTCCGTTAAAGTTTCAGGGGAGAATTCGAACGACACATTAGTCGTCCTCTGAGACGCCAGTGTCTCTGTCATCCCTTCACACACTGATTGCTCATAACCCTGCACATCTATTTTGATGAACGATATTGGCACCTGTTTTCCAATCTCTTTGCTAACGAACGAATCGATGCTTAACACATCTACCGAGCAGCCCTGACAATCTCCAAGAATCTGCCGAAACGCAGGTGTAAGGATTCGGTGATCGCCAGGATGGAAGGGATTAAGCCATAACTCGAGCCGAGCATCTCGCTCTCCGACTGCCTTTGCAATTGGGATAATCTTGTCGGCAAGATTGCTGTTTTCGATAGTCAAAAGAAGCTGGGCAAAGTTTTTTTGCTCCGGCTCGAAAGCGTACACCTTGTAATCACCGGTGATAGCACGAGCAAAGATCGCTGATGTGTAGCCGACATTGGCGCCCACGTCCAGGACGTGGCCACCTTCAAACAACGCTCTGTACCTTTTACTCAGATTGAAGTAAGGATCCTCGAAAAAGCGTTTATAGGCAAAATACGTATGGAGGAAGGTACTTTTGATCACTCTGTTTTCCAGGAGTCCGCTTTGGACTAAAGCCCGGTAGGCTTTCAGCGCTAGAGCCGTTGGAACTAATTTGTTCATTAGCGTTTATTGAGCAATTATGGTTGTGCTATCGACAGCCTCGGGCACATCGCCGACTGCTGACGTGACCTTTGCCCTCTCAGATTCCGGTAGTGAGTACAACATCGCATCATAGGATCGCTTGAGCTGCCTTCGTTGGTCAGCCGAGATACTCTTCATGTCGGGATCCTTATTCCAGCGCTCAATGCTGTCCTTCATCAGCTTGGTCACTTGCTCATCGTACTTGTTGCTGTCGATTACGCCGGCGTCTTTCTGGAGGCGCAACAACTCCAGCTCGGCAACTGGATCTTCCTTGTGAAGGGCTTTGTTGCGCTTCACTTCCGCGTCGAGTTCCTTGATTCTGTCTTCCTTCGAATGTTCTGTAGCACGGTACAACTGTCCCACCGACACGTCTTTATGATCGCTGCCTTTACCCCATTGATTGTCGATTGACACTTTGCCAGTATTGGGATCGAAGTCGGTGACAGTGACAAAGTGTCCCGCTCCCGATCCGCCGGCCTTGCCGCCACCGGAGTCGGAGAAGAATGGCTCGTTCTGGGAGTGGACAAATATAACCGCCGGCAATTGTGGTGGATGGGCGTTTTTCATCTTCGTGAGCTGAGATCTCAATTCCTGCTCGCTACCCACGTGCACCTGACCGTCGCCCACATTGACTTTTGAGTTCTCGATCACGGGCAGCGCATGATCGTTGCCGGTTATCCGCTTCTCCATGTCCTGAACTTCAGCCGGCGACACACCTTTAAACTCTCCGGCGTTGCAGGTTTCACCGGTCTTCGGTGGTCTGGCGCTTTCATCCGGCTCCCCTTGCTTGTAGCCGGCGCCACTCGGTTCCATGCTGACTGCAGTACCTTGAAATACCTGGCTCGCGTAATTGCGCTTGCCGTCGGGAGTAGGATCGAGTTGGCCTTCCGTATCCGGCTTAAGCAGGCTGGGATCCGGTTTGACTGTCTGTCCGTCTTTGGACTTGTACTCTCCAGTCGTGGCCACGTCCGTGATCATTTTGGCGGCCGCCGAGGGATTGGACGTGTAGATGCGCGACTCGAGGGCGGCAGCTCCACAACTTCCATGCAATCCCTGGTCGATGCTCTTGGGATCGGCGGCGTTGTGCATGACCTTTTCGGCAAGGTTCATGCGCTCGAATGTGTCCGGCAAATCTTTGTTGCCGCTGTCCTTCGCATCGACTAGCCGTCCGACCTCGTGATAAAAACGAGCTTGTTCTTTGGGATCGAGGTTTTGTTTGCGAGCGCGATCCTCGAATCGTTCCATGTCTTCGTACATGCGAGCACGAGCCTCGTCAGTCATCGCACCGCTATTGATGGCCTCCAACATCTTGGCGCGTTCGACACGTGGATCGGGATTCGCCTCGTCATACTTATCGACGTCCTTCTCTCCTTTGGCATCCTTGATTTTGTAGTGCCCGTCCGGCGTCTTCGTGATCTCGTAGTTATCTTCCGGACGCGATCCAGTGTGCTTTTCAGTAAATCCGCCCTTCCCATCGGGCTGATACGAATAATCATAAGTTTCGCCTGGCTTGTTGCCCTTGTGGTGATATTCGTGGCCACCATTCGGCAGAGGAGTCATCTCATAGCGGGTACCGTCATAGTGCTCGACTCTTACCTTGCCGTCAGGAGTGACCATGCGAGTGGCTTTGCCGTCATCGAGAATCAGATCTCCATTGGCGTTATGTCCAGGTAGCTTCAATCGCTGGTCGGGTCGAACTTGCGACTCCTCGGCAACGTTGTTGAGCTGCTTGATCTCTTTCACGTAGGCATCCACTTCCGCCGGCGTGGGGGGCGGCTGCGTGCCCAGCTGGCGCTTTGCAAGATCTTCAAACTTCTCGCCTTCCTTCAGGGGCTGCTCGTCGGGAATTACTTCGCGCTTAATACCTTCACCCCGATAGTCCGCGCCAGGTACGTCAGGAGCCGTCGGATCACCGACTATCGTTATCGGATCCAGAGTGATCGGGTTGCCCATCTTGGCGTCACCTACGGGAGCCGAAGCGTCGTTGGGATTGCCCATCTTGCCAGCCGGCTTGTCGCCGGCACCTTCGGCGCCTTTCACCACTGCCTTCATTTCGGTCTTGCCAGCGTGCATTGCCTTTATGAAGTCGTCAGCGGGAACGCCCTTGCCGTTGGGATAACTATGATCAGCTCCACCGGCTGGATTTTCGTAGTACACCGTTGCCGGCGGGCCCTTCTCGATGTGCGTGATGTTCACGGCGTGGAATCCGCTCATCGCAGCACCTTCGCTTGAGCCCATCCCGGTTTGTGCCTGGTCGCCACCACCTAATGCGATGCCTACGTTCAGCGGCGGCCCGTCATTTTTCTTCAGCGCATTTTCGAGATCTTGCGGAGTGTTGATTGACTGCGCGCCATACTTGCCATCCTTGACGAGGTGATTGAGGACGTCCCCCTGCTCCTTGGCAGTCAAACCCTCAAACCTGGTCACCCGGCCGTCCGGATAGCGGACACGTTCTCCGGTGTCGCTCGATGGGTCGACGCCTGCAGGGCGTGGTGAAAGGTGCGGGTCGCCTGGCGGAAGGCTTTCGTATTTCGCTCCTTCCGGCAGACCGAGATTGGCGACGCCGTTTTGAAAGAGTTCGCTCGTGTAGCTTCTCTGCCCATAAAAATCCGACTTGGGAGCCAACGATGTACCATCCGACCCGGTTTGAGCTCCTATCGTCTGGCCATCGTGGGTGGTGTACTTCCCTTCGGTCGCCAACTTTGCCACCATGTCGGCATAGACCTCAGGATTATTACGCGCCAACGTCTGCTCGGAGTTCGCAAGTGCGCACGTCATCTTGTCGCCTTGCTGGATCGATTCCGGATGCGCCACTTGATGGGCTAACGACTGCACCAGCTCACGCGCCTGCTGTCCCGTTAATCGGATCTTGTCTCCAGAATGCTCATCGTTTCTGGCGATCTTATCCAGGCCCTTATAAACTGCTTCGCGTTTCTCCGGCGGCAGTTTGTCGATATCCGCCAAATCTTGTCTCAATTGGCGTTGCTGTTCTGGCGTGTAATTGTGGAATTTCTCGAGCAGCTTGTCGGCATCGGACTTCACTTCTTTGCCGTCTTTGTCCAACAGCCGCTCGGTGCCGTCGGCTTTGCGCTCCAGACGATCAGCCATGCCCGACTCGCCGTCTGCTTTGCGTGCTTCCGCTTCGGCTTTGTCCAGCTTGACCGTGTAATTGCCGGTCTTGTCGTCCAGCTCAATTCCTTTCTTGCGGTTCTCGACCACCGTGCCCTGGGCGTCGGTGACGGTCACACCAGTTACCTTGTCGCCTGAGCGTTTGAACTCTGTAACTTCTCCATCTGAATTCGTGATCTTGGTGATCTTGTCTCCCTTCCGCTGAATTTCAGTCCCGTCCTGCTTCATCTCGACGGAAGTCTTGTCCTTGTTGTTGATCAACTTCACGTCGCCGTTAGCTTCGCGCTCGACTTTGTCGTACTTTACGGTTTTGTCGCCCTTGGTGACTGTCGCGCTGCCATCGTCGTTGATGTCTACCTTCGTGACGTGTCCTTGATCGTCTCGCAGCTCGTAGCCCGTAACTTTGCCGCTGTTTATGTCCTTGACCTCGGAAACGCTCGAGTCGGGCTTCGTTACCGTCTCGGTGCCTTTGGACTGATCGTAGACGTGCGCTGTCCCATCAGGCGGTGCTAGACTTCGATCGCCGGTCGCCGCCTCTTTGGAGTCGAACGTATATGCCTTGTCCGCGATCTTCGCGACCAGCAGACCATCTTTCCCCACGGCAAGGTCTATCTTAGGCAGATCGGAAGAGCTGGGAGTCATACCCATCTTGCGCAGTTCAAATTGCGCGCGCTCTTTGTCGGTCAGGTCCTGCGGCTTTTCCTGGAAGTTGCGGCTCAGGTCTTCGCCTACATCCTTGCTTTTAGACTCTACTGGTTCAGCGACTTCCTGGATCGTGTCTTCATTTTCCGCTGGCATAGCAATTCGCTCTCCGTTTTCAGTCTGCGGTGAGAGACGGTCTGCCCGGGACGCCCAGGCATAAAATAGTCATGAATGGGCCAAACTGTTAACCCTCCCTATATTAGGTTACCCGCTCACCCCCCAAATTAGGCAAAACGGCACCGCCTCGGTGAATTACCTTGTCCGGGAAGCCCGCGCCCCGGAAAGATCGCCCGTCATTTCTTTCGCACCACAGCTTTCATCTCGGTCTTGCCGGCGTGCATCGCCTGTATGAACTCGTCGGCTGGCACTCCCTTACCGTTCGGATAGCTGTGGTCATCTCCGTCGGCAGGATTCTCGTAGTAGACCATGGCGGGCGGACCCTTGTCGTAGTGCGTGATGTTCACGGCATGATAACCACTGAGCGCCGCACCCTCGCCAGCTCCCATGCCTGTTTGCGCACGATCGCCTTTGAGAGCGATACCGACATTGACCGGCGGATCTTTGCAGGCAGCCTCGAGTTCCGCGGGTGTGTTCATTGACTGGGGAGTGTAGTTGCCATCCTTAATCAGATGGTTTAGCACCTCAGCCTGTTTGTCGGCCATCAGCCCTTCGAATCTTGTCACGTGCCCGTCAGGATACGTGACTCGCTCGCCCGTATCGCTTGAAGCATCTACATCGTCCGGGCGCGGGTTCAAATGCGGATCCCCCGGTGGATAACTCTCGTACTTCGCGCCTTCGGGCAATCCAAGATTTGCCACCGCATTCTGGAACAGCTCGCTCGAATAGCTCCTCTGTCCATACCAGTCCGACTTGCCGGCCAGCGTGGTTTCATCGGAACCGGTCTGGGCTTCGGTGGTTTTTCCATCTTGAGTGGTGTACTTGCCCTCGGTTGCCAGCTTCGAAATCATGTCAGCATAGACTTCCGGATGCTGCCGCGCCATCGTTTGCTCTGCATTGGCCAGCACGCACGTCATCTTGTCCCCCTGTTGGATCGACTCCGGATGCGCGACCTGATGGGCGAGTGATTGCACAAGCTCGCGTGCCTGCTGTCCGTTCAATCTGATCTTGTCGCCGGGGTGGTCATCATTGTGGGCAATTTTTTCAAGCGAATCATAGATCTCTTTCCTCTGTTCCGGCGGCAGCTTATCAATATCAGCAAGATCCTGTCTCAATTGCCGCTGCTGTTCTGGTGTGTAGTTGCGGAAGTGCGAAATCAACTTATCGGCGCCAGATGTTACCTCTTTGCCATCCTTGTCCAGCAGCCTTTCCGTGCCGTCTGCCTTACGTTCTACCCTCTCTGCCGTTCCAGTCTCAGCGCCGCCGTCGACCTTGCGCCCGTCCTCATTGATTACTTCTGCCTTGCTCTCCGACTTGCGCGTTTCCGCTTCAGCCTTATCGAGCTTGATCGTGTAGTTGCCGGTTGTGTCGTCGATTTCGATCCCTTTGTTACGCCGCTCCACAACATGCCCCTGTCCGTCAGTCACGGTCAGGCCGGTTACCTTGCCGCCGGATCGCTTGAACTCAGTGACCTCACCATCTGAGTTTGTAATCTTCGTTATCTGGCCGCGCTTGTCTCGGTCAATCTCCGTGCCGTCTTTCCTGATCTCTACGGAAGTCTTGTTGTCGTTGGTGAACTTCAAATCACCATTGTCCGTTCGCTCGACGAGGTCATAGCTAATTACCAGGTCACCTTTAGTGACCGTCGCGGAGCCGTCGTCATTTAGCTCAACCTTGGTCAGGTGCCCCTGGTCATCGCGCACCTCGTATCCCTTTACGCTGTCGCCGCTTTTGATCTCCGAGATGCTCGAATCCGGCTGCGCTACTCTTTCGTCGCCGTTCGCTTCGTAAGCATGCGCAGTTCCATCCGCGTCGATCTTCTGAGTTATCTGATTCTTGGACTCATCTTTCTCCTCAAAACTACCGTCGGGTCTGATCTTCGTCCGCGTCCCTCCACCGAGTATCGTGATTTCCTTCGTGTCCTTGTCAAACGAGACGAAATTCAGCTCCGCCTGATTGTCGGCTGTGTGCCAGCCGTTCTTGGTGTGTTCGAATGTCATCGGCGATGACTTTTCGGGAGTGATTGTCACAGACGTCGGCTCGTCCGCCTGGCCATCTTCGCCGTACTTGAACTCGTACTTGGTGCCGTCTGGCAGTGAGTAAGCGGTGACTCGGCCCTGATCGTCGGTCGTGACCTCCCTGTTTGTCGGCTTTCCAAGCCCGGAGTCTTGAGACCGATCGCCGGCACGCCCCATGGCGCCGGATTCGGGCGCTTCATGGCGAGCGCCTCGCTCACCGCCCGGCACTTTCACCGGCGGAACCTCGCCGTCGATGATCTTGCCGTCCGGACCGTAGACGCCCTCGCCCGGAACGATATTGCGCTCACCGCCCGGCATTCTCACAGGCGGGATGTTCCCCAGATCGAACGACTTGCCCGCAATCCTGGCGATCACGTTGCCCGAGTCGCCTATCCCCAGGTCGAGCTTGGGCAAATCAACTGAGCTTGGCGTCAGTCCCAGCTTTCGCATCTCGCCGCGCTGATCGTCCTTCTCGGACAGGTCCCGCGGCTTCTCCTGCGAGGCGATCGACATCTGGACGACTACGTCCTCGCTCCCGGACTCCGCCGGGCGTTCGGATGATTCTCGCGGCCGATCTTCTTCTTCAGGCGGCATGATCGTTGCTCTCCCTGATAAATTCGTCCCAAGAGCAAACGGGGCTGCTTGGGCCGAGCACGCACAATTAGGTTATTGGGTAAGCAAGGCGGACGGAAACTTCCACCATTATAGGTTAACGGTTGCCGCTTTCAGCCATGCCAGTGGGACTACCCCACCTGTCACAGATTGTCCGGCTCGGGAGGGGTCCAACCATGGGGCGGTCAACATGCCCACTTTCCGACCGGGACCATCATCTCGGTCAAGATGTCGTCTGTGTTTACCAGACCCCGTCCGGCTAAACAGCCCCTAGGCCTCCGCACGCAACTCCGGCTTCGGCGGAATGAACATGTACCCAACGCGATGGATGGTGCGAATCATCGAATCTCGCCCCGCCACATCAATCTTGCTGCGCAGCCGCATTATATGGATGCGTAACGTCTCAGGAGCGGCCTTGACTTCGGACGACGACCAGACGTGTTCGAGAATTGCCTGCGAGCTAAAGGGTTGGAGAGGGTGTCTGAGGAAAAATTCTAGAAGCGCAAACTCTTTCGGCTGCAAATCTATGTCCACGTTATCTGCGACCACCCTGCGGCTGCCCGGATTGAGCGTCAGAGGACCGGCCTTGAGCACGGCTCGGCTGACCGGCGGGAAGGCGCGCGATAGCGCGCGCAAGCGAGCCGATAATTCCTTCACGTGGAATGGTTTAGTCAAGTAGGCATCGGCACCGGAATCCAAGCCGCACTCAATCTCGTCAACGTCCCGTTTCCCGGTAAGCATGAGAATCGGAGTCGTGCCGCCCTCCGCCCGGTACTTCCTGCAAAGATCAACACCGGTGAGACCAGGCAGTACCCAGTCCAGAATGACCATGTCGTACTCATAGTTCTGCAGCCGTTTGAGCGCGTCCATTCCGTTGTATACGGGTTCGGGGACGTGACCTTCACTCGTAAGCCAGTCGATGAGCAGGCACGAGAGATGTCGGTCGTCTTCAACAATTAAAATTCTCGCCATAATTCAAGGCCGAGCCTCCAAAACCCCGAAGGGAACACCAGAGCAACCAGGGCTTCAATGTGGCGCTGATTCGCCTTCGTATCATCCTGTTGCACCATCAGGTTGACTCTACTGCGAAGTTATTACCAAGTTGTTTATGAGCTGTCGGCTTGCCCTTTTTTCCCGTCGGACTTCGCACAGCCTCTGTACGGTTCATCGATGGTAAGCTTTTTCATACAGTCGGACCGGCTCCTGTGCCATACGGATCGGTCTGATCAGCGTTCACAAGAGCCTCTGACTAATGCCTGGATCCCCAAGGTCAATTGGCTTCATGACGCTAATGACGGGGCCCACATCGCCATGCTTCGGGGGCTTATTCAGGTCGTTTGTAGCCGTACGGACGCTCGTAACGGAACGACCTGGCTGCATTGCGGACTTCCTCCAGGTACTGATTGAAGACCATAGCCGGTGCGTAAAAGCACAGCCTCTGAAATGTCGGTGCTTGACCGGATGGAACACTGAGTGGCACGATTAACTGATAACCTCGCTTTACCTCTCCTTCGTAATAACTTTCAGTCGTCTCCAGAGCTCTACTGCCGTCTGCTAGAGTGATGACGGTTGCCTCATCCAGGTCTCCAATTAGGCGAAAGATGGAATTTATCAGAGGTACGACCGCCGCTTTCTCAGCAGAACCTTCATTCAATGTCGCCTCGAGGAACGCACCAGCCGTAGCATCATCTACTGGGTACCCGCGAAGCATCCATGCCAGCGAGGGCTCCCACTCCTCGGATATAGCGAACACTACTGGCTGAGACATTGCCAAAACAGGTGTGTCCAGAGAGCCGGACAGTCTCACCCAGTTTGTTGGAAGCCGGATGCTCCAACCGTATTCGCAAGAGTGTAAAGTATTCGGGATAGTCATTCCAATTCAGTAGGAGTCTGTGACTCCGGATTCTGTTACCCCACTTCACGTATAGCGGCTTTGTTTTTGTAGCTCTAGCGATTTAATAACGGCTCCTTTTTCATCCCTGACGGGTTTTCCATCATTACCGAGGGTGACAGTGTGGTCGCCTGGAACGAGAGCCATACCCTGACGCTGCATATTGTTAATCAATTCATCTTCGCTTATAGGCTTGGCTTTAGGGGGTGTTGAGTGATCGCTATCAAGCCCCCACTGATTCTGGACGAGATATTGACGCGGGTTCCCCTCGATTATCCCGACAATGGTCACCACATGGTTAGGCAACCTACCTGATGATGTCCCTTTACTAAATGGCTCCGACGCGCCATCGACCCCTATTGTCATTGGCACACCGTTCTTTTCGAGAGCCTCTCTCAGACCTTTCTCGTCGCTGATCTGTTGGACTACTTTTTCATGTTTATCATCTAGCTTGTAGCGCACTTCTGCCAGTTCTGCTGGCATGAGGCCGGTAAACGGCACCCAGTGTTCCGCTCCTTGGTTGTGCTGAGCATCCCCGGGATACAATCGCCCCTGACCATCAGGGGTGTTACGGAAGTCTTTGGTTGGATAGAATTCCGCATGCAACACTGCAGTCTGAAAGACGCGGCTGGCTAAATCACGACCGCTGGCGTCGGCCATCGTGAGATTGTTCACGTCGACCGGCACCTTCTCCCCATGTGCATCGATAGTGCCTTTGGAGACAGCCTCAACTACGGTTGATGCGTACTTGGCCGGGTCGGTCATGGCCACATCACGCTCGATTGCGGAAACGTTGCAGGACTCGGTCGTGCCCTGATAGATTTCAGCTGGTTCCGCCACGTGGTGAATAAGGTCCCTTCTCAGAGCAATCTTTTGTTCGGGATTCAGGTTATTTGCAGAATCTACCGCCTCCAATTGCTTGTAGAACTCGTCAATCTTTTCCGGTTGGTTGTGAAAACGCCTGTGTAGTTCTGCAACGTCGCGAGTGTCAATATCTGGGTGCTCCTTCAGATACTTTTGCTCCTCGGAAGACAGCTTGTCTCTGACATGTCGTTCGCTCTCCTTGGCCTTGGGGTCCACGAGATCTATGGTGCCGTCCGCGTGGAGCCAAACGCCAGTACCATCGTACTGAACTACCGAGGTTTCACCAGTTTGCTTGTTCATCTGAGAAACCTCGCCGGTGGTGGTAGTCCCCGAGATACTTCCGTCCGGAAAGACCGTATCTGAACGACCCGGAGCAAAAGACCTTTCGAAGCGCCAATTGCCCAACCAACCACTTGTCATCGTGCCTTCATCGGCATTGTAGTCATGGGTGAGGTCTTTAGTCTTCAAATGAACACCGTCTATTTCAAACTGTTCAACACGCTTTGCATGTGTATTCACATCCTCATAGACAAGCTTGTCACCGACCACGGAGACTTTCTCAACAACGTGGTGATGCTCATCGTAACGGCGTCCTTCCGTAAATTTCCCGTTCTTGTCTACTGCGATTTCGGTGGAGTGGCCATCCTTCTCACGCGTGACCGCAACCTGATACCTGATCCCATCGTCAGTGCGCTTTTGCTCAAAATCCACTGGATAATCGTTCCAGCCAGTGTTTTCAGCAGATTTGCCTTCACTGCCTCCGCTGTCCCCCATCACGCCCGCATGCTCAGCAAACTCTACCGCCCTTTTTCGCTCTTCTTCAGAACTCTTTGCCAGCTCCACAATGGACTCAGCCCCCCGTGCAGGACTGTCGAGTGCTGTAAGCGCTCGTTCGAGGTCAGCGCCCTTCAAGACCGCCGCCAGCTCGAACTTCAACGCGATTCCGTACTTGTCTTTGTAGACATCTTGAAGTTGCCGGATCTCGTCTGGATTCCTGTCCTCAAGCATCTTGAGAAAGGCCGCGGCATCTTTTCGCCCGCCGTTCACGGCTTTCTTAAAGGCTTCCGCATCAAGGGTATCAGCAATGTCGCCTCCCTTTTCTGGAAGGATTCGGATTGGCTCGTCCGCGGGCAGATCACGGCCCGGAATGAATCCGGGGTCGAAATCGATTGGACCGTCGCCACCCTTCCCACCAGGGATAAACCCTGGA
>Ga0066388_100000659_pt1 | contig 17168 bp, 13 predicted proteins | sample PanSoiMetaGPlot6_FD_64539 | JGI IMG/M metagenome (GOLD analysis project Ga0066388, IMG submission 64539) | Tropical forest soil microbial communities from Panama analyzed to predict greenhouse gas emissions - Panama Soil - Plot 6 (Hybrid Assembly) | ecosystem: Environmental > Terrestrial >... | reverse complement strand
CGTTGAGAAACTGCGACCGGTCGCGGATGGTGCGGTTCTGCGGCTTGTTCAGAATTGCCTCGGCCGTCGCTTTATCCCGGTCGCGCTTGGCGATCTGTGCTCTCAGGCTGCTGATAATGACGCGATCGTTGCGTGCGTAGATCACGTTCATGGCGGTGAACGCAAGCAATCCTAACGTCAGAATAGCGACCAGGGCTACGCCCGTGCCCCAGCGCAGCCAGAACTGTCGCGCGTCCTCGTAACGCTGCGATGCGAGATTGATGTCCAGCCGCATGTCAGGAAATCAGAGCCCCCACTACTCCTGCCATCCGCGAGCGCGGAATCGAAGTCTCCCGTACGCTGCCCAGATGCCGGTCGGTCACAAGTTCCTGAACCTCGGCGCCCGTCTGGGCTCGCAGAGCCTGCGCCGCACCATCTGAATCTGGAAGGCCGGCGACGCAGATGCGCTCGATATTCATCTGGTAAGTGTCCTGAAAAAACACCACCGACGGGTAAACGTCCTCGGCCAGTTGCTCGCCAGTGATCGTCATGCCCCGAGTGTTCTCGAGCGTGCGCAGCAGCAATAGTTGATCGTTGTTCAGGATCGCGATGCTGATCGTACGCGGATCCACCTTGAGCACCAGTGATGGCCGCTGAGCATCAGCCGCGCCCAGGGCAGCCAGCATCGACGGCATTACCACTCCGGGGCTGTATCCCGCATCGCGAAATGCGGCTTCATACTCTTCCACAACACTGGATAAAGCCACGGCCGTGACCAGGTGCAAACCCTGACTGGAAGCCTGTGAGAAGTAGGATACCTTCGCCTTGTCCACATCAAAGGGCAGCGATTTCTTGAGGCGGAAGCGGACCACACCCTCGGCTTCCTGCGGATCGTCCGGCAGCATATCGAAATCGAGCAACACAACCCGAGCCGCAACGTCCGGCAACACGGCAACTACATCCTTGTTCCGTCCGCCCAGGCCTCCGAGGACATCCTTGATGCAGGCCGAAACCTCGTTGCGCAGACGGAGGTTCGTTTCCATCAGGTCGGGAACTACCGATCCCTGGCGCAACTCGTAACCATTGCATGCCGCAAGCCGCCGTCCGTTGTCTGCCACACGCGCGCCCACGACGCGGTCAGCCGATATCTCGCAGGCGAGTTTGGGGCGTGCCCCTGCTTTGGAGTGACTGCTCATTTCAATTATCGCGTGGTCTCGATGAAAGTGACCTTGTTGATCTCTTTCAGAGTCGTGATGCCAGCTCGCACCCGGTCCAGGGCCGATTCGCGAAGGAACCGCATACCTTCCTCGCGCGCAGCACGCCGGATCTCAGAAGTTGGCTTCTTTAAAAGGATCATCTCACGGATGCGATCGGTCAAGTCCAGAAGTTCATGGATGGCGGTACGACCTCGATATCCCGTCCCGGCGCATTCAATGCATCCCTGGCCTTCGTAGAAGGGAACCGGCCCCCACTGCTGGGGATCGAGACCACTGGCTTCCAGGGTTTCCGGCGGATAATGCACCGCTGTACGGCAGGAGTCGCAAATCATGCGCACCAGCCGCTGCGCCAGGATGCAGTTCAACGCGGAGACGAAGTTGTAGGGCTCAACGCCCATGTTCAGGAAGCGGCCGATGACGTCGACCACGTTGTTGGCGTGAACCGTGGTGAACACCAGGTGACCAGTGAGGGCTGAGTTGATGGCGATCTGCGCTGTTTCCGTGTCGCGAATTTCGCCGACCATGATCTTGTCCGGGTCATGGCGCAGGATGGAGCGCAATCCTCTGGCGAACGTCAGTCCCTTTTTCTCATTTACCGGGATTTGCGTGATCCCACGCAGCTGATATTCGACCGGATCTTCGATGGTGATGATCTTGTCTTCATCCGTCTTGATCTCGTTGACGGCGGCGTAAAGTGTGGTTGTCTTGCCGCTGCCGGTCGGCCCAGTCACGAGCACCATCCCGTAGGGCTCGGCAATGTAACGACGGAACTTGCGCAGGTCGTCTTCCCCGAATCCCACGACGTCAAGCGTGAGAGTCCGAAACTTTTCGCTCATGGACTCTTTATCGAGCACGCGCAGCACGGCGTCCTCGCCGTGAATTGACGGCATGATGGAAACGCGGAAGTCGATGGCCCGGCTGTTGTACTTCACGCGGAAGCGTCCGTCTTGTGGAACTCTGCGCTCCGAGATGTCCAGTTCGCTCATGACCTTAATGCGCGAAATGATCGTCGAGTGATGCTCTTTGCCGATAGGAGGCATCGCCTGCGTCAGCACACCGTCGATACGGAACTTGATGCTGACCGAGTCGTCCCTAGTCTCGATGTGAATGTCGCTGGCCCGGCGCTGCAGAGCTGTAAAGATCGTGGTGTCGACCAGTCGGATAATCGGGCTGATATCACCACCCGCGGTCAGCTTGTCGATCGAAATTGTCTCTTCGCCCGCTTCATCTTCGCGGATGACGTCGAGCGTGAAGCCTTCGCTGGCTTCTTCCAGCACGCGCTGTGATTGCTCGGTCTTCTTGAGAATGTCGCTGATCTGCTTCAGCGTGGAAACTTTGGTGACAATACGCTTGCCTAGCAGCAGGCTGATTTCGTCGATCATCATCAGCTGGCTGGGGTCTGCAATCGCCACCGCCAGCTTGCCATCCCGTGTTTCTTCCAGCGGGATGAAGTTGTAGCGGAACATCAGATCGACAGGGATCTTCTTGAACAGGTCGTGATGCAGCTGAAAATCATTCAGGTCTATGAACTCGCAGCGATAGCGCCGCGCGACGTCTTTTGCGCGCTCCAGATCGTCCCCCGGGTTACCGGTCGCGACCCGAACCCCGTTCTCGCCGTTCACGAAAAGTGACTTCTTTTCTGCCATTACCTCTTTCCAAACTTCTCAGTCTACCGTCTGCCGTGGAATGCCGGGTTACATAGCCAAAATATTTCTACGATCAGAACCGCCTAGTGGATTCCTCCCGCGCCCAGGCTGAACAGCGGCAAGTACAGCGCGATCATGATTCCGCCTACAAAAATCGCCATGATGATGAGGATGACGGGCTCAATCAAGGCCATCGCCGCTCCCAGAGCGGTCTGCACATCCTCCTCGTAGAATTCCGCCACCGAGGTCAGCATGGCGGGAAGAGCCCCCGTCGACTCGCCGACTTCGATCATCTCGACTGCAAGATCGGGGAAGATCTTTTCCTCTTCCAGGCTGTCGGAAAGCGTACGGCCCTCACGCACACTTGCTGTCGCCTCGGAGATTCCACCCACGATCTTGCGGCTTCCCATCGAAGAGCCCGCCGTTTCCATTGCCGGGACCAGCGGAAGACCTCCCATGAGCAGCGTGGATAGCGTACGGGAGAACATCGCTACTTGCTGCTTCAGGACGATCTGGCCCACTACTGGCAGGCTGAGAATAGCTCGGTCAATCGTGTCCGCTCCCGTGTCGGTGTTCTTCCAGCGCCACACGAGAAATGCCACGACCACCAGTCCGATGAGGATGAACACAATGTACTGTCGCGTGAAATTTCCTACCGTCAGCATGAAGGTGGTCAGGGGAGGCAGCTCCGCATTCAAGCTCGCAAACAGCTGCGCAAACTGCGGTACTACGTACGTGACCAGAAAACTCAACATGACGACGACAACCGTGACCAGCAAGGTCGGGTAAACGAGCGATACAGCAAGCTTTTTGCGGAAGCTGACGGTCAAGCGCTGGAATGCGATGTAGCGGGCCAGAACCTCTTCCATATTGCCGCTCTTTTCGCCCGCCAACAGCGTCGTCGTATACAGCTTGGGAAACGCTCCCTGCGCGGCGAAAGCGTCGGAAAGTAGTTCCCCGCTTTTAACCCGATCCCGGACGTTCTCGAGCAGGGTCCTCAAATAAGCGTTGCGCTGCCGCTTGATGAGCAACTCCATCGAGTTGAGGATGGGAAGCCCGGCATGGATCAAAGTCAGAAACTGCTGGTTAAAAATAATAAAGTCGGTCTGCTTGACCTTGCGCTTTTTTCCCAGAGTCAGTTCGCCGCCGGCGAACATGCCTCGCGGCTTGACCGAATACACCAGAAACCCTTGCTGGGAATACCGTTCGCGGACCTCGGACTCCGAGTAGCCGTGCTCCACCTGTTGCATGGTTCGGCCGCGTTCGTCCGCCATTTTGACTACATATTCGGCCATATTTCCCTAAAGGGTCGCTTCCGGCCTTAGTCTACCATCCACGCCTCGGGCCTAATCTACGTGAATGCAAGGACTTGCAGTACTGGGGTAATGCCTTTCCGCGTCTTGGGGTGGGGGTACTCCGGGGTCGCGGTCCGTCCACCAGGTTCCACCGAAGGCGCTTGAGGTCAAAGACCCTATCCCGTACATTTAAAGCCTACTGCCCCAGCTCACCTTCGATCGTTTCTACACCTGGAGGAGGGCTGAAACGGAACCGGTCGTCGCTGATAACCAGGTTCTCTCTTTGCTGGTCCAAACGGTACTCCGTTATCGCCCCGTCCACTTCCTCGATAAGGATGCGAGCAATCTGATTGCCGGGATTGATCTCCAATAGCACCTGGCTCACACGATTTTCGAGCGATTGCGGCACCCCCCGCAGGATCACATTGCCGGACTCAGCGGAGACCTGATCCGTAACCTTCGAAAGACCACGTAACTCCTTCTCTAGCTTAGTCTTGCCAAGCAAAAACCCAAGCGGCGACCGCAGGTCCTCAAGCTTGCTGAACGGCTCTCGCCTCGCCTGCCTTTCGCCAGGAACATAGAACCAGGCGTCGCGTCCGTCACTCAGAAACAACTTCTCTTTGGGAGAATGGTACTCCCAACGCATCTTGCGGGGTTTTTTCAACCACAATGTGCCGGACTCGGTCCGATCCATCCCATTGCCCCGGTAAACTTCCGTGAACTGGGCTTGCAAGGTGCGCAGATGGTTGTAATGGGAATCCACCGCCTCAGCGATGGCGTGGACATCATTCGAAACCGTTTGCGAATGCGCGCGAGGTGCCGCGCCCAGGGAACATCCCAGGAATACAAATCCCCAAACGATGCGGACGAGTACTCGGACCTTCACGAAGCCTGAATCACCTCTGCATTTATTCTAAGCTTTTCTGCTGCGCTGGCGCCTGAATCGTCGGATCAAAGGCGTACACAGAATATTGATGCGTGCCGCCTCTCTTCTGCAGGTGAGTTTTTTGCGCGATGGTCGGTTCCAGCAGAGGGTTGTGATAGAGGAGGTAGAGCGGTCGCGGATGGTCCCGCAATGATTGCTTGAGATTTGTCATTACATGTTCCAGCACCCACACCGGAAACGGATTGAAGAGATAGAGCACGAGGGGCCCTGGCGGAAATGAGAACTCGCTGGCGTCCCCACAAATCGACTCCAGCTGAAAGCACTTTTGTACTTCGCTTTTAAATTTGCCAATATTTTCCTGCGCGATTTCGTGCAAACGCGGTAGCAGTTCAACCCCTATGATCCGCGCAAAAGGATATTCCGCCGCCATCAGCAAAGTTCGTCCTTTCCCTGAGCCCAGATCGGCAAAAGTGAACTGTCCGAAATCGATCTTCAGAGTGGACATCATTTCATGGAATAGACTCGGGTCGCTTGGCTGATATGGTGAGTGAAAGATTCCAAACAGCCGCTCGCGGAAGGTTACGGTGGCGCTGGTGGTATCGACGCGGTGATCCCAGTCATAATCCATGTCCCCGTAGCGCAGCCGACGCCGCCCGGGAGTTGAGTCGCGCAAGAACGATCCCATCTCTGCGAGCAACGTCTGCGCGGTTCGCAACCATCCCCGGCGCGCAACGCTTTCTCTCCACCAAGTGACTAAGGCGCTGGAAAGCTTGATTTCCATTTGCTCGCCCATGGGCTTCGAGATGTTAATTCATCGCGCACAAAAAAGGCCGGTCCCAAACCTCGGAACCGGCCTGTCGCAAATCTCGGACTGACGCGAAAGGTTAGAAATCAATCCGCAGCGCGAATTGCATCACTCGCGGTGATGTGCTCGTGCTGCTGATAGTGCCGAAGTCCACCCCGGTTGCGCCCGAGATGTCCATGGCATTCGCAGTCGGGAGGGCGAAGTTGGTATGGTTAAACGCGTTGAATGCGTCTGCGCGGAACTGGATGGTGAATCTCTCAGCTTTGAAGTCCTTGATCACGCTGAGATCCGTGTTCGACAGGTGAGGGCCATGCAGGTTGTTGCGTTGCCCGGCTTCCAATCCAAGCGGTCCGCGAAAGGCGCCGTTGGCTTTCACCGGATCAGCGAAGAACTGGACTTCACCCGTGTTGGGATCGGTGTGAATGTCGGTCTTGATCGCCGCCATGTCGCCGTCGAAGATTCCCGGCACGTCATTCGCGAATCCGATGGGGAAGGCTGACGAGTGAGTTCGGAACGCAAAGCCCGTGCGCCAGGTGTTGATGCCGGCGACGCGCCATCCTCCGATCAGTTGATTAACCCACCCTGACGCATTGCCCCCGATCCATTTCCCTCGTCCGATGGGCAGATCGTATATGCCATTCAAGGTCACCAGGTGCCGCACATCGAAGTCCGAATCGCCCTTGCACACTCTCAAGTTCGTGATGTCGCACACGAAATCCGTGAAGAACGAATTCGCTGATGTGGAAGCGTTGTCGATTGAGTGGGAGTACGTGTAGTTGAGATCGAACTGCAGGTTACGCGAAAGCTTCTTCCGAACTGTGGCCAGCAGGCCGTTGTAGCTGGAAAAAGACTGGTTGGTCACGTAAACGTTGGTGTCGAACTGCGGACTCAAACCGATTCCAGGCGCCAGGAGGCCAAACGCGTTCAGAGCCTGAACCGTGTCTGACAGATCACCGCGAGTGACCAGGCCCTGCAGGGAACTGTTGGCGATTGCTGCTGTGGCTCCCGGAAATACCTGGTTTTCGAAGAACGGCTGCGGACTGACCGTAATCAGACCAGTGTTGGGATCTGGAACTGCGGTTCTAACTTGTTGTGACAGTGCCGCAAATGCCCCGGCCAGCAACTGTCCGGAAGCCGGATCCTTGAAGTTGATGATCTGTCCGCCATCAGACTGAATCAGCAGGCGACGGCCGAGACGGGCGAAATAATTCACGTCCACGATGAAGTTACCCGGCAGCTCTCGCTGAATTCCGAAGGAATATGTGATGTTGTACGGCGTTTTCAAATTGGGATCGAATGCGTAGTTGAACGTTTGGCCGTTGGCCTCTCCAAATGCGATTCCGGTAGCCGGGTCGACAAAAGGAATAAACGGGTTGGTCGGCTGTTGCGCCGGATTCAGCCCGGGAGGCAGAGCCAACGGACTCTGGAACCGCGGATCGTTCGCCAGATCGACGCTGCCGACGCCCGTCCCGTACGGCGTATTGGTCGAAGTCGTGAACAGGTAGGAATTGCGGTTCTGCTCAAAATTCAGCGCCTCGGTGCCGGGATGATCGAAGATGATTCCAGCCCCGCCGCGAATGACCGTTTTGCGATCGCCGAACAAACGGCCCAGGAAACCATCGCGGGATGGGGGGTTATAGGCGAAACTCAACCGCGGTGCGAAGTCGCGCCAGTCCGGATGATAGAAGCCGGACCCATGGTTGGCCTTTCCTCCCTTGCTGTACACGACAAAGGGAATCGTATTGTTGCCGGTGATCCCCTGCTCGGCCGCCGCCACCCTTTGGCTGAAGAAGGTGTTCAAGCCCACGTTCGGGATAGCTTCAAAACCGTTGATCTCATAAGGAACCGAATAGTACTGCCAGCGCAGACCGTAGGTGAGGGTCAGGTCGTTACGCGCTCGCCAGGTGTCCTGCAAATAGACCTCGGTTTCGTAGTAGCGATACTTACGGATGGAGCCGCCGTCTTGCGGTGTGGGCTGGAGGTTGGTGTTGTAGTTCACGTTCTGCGTAACCGCGCCGTATCGCCCCAGGATGAAGGCAAACATGCGGTCCCAATCGTTCGCTGCAGTCGCGCTGGCAGGGCGAATGTCGATGGGTTCGAGGGTTGGATCCAGTCCGAATAAGTTTCCGCCCAGACCCAGGGTGATCTCGTTGAGATCAAGCACTTCGTTCGAAAGCGCGGTAATCGGCTTGAAAGTTCCGCCGATTTGAATGTTGTGGGTTCCACGAAGATAAGAGAAATCGTCCCGGAAGGTGTGGATTGGTATATCGCGCCGCTGAGTGTCCTGTCGTTCAAATGGCGACGATAACGTAGGGAAGCCTTGCCCATTGTTGGCGACGATCAGGAAATCATTCGCTCCCACTGGGTTGAAGTGCGTGGGAAAGTTCAAGCGCGAACGCGATTGTCCGTAGACGAACTGGTTGACTTTCGTGGGCGTAATTGTCCAAGTGTGCCCAACCGTATATACGTAGCTGGTATCGACGATGAACTTCGTCACCGGGTCCCCCGGGAACTGCACGGTCGCGCCGTTCACGTTGTCGCCTGTCTTCTCGCCGATGATTGAGAATTTTCCAAATAGCCTCTGCGTGTTGGTGAGGTTGTAATCGAGGCGCGTGATGTAGTTGTTCTCGGTCAAGTGTGTGGGCGAATTGAAGCGGAAGCCTCCTGTGTTGAGCCCGTCGCCCTGGGTCAGATCGTTGGCGTGAGGATAGCGCCCGTTGATGAAGGACAGCAACGCGGCGTCGGGCCCAACGTGCAGCGGGTCGATCGCAGCCAGAGCGGTTGGATCGGCGAACGACACGCATCCGGGCGTCGTATTAATGCGGCTCAACCGGCTGCATGGCGCGCCGCTCACCGGGTCCGTGGTGTTGTTATTGATGTAGCCCAACGTGCCATTGCGGAAATTGTCGAGCGGCACCGTGCGCAAGGTCGTGTCTCCCTGGGCATCGCGTCGACCGTTGTAGTTAAAGAAGAAGAAGAATTTGTCTTTCTTGATCGGGCCTCCGATGGTTCCGCCGAACTGATTGCGGATCAGCTGGGTCCGCGGCACGTCGGAACGAATGTTGAAGAAATCGTTGGCCTCGGTCAGCGTGTTGCGGTGATATTCCGACAGCGACCCATGCCACTGATTGGTGCCGCTCTTCGTAGACAGCTGGATCTGCGCCCCGCTGCCGCGTCCGCTGGCAGCCAGAGGATTGGCGGTTTCACCGCGGAACTCCTGGATGGAGTCAACCGGGGCATTGGCCGTCGCAACGAACGCCTGGCCGGTCGCAAAATCGTTAACGTCGATTCCGTCTAGCGTGATGTTGCCCTGGTCAATTCGCGACCCGGTCACGGCGCCGGCGCGGCTGTTGTTCGGATCATCCACGCCCGCCGAATCCACTACCCCTGGTTGCAATGTCAGCAGACCTGCAACCGAATCACGGAATTGCACGGGCAACTCATGCACGCTGCGCATGTCAAAGTTATTGCCGATGGTGGCGTCCGTGGTGTCGAGCGTCACGCCCTGCGCCACCCCAGTGACCTCAACGCTTTCCGTCAGTTTGCCCACCTGCAACTGGGCGTTCTGGGTGTGCGTCGCACCGACCGCCACGTAAACATCGGTGATAGTCAGAGTCTCGAATCCGTCGCGCGCGAACGAGATCTTGTATCCCGGTCCCGGTGCCAGCTTGACGAACGTATAAGCCCCGGTGGAATTCGTCTTGGATTGGTACGTCGTGTTGGTTCGGGTATCGACCAAGGTTACATTGACGTCAGGGACAACCGCCCCCGTCTTATCGGTAACCACTCCGGTCATGGACGCGACTTCCTGTGCAGAGAGCGAAATCGGCAGCGCCAACAAGAACAATGACACAACAAAACTCGCTACTGTCTTGAGCTTCATGAGCAACTCCCCATGCAATTTCTTATAGACATTGATCGATGTGTTGTTCGGAGTGTCAGCCCCGAGCGACGCGATGCACTAATACGCGTGCATTACAGAGCACTCCGGTTTCCACCGTTCTATAGGGACTCATGGGAAAATTCGCCGGCGCGTTCGCGTGGAAATCACCATCTCTCTGGACTGTGTCGAGACGCTCTCTTCCAAATCTGGAATGGCTTCTTATGAGAAACGAAAAGGAGTGCGCCGGTGTGCGGATACAGAACAGGCCTGACAAGAATGTGTTTTATTGGTTCGGCAGTTCTGGTTTGATGTGCGACAAATTCGGCGTCTCTGGAGCCTTGTAGCCGGCCGGAATGCCGACGGTGAGAAAAGGTATTTCGTCGGGCCGACGAACCTCCACCCTTCCATCGGCCATCAGCGTGTAAGCTTGTCCCGTGGGATCCAGGGGAATTCCGCGCAGCATGCCCGCGAGCACAAGATCGTTAAGGCTCTCTGGCGAATGGCCGCGCTTGTCCCGGTAATCCTGTGCCAGTTTTTCCAGGGCGATCACTTGTTCTTCCACCAGCAAGGCCTGCAGGTGGGCTGCAGCGTTGTATTTGATCTGCTCGTCGTTGGTGCTTTCGAATGTCGTGACCCAGAGCATCCGGGCCGTTTCCCGGTCTCCGGCATGCTGCGCCATTTTTGCTGCCATGATCTTCAGAAAAGGATGCGCATCAGGGCGCTTGGAGCCGCGTTCGAACGCGTCGGCTGCTTTCACGTAGTCGTGCAACTCCCAGTAGTAAATGAAGCCCAGACCATAGTAGAGCTTCCATTCATCTGGGTTAGCGCGTATCCCGCTTTCCATCAGGGCAACTGCGCGTTCGGGCATACCCGCCCCATCAGGAGGTTTCGGAGAAAGAAAATTCGCTCCGAATTGATAGGCGACCACAAGATGAGGATCAAGATACGTAGTGATCTCGAGCAGCGGAGCCAGCAGGTTGTATTGCTCGGCGCCGACATGATGTTTGCTGCCGAAGTATTGAACAGCACGAGTCCAGTAGATATCGGCAAGCAGACCTTCGTAACCGAGGCTCAACCGCTTCAGCACTTTCGGCGACGATAGGTACAGAACCTCTTCCAGAGTCGAACCGGTGCGGAGCTGGTCGATCCGATTGAGCGAGAGTACGGCACCTGACAGAAACACGACGAGCAATCCGAATGCGATCGCCGTAGTCCGCCGCGGTGGCCTCATTTCAGATTCCTGCGCTCGAAGATCAACACAGCTCCCGATAGTGCCATGAGGGAATAAAACACGGCGTAAGCGGTGTTGTACAGAATCAGGTTTGCCGGCACCGGCTGTCCATGCGCGACCGAACTGATGACGTTTAGCGCCGAGAAATTCGGCGTCAGATAAGCCGCCCCTGTGGCCAGCCAGTGCGTGGCACCCTTCGCGATAGCCGCGAACCCGCGCAAGTCTTCAGCAAAACTTCCCACCACGAACAATGCAAACGCGAACACTGCTGACATGAGGGGCGAGGAAAAAGACGAAAACAAGAGCGCAATTGCGGTCATCATGAGGAACTGCAAAACGATGAAATAAAGCGCCACCAGCACCCAGCCATCGGGTTTCGTCAGGTGATGCGAGACGTATAGCAGAGCTCCGGCTACTCCCAGCACCATGAAAAACGTGTTGACCACCAGTGTGCCCGCCAGGCCAAAGAATTTTCCGACGATGAATTCCCAGCGCCGCACTGGCCGGGAGAGCACTGTGTACAGTGTCCGCTTCTCAATCTCCTTCGAAACCAGGCCGATTCCTATAAAGATGGCGATGATCACGCCAAACAAGGAAACTGCGGTCAAGCCCAGATTAATCACCACCAGCCGCTCGATGTCGATCGAGATCTGGCCCACCAGTATGGCCGCTCCCACCAGCAGCAGCACGAAGGCAATCAGGTTATACAGCACGCGGTCCCGTACTGCCTCGCGGAACGTATTCGAAGCGATAGAGACAATTCGCGAGTTCATGCCATCACCTTCGCGGCATTGGCCTCGGCCGGCTTCAGTTTTTGCAGGAAGTAGTCCTCAAGCGTGGTGCGCACCGGTGTCACGGCAATGAGCCGCAATCGTTCACGGCGCAGCGCATCGATGACCGCCTCCTGGTCCTTGTCCAAGATGACGGCTCGCACCGTGTCTCCGCTGACGTGGCCATCCGCGCCCAATGCCCGTATTGCCGCGGGCACGACCGTCCCTTGCCATATGACTTCCACTTTTCCCTGCATGCTCGAAGTCAGGTCTTCCACCACTCCCACGCCTCGCAGCTCTCCAAGATGAATAATCGCTACGCGGTCGCACAGGGCCTCCGCATCGGACAGTATGTGCGTCGAGAAAAACACCGTTTTTCCTTCGCGCTTCAGTTGTTCGATCAGATCGCGCACCTCGCGCCGTCCCATGGGATCGAGCCCCGACATCGGTTCATCCAGGAAGACGACTCTCGGGTCGTGCAGGATGGCCTGGGCGATGCCGACCCTCTGCAACATACCTTTTGAGAACTTACGAAGCTGCAATCCGCCCACGTCGGGTAACCCGACGCGCTTCAGAATGGCTTCTATCTTTCCTGCACGCTCTTTTGCAGGAACTGCGGAAAGCTGCGCATAGTAATGCAGGAGTTCCCTTGCTGTCAGGTAATCGTAGAAATAAGGCTGCTCGGGCAGGAAGCCGATCTGTGCTTTCACGCGAGGATCATTCACATCCATGCCTAGAATGCGCGCCGTGCCGCCGGTAGGAAAGACCAACCCCATGAGCATCTTCAGCGTGGTCGTCTTGCCGGCTCCGTTCGGGCCGAGAAAGCCAAAGATCTCGCCCTCTTCGACGCTAAGGTGCAGCGGCTTCAAAGCGCACTTGGGGCGCTTCCGCCAGAAGCCAACGCTGTAAGTTTTCTCCAGTCCCAGGATTTCGATTGCTGGCATTTTTTACAAGTTCCGAAGATGGCAATTAAGCGCTTGCTACTGACAATTATATGCAGGGCGGAAATTTGTCGGAACGCGCGGGCGGGTTACCGAGGTCACTCACAACCAAAAAGGAACCGAGCAGTTATGCCCGGTTCCCTCATTGGCTTGGGTACCCTCCCCCAGGTACTTCGCCAAACTCAAGATTATTGCAACAAGCTGAAAGCCTGGCAGGCCGCGGTGGTATTTACCGGAACGCTTCCCGCTGAGCCCGCGTCGAAGCGGAGGACTCCATCTTCGGTCGCGCAAAAGTTGCGCACACCGGTGTTGTTGAACGTCACAGGAGAAGCACCCGACACGAAAGACGTATTCTTGCCGCCGGAGGCGATTCCGGTTGATGCAAATATGTATCCGCTCTTGCTGCCCGACGCCCCCCCTGCAAAAGCCTGCGCGAGCACCCAATCAAGCAGACACGCATTGCCAGACACGGGTCCGGCTGCTCCACAACCGGCTGCCGACGACGGTCCGAGGTCGGACAATTGATTGGCATAACCGATGGTCGGAAACGAAGTGTTGTAGGCGAACTGTGCTGAGTTGACCGTGCGCAGTGCACTCACGGTCGCTCCTTCGTTCGCTGCAATCCGTGCCCGCAACAGATTGGGAATCGCGATGGCTGCGATGATCAGTATGATCGCCACCACAATTAACAATTCGATGAGCGAAAAGCCTTTGTTTTGCCGCATCTCTTACCTTGTCCCCGCCAACGGCAAGCGGAAATTCACCTTCATCAGTCACCGTTGTTAGGGCACTTTCGTGGCCAAGAACCGTGCGCCTTCCATTATTTGTTAAAAGCCCGTAAGTACAATAAATTCAATTGCTAGCGATCTATTCCAGAGTTGATTGCAGGGCTTGATCGGAGACTCGCTGCCAGAACTGACATTTTTTGTCATGAGCAATCGACATTTCCTGATTGCCAACGAAACGAACTGCATTCACCAAGATTAGGGGACGTTCTTGCTGGCTGCGTTTCTCAGCCGCGCGTCCTCGAGACCCGCGAGCGCCGCACTTGCGCTCGCATTGTTTGGATAAAAAGACAATTCCTTGCGAAACGCACGCTGAGCCCCCTCCCAATCGCCCGTTCCCGCAAGACCCAGGCCAAGGGCGTAGTAATAACCTGGAGCGTCAGGCCAGAGGCTGAGTCCCTTGCGAATCGCCGCAAGGCCCCCTTCATACTTTCCGCTCTTGATGCGTGCCAGGCCCAGATAGTAGAGCTGGTCGACACGCGCCGGCTCCTGCATCAAAGCCTGAACGTAATAGCGATCGCACTCGGCAAAGTCGCCGAGAAAATATTCCGCCTCGCCCGCTGCGCTGAGGGCCAGCGAAGATTTCGGATCTAATGCAATCGCCTGTCGCGCCACCTGCAGAGCCCCGTCGTACTGATGTTGCCGTCTAAGTTCGGCGGCCAGGTTCAACCTGGCCAGCACATTCCGAGGTGCGGTAGCTGCCCCCCGCGAAAAAAGAACGAGGTCGTTATTCCAATACGTCACCTGGTGCCAAGTGGCGGCAGCCAGGCTTGCGAGCAGCAAACCTGCGGCGCCGACGCGCATGATCGGCCCTCGCCACGGAACCGTCGCTGGAAAAAGCCCGGCGAGGCCCTGTCCGGCCATAACGCAGAAGGCGAATGACGGCAGATAAAGGTAGCGGTCATGCATGCCTTCCCATCGCGACATAATTACGAAACTGACTAGAACCGGAGCCAACGTCAACAGCCACCAGCCACCCAGAAAAATTGGAAGTTGTGATCCGCTTCGCCTCTTCCACCATCCGAGCGCCAGAGCTGCAACCAACAGGGTAAGCACGGGAAGGGCGATGCCGTTTGCACCCCAGCCACTCACATAGCTCACGTCGTAGAAGGGCCCCAAACCGACCGGGAACGCCAGAAGTCCCAAGTAAAACGAGATAACCCAGGGCCAGGTCAGCGCGGAAATCCACATCGGCACATCCGACATCCGGTGAGCAAAGCCATGCAGGACCGCCATTCGGACGCCCAGGTAAGCGACAACCATCGCGACGTACGGAAACAACACCAGGGCCGCTGCTTTGATTCTGCGCGAATCCTTCGAAGAATTGAACGCGCCCGGCTTCGGTGGAAAGCATGCCTCGTAGAGCGCGATTGCCCCAGGCAGTACAACCGCCGTTTCTTTCGCCAGCATGGCCGCGGCAAACGTTAGCAACGAGCCCGCCAACCATTGCCAACGGCTGTCCGAGCGATACTTCAGGTAGCAGAAGAAGGACCCCAAGAAGGCTGACGTCAACATTGGTTCCGTTACACCCGAGATCCACGCGACGCCTTCCACGTGAATCGGGTGTAGCCCGAACACCGCCGCCGCAAACAGAGCCGCGCGCGCGTTCACTACTAATCGCTGCGCCACCAGATATACCAGCAGCGTGGCCAACAGATGCAGGAAGAGGGTAGTCAGGTGCCAGCCCATGGGATTGAGCTGGAACAGGCTATGGTTGATCAGCAGCCAGCTTAGAAAGAGCGGCCGGTAAAGATTGCCGGGCCGATTGTCGGCCTGCGCCCAAACCTGATTCGTGAAGTAACCTGACAAAAAACTGACTGACTTGATCTGCTTGTTGTAAACGATCTGCAGAAAGTCGTCATAGGCGAAGTTACAGCGGGCTGCACCCGCATAGGCCGCCAAGGTTGCCAACAGAATGACTGCCAGAAAGATCTTCGTGTGTCGGGGATACGAATTTCCCCGCGATACCAAATGAACGCTAGAGCTCATGATCTCCGATCACGCTTGACCCATACTGATTTTTGCTGCGATTGCAGACTCAAGCGGTCACAGCCTCCGCTCTCATGCTGGCATCTGGATATAGAAAGGGGAACGTTACTAACGTAAGGGTCTCGTGCTCGGTTGAGGCGTCGCAAAGGGTTCGGATCGCCAGATAGTTTTGCCGCGGCGATAGATTGACAGATGCAAGCAACTGCTCGCCAAAAAAGAAAAAGGCACCGGATTTCTCCGGTGCCCTGGCTTCGTACCCTCCCCCAGGTACTTTGCCAAACTGTGTTATTGCAGAACTGTGAAAGGCTGGCAGGTCGCCAACGAGGTCACAGGGGTGCTGCCCGCGGCGCCAGCGTTGAAACGCAGCACGCCATCGGTGTTGGAGCAGAAGTTGCGTACGCCCGTGTTGTTGAAGGTCACCGGCGAAGCGCCCACCGTGTAGTCGGTATTGATGCCGCCCACCGGGGTCTGTCCCGTCTCAACAAAGATGTAACCGCTCTTGCCAGGCGCTACAGCAGCCTGACCCAAAACCCAGTCGATCAAGCAGGCATTGGCAACCACGGGAGCCACGCCGCTGCAACCAGTGGCGGCTGCCGGTCCCAGGCTGGCCAGAGCATTGCTGTAGCCAGTGGTCGGAAATGCTGTCTGATAGGTAACTTCGGCCGTGTTGATGGTGCGAATCGAGCTGACCGCAGACGACTCGTTAGCCGCAATACGCGCCCGAAGCAGGTTCGGGATCGCGATGGCAGCGATGATCAGAATGATCGCTACCACGATCAGCAACTCAATTAATGAAAAACCCTTCTGTTTCCGCATCTCGTTTATATCCTCGTCTCTTTTGTGTACCGCTGCTTCAGGCGTTTTCGCCCTTTCGCTGGAGAATATTTGCAGTTGCGATACCAATTCAGCAGCCTTGAGCCACACGTCCGGCTATACCCTAACTTCTTAGCTCTATTCAACTTGGCAGGAGTAATCTCGGCCCTTCCCAAAATGGCAGCCCCTCCAGCATCGAGACAGGGTGCGAGAACGACAAATTTTGTCAATCTTCACCGGCAGATTCTGTCATCGGACGTGACGCCAGATTCCCCCTAGCTTCCGCGCCAACTAGGTCCGTACTCATTCTCTGCATACGGCTTTCCGTGCCGTAGAATGGTCGGCCCATGGACGCCCTTCACATCGACGCCGACCTCGCCCGCGCCTGGTCTATCCCCGCTCCTTTTTATACGGATCCCGCCGTTGCCCAAGTCGAGAAAGAAAGGATCTTCGGTCGGACCTGGCAGGTCGTCGGTCGCCACGATCAGATCGCCCGGCCGGGTGATTACTTCACCACCGAGTTGGCAGGCGAGCCTTTGCTCGTGGTGCGCGACACGAAAGGCGAACTGCGTGCCTTCTACAACGTATGCCGCCATCGCGCAGGCCCGCCCGCCGAGGGTTGCGGTTCCAGGAAGTTTTTCCGCTGCTCCTATCACGGTTGGACCTATGGCCTCGAAGGCAAGCTGATCACCGCTCCCGAGTTCGACGGAGTGCAGAATTTCCTTGCCGAAGATTTCTCACTCGCCCCCGTGCGGGCAGAGGAATGGTCAGGCCTGATTTTCGTGAACCTTGATCCCCACTGCGTTCCTCTGCTTTCGAGCCTGGGAGAGCTTTCCGTCCAGAGCGCGCGCTTCGGCTTCGAGCACATGAAGGTGTTCGAGCGCCGGACTTACGACATGAAGTGCAACTGGAAGACTTACGTCGACAA
>Ga0066388_100000658_pt1 | contig 17175 bp, 16 predicted proteins | sample PanSoiMetaGPlot6_FD_64539 | JGI IMG/M metagenome (GOLD analysis project Ga0066388, IMG submission 64539) | Tropical forest soil microbial communities from Panama analyzed to predict greenhouse gas emissions - Panama Soil - Plot 6 (Hybrid Assembly) | ecosystem: Environmental > Terrestrial >... | reverse complement strand
GAGGAGGTCGTGATCGCGGGACCGGAGGCGCGGGGCGAGCCGGTCGTCAAGCTGGTCTGCATGGTGAAGCGGCGGCCGGGCATGACGGTGGACGACTTCCATCGTCACTGGCGAACCGTGCACAGCCCGCTGAACTGCGACACGCCGTCCATCGCCCGCTACTTCGTGCGCTACGAGCGCAACCACCGGGCTTTGGCCGACTACGAGCGCCCCGGGTCCGCGGACTTCGACGGCACTGCGGTCGAGTGGTACCCGTCGGTCCAAGCCTTCTACGACATGATCGGCGAGCCGGCGTACCGCGAGCTCATCTACCCCGACGAAGAGCGCTTCCTCGACCGCGACCATCTCCTCTGGCTCCTGACCGAGAAGGAAGAGACGATCATCGGCTGATGGAGGTCGAGGAGTACGCGCGCGTCGCCGCGGCCGAGGACGACCACTGGTGGTACCGCAACACCCGCGCGCTCATGTCCGACCTCCTCCGCCCCTGGCTCGCCCACGACCAGCGCATCCTCGACGCCGGGTGCGGCCCCGGCGGCAACGGCGCCTGGCTCCGCAGCCACGGACGGGTCGTCGGCGTCGACGTCGCTCACGAGGCGCTCGAGTTCGTGCGCACCCGGCGCCCCGAGACCGTGCCGGTACGCGCCAGCGCACAGCGCCTGCCGTTCGAGGACGGTGTGTTCGACGTGGTGCTCGGCATCACGTTGCTGTACACGCTGCAGGACGACGTCGCCGCCCTCACCGAGCTGGTCCGGGTGCTGCGGCCCGGTGGCGCCCTGCTGCTGCTCGAGCCGGCCTTCGAATCGCTCCGGCGGGGGCACGACGTGACCGTGCACGGCCTCCGCCGCTACCGGCGTCACGAGCTGGCCGGGCTCGCGATTCGGAGCGGGCTCCGCGTGCGGCGGGCGACCTACGCGTACTCGTTCCTCGCCCCGCCCGCGGCGGTCCTGGCCGCACTCGAGCGCCGGGGCACCCGGCCGCCTCAGGACGCCGGCTCGGACGTCGAGCGGCGGGCGCTCGATCCGGTGTTCGCGCCGCTGGCCCGAACGGAACGGCGCTGGTTGACCCGCCACGACGTCCCCGTCGGGACGTCCGTCGTCGTTCTGGCGACGCGGGATTAGCGGGCCGCTCCGGCCTGGGCCCTCCCCCGGCGGAGCAGCACCAGCTGCACCCAGAGCTTGGCGAGGTCCCACAACGTGCGGGCGACACTCGACAGCTTGAAGAACTGCGAACGACCGTGCACACGCGGGTAGTGGTGCACACCGACTTCCACGAAGCGGGCGCCGGCGTCCTGGAGCGTGCGCACGAGCTCGACGCAGATGACGCCGGTCGTCTTCTCCAGCCGTACACGATCGAGCGTCGAGCGCCGCATGAGCCGGAAGTCGCAGTCGGTGTCGCGGACGTGCAGCCCGAACGCGAACGACACGAACCGGTGGTAGATCCGCCCGATCGCACGTCGCGCCATGTTGTCGGCCCGATTGAGCTTGTAGCCCTGCACGACGTCGACGTCGTCCGCCGCCCGGGCGACGAGCAGCTCGAGCTCGGTCGGGTCGAACTGGCCGTCGCCGTCGGTGTAGAAGACCCACTGCTTCGTCGCCGAGCCGAACCCCGAGAGCAGCGCGCCGCCGTAGCCCCGGTTGTGCTCGTGCGTGACCACGCGCAAGCGCGGCTCGGTCTGGGTCAGATCCTTGAGCACTCGCTCTGACCCGTCGCTCGACCCGTCGTTGACGACGATGACCTCACCGTCGGCACCGACCCGGTCGAGGGTCGCTGCCGCCCCCTCGACCATGGCGCCGATGGTCGCCTCGTCGTTGTAACAGGGAAAGAACGCCGAAACGGACTGCACCGCCGGGTTCACCGGAGAGCGCGGCACACCACCTCGATCTCGTCGTCGGCCATCTCGGGGAAGCAGGGTAGTGAAACGCACTCGGCCGCCCACGACTCGGCCTCGGGGCACGGCTCGCGCACGTACCGGCGGTACGCCGACTGCTGGGTCAGCGCCCGCGGGTAGTGCACGGCGGTGTCGAACGGCATCCGGGCCCGGAAGTCGTCACGGTCGCCGACCCGCGCCACACACAGGTGGTACACGTGCCGCTCGTGGGGCGCCTGCCAACGCATTGCCGGTGCCGCTTCCCGGTACGCGCGCGCGATCGTCTGCCGGCGGGCGTTCCACTCCGGGAGCCGCCGCAGCTCGACGCGCAACGCCGCCGCTTCGATCTCGGACAGCCGTGAGTTGCCGCTCACGGCGGTGTGCTCGTACCCGCTCGTGAGGCCGTGGGTGCGCAGCAACCGGACCTGCGCCGCGAGCTCGCCGTCGTCGGTGACGACGGCCCCGCCGTCCCCGATGCCGCCCAGGTTCTTCGTCGGGTAGAAGCTGTACGCGGCCGCCGCCGACGGCGCACGCGCGTCGAGCGCACCGTGGGCCTGGGCGGCGTCTTCGACCACGGGGACGCCGAGCTCCGGCACCGCCGCCGGGCGCCCGTAGAGGTGCACGGGCATCACGGCCCGGGTTTGTTCGGTCACGGCCGCAGCCGCCTGGGCAGGGTCCAACATCGCGCTGTCACGTTCGACGTCGACGATGACCGGCGTCGCCCCCGTCGCGCACACGGCCGCCGCCGTCGGCACGGCCGTCATCGCCGGCACGACAACCTCGTCACCGGCGCCGATACCGAGCGAGCGCAGCGCGAGGCGGAGGGCTTCGGTTCCCGACGCGACGGCGACCGCGTGCCGCCGGCCGCAGAAGGCGGCGAACTCCTCCTCGAACGCCTCGGTCTCCGGACCGAGCAGGAACCGTCCCGACCTGAGGACGCGATCCACCGCGGCGCCGAGCTCGGGCTGCAGGGAAGCGGCGCGGCGCGCCAGGTCGAGCACGGGCGGCCGGGCCGTCATCGTCGTCACAGGTACCGCGAGCGATGTGACCGGTAGAAGTCGATCGTCTGCGCGATCCCCTCGAAGAACGGTGTGCGCGGCTCCCACCCGAGGAGGCGCTTGGCCTTCGACGAGTCGCCGTAGTACGAGCCGATGTCGATGGCGTCGCGGTCGTGCGGCCACGGCACCGTCTCGATCGACCCCGAGCCGGCGGCGGCCACGATGGCTTCGGCGATCGAACGGAGCGACAAGCGCTCGTCGTTGCCGATGTTGAACACCTCGCCCGGCGCCTCCGTCGATCTCGCCGTCAGCAGGAGACATTCGACGACGTCGTCGACGTAGAGGCAGTCACGCTCCTGCGCGCCCTCGCCGAAGACGGTGATCGGCTCGCCGGACAGCGCTCTCCGCACGAAGATCGGCAGGAAGCCCTGCAGGTCGTCGCGCAGGCGCTGTCTCGGCCCGTACACGTTGGTGAGGCGTACCGAGCTCGCCCTGATGCCGTACAGCTCGCCGTAGAGCAGGTGCAGCTGCTCGGTCGCCGACTTGCTGATCCCGTTCACGTCGACCGGCGAGACCGGATGGTCCTCGTCGACGGGCAGGTAGCGGGGATGCCCGAAGATCTGGCGCGTCGACGTGTAGACGACGACCGCGGTCGAGCCGGCGTCGCGCAGGATCTCGAGAAACCCGAGCTGACTGGCGGTGTTCACCTCCAGGTCGAAGAGGGGACGTGCCATCGAGTCGACGTGGCTGACCTGGCCCGCCAGGTTGAAGATCACGTCGGCGGCGGCGGCGGAATCCCTGACGGCCTCGACATCGTCCACCGGGGCCTCGATGACCCCGATCGCTCCGGGGGCGCCGTCGAGGTTGCCCCGATCGCCGCCGTGAGTGGGGACGAGCGCGTCGACGACCGTGACCTCGGCACCGCCGCCCGAGAGCGCGACGGCGAGGTTGGAGCCGATGAACCCCAGCCCACCGGTGACCAGGCAACGCCGACCAGAGAAGGAATTCAGGAGGGACTCGTCCAGAGCGAGTCAGCTTACCGGCGCGCGTCGCGGCGGCCCCCTCACCCGACGCGCACCTCCGCCGACGAGCGCACCTCGCCGTCTGCGGTCAGCCAAACCGTCAGCGTGTCGCCGTCGACCGACGAGCGCAGCTCGACCTGATCGTCGGGTTCGATCGCCGCGCGGTGCTCGAGTGCCGCGTGCGTGGGGACGCCACCGGGGCGGCGTCGTGCCATCTCGTCCTCCACCGCGTACCAGTAGGCGGCGTTGTTCACGTGGCGCAGCACGTCGAAGTCGCTCGCGCGGACCGGCCACGGGCGCACCTGTGCATCCGCGGGCGGAGCGGGAAGGAGCAGGCGTCCGCTGACCTTCCGACCGGCAGCGGCCCCGCCGTAGTGCTCCAGGAACCACTCCCCCAACCGAGCGGGACGTCCGGCGCGGTCGACGTACACCCAGATCGCGACAGCCTCCCCGACGGATGCGCCGCCGACCGCCAGCGTCGTCCGCCGCTCCGCCCACCGGCTTCCCGTCCCACTGCAGAAGGTCATGAGCTCGACGTCGTCGCGGTAGCGGGGCAGGTCGCCGAGGGAGAGTGCGGTGCGGCGCAGCACCCAGGCGCCGTCGACCCGGGGGTCGGCGACGTCGTCGACGTCGTCCGAAGCGACGTCCTGCAGGTAGCGCGCGACCGAGTCGAGACGGAGCCGGTTGGCGCCGTTCACGTCACCGAGGCGAACACGGCGGCGTGTCGCGAACCGCCGTCCCTGTTCGGACGGCGGGACGAGCTCGTGCTTCACCGCGCGCCCCCGCGTGTCGAAGAGTCCTCCGGGACACTCTCGCACAGGCGTAGCGTGTTCCGGCGCTCCCGGCGTCGTCGCCGCGGCACCGCACAGCGCACGGGCACGAAGGGCAGCAACACCCATGGCACGGTTCCTCGACCGCCTCGGTCGGACGGCGGCGCGGCACAAGTGGGTCACGATCGGGACCTGGGTGCTGATCGCGGTCGTCGTGGTCGGTTGGGGGAAGGCGGTCGGCGGCAAGACGACCGACGTGTACACGATTCCGGGGGCGCAGTCGCAGAAGGCCCAGGACCTGCTCGAGGAGCGGTTCCCTGCGCAGGCGGGCGGGACCGCGAGCGTCGTGTTCCAGGCGAAGAGCGGCACGCTCGACGACCCCGCCGCACGGGCCGCGATCGAGCAGACCCAGGCGAACCTGTCGCCGGGACGCGCGCCGCACGTGACCCAGGTGCTGGGACCGACCAGCCCGGTCGTCGGCCCGGCGTTCGTGTCGAAGAGCCGCACGATCGGCTACGTGCGTGTCCAGTACGACGACAAGGCCACCAGCCTGCCGCCCGAGACCGTGAAGCACCTCGAGGCGGCTGCCGCGCCCGCGCAGGAAGCCGGGCTACGCGTGGAGTTCGGCGGTCCGGTGGTCGACTACCTGAGCAGCGACGAGGGCGGCAACGCCGACGCGATCGGCCTGTTCTTCGCCGTCATCATCCTGCTGATCGCGTTCGGGTCGGTCGTCGCGATGAGCGTGCCGATCGGCACTGCCCTGTTCGGTCTCGCGATCGCCCTCTCGATCATCTCGCTCGTCGCGGCCGTCACCGACATCGGCACCGTGGCGCCGACGCTCGCGACGATGATCGGCCTCGGCGTCGGGATCGACTACTCGCTGTTCATCGTCACCCGTCACCGGCAGAACCTGGCCGCCGGGACGGACGTGAACGAGTCCGTCGGCGTCGCGAACGGCACCGCCGGCCAAGCGGTGCTGTTCGCGGGCGGGACGGTCGTCATCGCGATCACCGGCCTCGCTCTGGCCGGCATCCCGTACGTCACGCGGCTGGGCCTGATGTCGGCGATCGCGGTCGCCGTGATGATGGCGGCGGCGGTGACCCTCGTGCCCGCTCTGCTCGGCCTTGCCGGACGGCACATCAACTCGATCCGCGTGCCGCACCTCCGCCGCCGTGCGCGCGGCGGGCAGCACCACTCCGTCACCGGCGGACGACCGCTGGGATGGGAGCGCTGGGCGATGTTCATGTCCCGTCACCGGTGGGCGGCGGCGATCATCAGCCTGGCGATCCTGCTGACCCTCGCCGCCCCCGTTCTGTCGATGCGCCTCGGGCAGACCGACGACGGCACGCTCCCGAAGAACCTGACCCAGCGTCAGGCCTACGACCTGATCTCGGAAGGCTTCGGCGCCGGCGCCAACGGGCCGCTCTTCCTCGCCGCCGCCCTGCCCCGACCGGGCGACACCGCGCCCGCCGACGCGATCGACGCCGCGCTGACGAAGATCCCCGGCGTCCAGGTCACGCCGACGCAGGTGAGCCCGGACGGGTCGGCGGCGTTGGTCGTGGCGATCCCGCCGAGCGCGCCCCAGTCGGAGCGGACCGAGAACCTCGTGGACTCGCTGCGCACCACGGTCCTGCCCCAGGCGGTGCGCGGAACGGGCGCGACGGTCTACGTCGGCGGGCAGACGGCGGCATTCGTGGACCTCGGCGAGCGCATCCAGGACCGGCTGCCGCTGTTCATCGGCGCCGTCGTCGGCCTCTCGTTCATCCTGCTGATGATGGTGTTCCGGTCGGTGCTCGTGCCGCTGAAGGCTGCGATCATGAACCTGCTGTCGATCGCGGCCGCGTACGGCGTGATCGTCGCCATCTTCCAGTGGGGCTGGGGCAAAGGGCTCATCGGCCTCGACGAGACGGTGCCGATCGTCTCGTTCGTGCCGATGATCATGTTCGCCATCCTCTTCGGCCTGTCGATGGACTACGAGGTGTTCCTCCTCTCGCGGATCCGCGAGGAGTACTACGAGAGCAAGGACAACCTGCGCAGCGTCGTCGACGGCCTCGCCGCCACCGCCCGTGTGATCACCTCGGCGGCCCTGATCATGATCAGCGTGTTCCTGAGCTTCCTGAGCGATCCCGACCCGACCGTGAAGATGTTCGGCGTCGGGCTCGCGGTCGCGGTGTTCGTGGACGCGACGCTGGTCCGCCTCGTGCTCGTGCCGGCGACGATGGAGCTGCTCGGCTCGGCCAACTGGTGGCTCCCGAGATGGCTGGGCCGCATCCTGCCCCGCATCCGCATCGAGGAAGGGGTGCCCACGCCCGCCTCCGCCCCCGCCGGGGGCGCCCGCTAGCCGCGCGTCATTGCGGCCGGCGGTGGCGGAGGTCGTGGGCGACGACGCGGGCGATGTGCGCGAACACCGACAGGAGCGCCAGGCGCTCGCGGGCCGGGAGGTCCTGGAACGTGGTGCGGCCCAACGCGCGCCACTGCTCACCCGGGCGGTGCGCCTCCTCGGCGCGGGCGAGCGCATGCTGTTCGAGCTCGACCGGGAGGCCGCTCTCGCTGAGGCCGCCGGCGCGCAGCCACTCGAGGGTGCTCCGGTACCCGAGGTCGAAGTCGCTCATGCGCAACGAGCGTGACAAGAACCCGCCGAAGTGGAAGAGGAACTCGCCCGAGAGCATCTGCGCCACCGGCGTGTCCTTCGCCTCCGGGAGGAGGAGCGGCGAGACGACCTCCAGCGCGATTCGCTCCTTTCCCGCGATGCCCGCGATCTGAGCCACCACGTCGCGCAGGAGCTCCGTAGTGGGCTTGTCGGCGACGGGCTGGGGCGCGGCCGCGGCCGGGTCCTGCTCGTGCGCGCGCAGCGCTCGACGTTGCCCCTCGATGACACCGGTGGCCCGCATCAACGCCTCACGGAGACGGCTCGCACTGTCGGGATCGAGGTCGTCGAGCACCGGCCCGATCTCGTCGAACAGCCGCCCGGTCCAGTCGAGCCGGGTGTTGATCTGCTCGAGGTGCAGCAGGTCGTCGTACACGGACTGCGTGCGTTGCATGTCGCGGGCGCGCAGCAGCGTGGCGAGCCAGGTGGGCGGGTTCTGCGGGTCCGCCCACGCCGTGCCTATGGGCGCGCCGGTCGGGTTCGGGTGGACGAGCACCTGGATCCGCCGCGTGTCCGGCGAGGAGTCCTGGTCGACTTCCCGGACGAGGTCGAGCGTGCGTGTCAGCGGCTCGCTGTCGAGGATCCCTCCGTCCGTGTACCAGAGCTGCTTCGACGGCGGGAAGTTCACGATCCCGCGCGCCCGATAGCGGTCTTCGTCACCGCTGCGGTCGAGCAGCACGGGCCGGAACGCGAGCGCGTTGGCGGCCGAGGCCAAGGCCACGTCCGTCGGTGACGCCTGCCGCGGCTCGGTGAGCTCGCGCACCGGCTGTCCCGACGTGAACGTGAACGTCGCCCAGTCGAGCGACGTCGTCGCCCGGACGGGCTGGCGCGCCGAGAGGCTCGGCACCCGGTACTCGAGGCCGCGTAGGGACGCCAACGCCATCACCATGCGGATCGGCACCTCCTGACGCGCGGCGACGCGGTGCGCCGGGCGGCCGAACGGGTCGCACGGGTCCAAGAGGTCGACGGATCCCCGTCGCAGCGCATCGAGAGAGAGCGGCTCGTCCGGCGCGTGGGTGCGCATCACCGGGAGCGAGTCGCGCTCCACCCACGCTTCGCGCATGACGTGGACGGGATCGATGCCCTCGAGCAGGCACCGGGCGGCGAGCAGGCCGGTGAGCGAGCCCGCCGACGCGCCGCCGATGGCGTCGACGCGCACCTCAGGATCGTCACCGCGGCACAACTCGCGGATCGCGCACATCAGGGCGGCCAGGGCGCCGCCCTCGTAGGCGCCGAGTGCGACCGCGCCCGAGATCGTGAGCGCGATGCGCAGCCTCACGGGCTGCGCCGCGTCAGCTTGCGGCGCGTTGCGTCCCGACCTTCAGCTCGCGGAAGGGCATGGTCTTGACGCGGTCGGCATCCGGTTCCTTGGGCAACCCGAGGACCCGTTCGCCGATGATGTTCTTCTGCACCTCGTCGCTGCCGCCGTAGATCGACACGGCCGGCGCGAAGAGCGCCAGCTCCTGCGCCACTCCCCCACCGGGCGTGTCCGGGCCCATGATCATCCCGTTCGGGCCGAGGATCTCGAGTCCGACGTCGCGCGACAGGCGCGTGATCCGGCTCATGAGCAGCTTGGCCGTGTTCGCCTCCGGTCCGGGCCCCCGACCCGACGCCTTCGCCGCCTTCACGCGCAGCGCGGTGTACCTGCCCACCTCGTTGAGGATGTGCAGCTCGGCGAGGCGCTGGCGGATGTTCGGGTCCTGGTCGCGGCCGACGTCCTTGGCCAGCTTCTCGAGCAGACCGGCCTGCCGTCCGGCGACGGCGCGCTCGGCGCGGTCGCGTCCTCGTCCGGCGGTGAGGTCACCGACGCGCCGTTCGAGCTGCTTCGCGTTCCTCCCGGGCATCGCGCCACCGACGGCCCCGCTGCCGCCGCTGCCGAGGCCGGCCCGCTCGTTGGCGAGCGTCGTGTTCGCGACCGCCCACCCGCCGTTCAGTTCACCGATCACCGCCGACTGGTTCACGCGCGCATCCGAGAAGAAGACCTCGCTGAAGAGCGAACGACCCGTCATCTCGCGCAGCGGCCGCACCTCGACGCCGGGCTGGTCCATCTCGATCGCGAAGTACGTGATGCCCTTGTGCTTCGGCGCGTCGGGATCGGTGCGGGCGACGAGCATGCCGAGGTCGGCGGTCTGCCCGCCGGACGTCCACACCTTTTGCCCGTTCACGATCCACTCGTCGCCGTCGCGCTCGGCGCGCGTCTGGAGGCTCGCGAGGTCGGAGCCGGCGCCGGGCTCGCTGAACAGCTGGCACCACGCTTCCTGACCGTTGAGGATCGGACGCAGGTACCGCTCGCGCTGCTCGTCGGTCCCGTGCGTCAGGATCGTCGGACCCGCGAGCAACACGCCCAGGCCGGAGGGCGGCCCGAGTGCGCCGGCGGCGCGCAGCTGCTCGTTGACGACGCCGGCCAGCTCGCGCGGCAGTCCCCGGCCGAACCACTGCTCGGGCCAGGTGGGCGCGGCCCAACCCGACTCGCACAGGCGGTCCCACCACTCCGCGAGCGAGATCTCCGGGTCCCAGTTGTCAGCGAGCCACGAGCGCACCTCGTCGCGCACCAGCTCGTCGGTGATGACCGCCACGACGTCCCCCTTCAGTCCAGAAGTTCGAGCACCTTCTCGGAGGGCCGCGCGATGACGGCGCGCTCACCCCGAAAGATCACCGGACGCTGCATCAGCTCGGGGTGCTCGAGCAACAGCTCGATCACCGCGTCGCGTGTCGTGTAGTCCGATGCCGACAACCCGAGCTCCTCGAACCGCTGGTCGCGACGTACGAGCTCAGCCGGCGGCGCGTCGACCGCGTCGACGATGCGCTCGAGCCCGGCCCGGTCGGGCGGCGCCCGGAGGTACTCGACGACGTCGTGCTCGACGCCCTGGTCGGCGAGGATCTCCAGCGCGCCCCGGGACTTGCTGCAGCTCGGGTTGTGGTACACGAGCAGGCGCTCCACGACCCGAAGGCTACCCTCGAAGGCGAAAGCGTCATGCCCGAGCGGGCTTTCGGAGGCGGCACATGGTCGACACCCATCCGCAGTTCCTCGGCCGCGAAGACGTCGACAGCGTCGAGGCGATCCTCGCCGACGACAGCATCGACTTCGGCGACGTGGTGCACCCGACACCGGCGCGCGGCGAGGCCATCTTCACGTGGGACTACGAGCGGTCCCGACCCGGCCTGGCGAAGCTCTACGAGAAGGCAAAGACGTCGCAATGGAACGGCACGTCCGACCTCGACTGGTCGACGCCGGTGGACCCTGAGCGGGTCGCGCTCGAGATGGCGCCGGCGGCGGCGATGTTCCAGCAGCGGATGGCCGACCTCCCCGGATCGCCGGTCGCGAGCTGGGGCCCGAAGGAGTGGACGCGGTTCCAGGTCGAAGCCCTCAACTGGCGGATGAGCCAGTTCCTGCACGGTGAGCAGGGCGCGCTGATCTGCACGGCGAAGATCGTCGACACGACGCCGTGGGTCGACGCGAAGTACTACGCCGCTACGCAGGTCGTGGACGAAGCCCGTCACGTCGAGGTCTTCTCCCGCTACCTCGACACGAAGCTCGAGGGCCACTACCCGGTCAACCCGGCGCTGCAGCTGCTCATCGACGACATCATCGGCGACCCGCGCTGGGACATGACCTACATGGGCATGCAGATCATGGTGGAGGGCCTGGCGCTCGCCGCGTTCGGGTTCATGCACCAGGTGACCGAGGAGCCCTTGCTCAAGAAGCTGCTGCGCTACGTGATGGCCGACGAGGCGCGGCACGTCGCGTTCGGCGTCCTGTCGCTCCAGGAGTACTACGCGGGGCTGAGCGCGACGGAGCTGCGCGAGCGGCAGGAGTTCGCGTTCGAGGCCGCACTCCGGATGCGCGACCGGCTGATGATGCACCGCGTGTGGGAGACCATGGGTGTCGATCGCCGGACGGTGACGGAGTTCCTGCTCGGCATGCGCCGTATGCGCAACAACCCGTTCCAGGCCGCGCTGTTCTCGAAGATCGTCCCCAACTGCAAGAAGCTCGGGCTCCTCGACGCCGGGGACGGCTGGCTGCGGGACCGGTTCAGCGAGATCGGCGTGATCCAGTTCGAGGACGCGGCCGACACCGGCGAGGAGTACGAGACCCTCGACGAGGTCGCCAAGGACCGCGCCGCCGGTTAGGGAACATTCCTCGGCTCGACGCCGAGGGTCTGGATGAACACTTGGATGCGCCGGATGCGACCGTGCGCGCCGTCGCCGTCGAGGTCGAAGACGAGCGCCTCCGGCGTCGGGTGTCGCCGGCCGTCCACGTCGACGGTCTCGGTGAGCTCGACGGTCGCAAGCTGCTCGTCGGCCGCGTAGGTGACCCGGTCGACGCGCATCTCGTAGCCGGGCAGCTTCGGCATCAGCTCGGCGATGAACGCGACGTACCCGGCCTTGTCGGGGTACTCGTCGCCCCACGGCCCGACCCGCGAGAAGCCGTCGTCGCTGAGGCAGGCGGCGAGCGCGTCCCAGTCGTGACCGATGATCGCGTCGAGGTACCGCTCGACGACGCCCGTCACGGCTCCCACCGGGGGCCCGGCCGGGTGAGGGCCTCGGCCAGGAGCTCCAGGTACTTCGCACGCGGGACGTCGACGGCGCCCAGCGACACCAGGTGAGGCGTCGTCCACTGCACGTCGAGCAGCGACGCCCCACCGTCGCGGAGCAGGTCGACGAGCGAACTGAGCGCCGCCTTCCCGGCGTCGGTGACGCGGTGGAACATCGACTCGGCTGCGAAGAGCCCGCCGATCGAGACGCCGTACACGCCGCCCGCCAACGCGCCCTCCGCGCTCCAGGACTCGACGCTGTGCGCCCAGCCCAACCGGTGCAGGGTCGTGTATGCGGCGACGAAGTCGTCGTCGATCCACCCGTGCGGGCGATGGGGGTCGGCACACGCCTGCATCACGTCCTCGAAGGCGTGGTCGACCGAGATCTCGAACCGCCGCCGCGCGCGCCGGAGCGACCGGCTCCGGTGGAAGCCATCCAGCGGTAGGACGCCGCGCGGGTCGGGCGACCACCAAGCGACCGGTCCCCCGCGACCGACCCGCATGGGGAACAGGCCGGATCGGTAGGCGGCGAGGAGCGTGCCCGGCTCGAGGTCAGCGCCGACGCCGGCGATCTCGGTGTCGTCTGCCGACTCGGCCGGCGGGAGCTGCCAGGCCGTCGGCGGCGGCTCGACCGGCACGTCAGGTGTCCGCGAGCAGGCTGCGCGCGATCTGGCCGACCTGGATCTCGTCGGTACCGGCGTAGATCTGGAGCACCTTGGCGTCGCGCGCGAGTTGCTCGACCTCGTACTCGGCCATGTACCCGTTACCGCCGAAGAGCTGGACGGCCTCGAGCGCCACGTCGATCGCCGCCTGCGCGCCGTACAACTTGCACGCCGACGCTTCCGAGAGCGTCATCTGGCGTCCGGCCGACTGCATCTCGATCTGGCGGAACACGAGGTTCTGGAGGTTGAGGCGGGCGACCTCCATGCGCGCCAGCTTGAGTTGGATGAGCTGGTACTCCGCGATCGGCTTGCCGAACTGCACCCGCTCCTTGGCGTAGTCGAGGCACAGCTCGAGGCACCGCTCGACGATCCCCAGGGCCATGGCCGCGACACCGGTGCGCTCCATCGTGAACGTCGCCTTGGCGGCGTCGCGGCCGCCTCCTCCCGTCACCTCCTCGGTCTCGCCGAGCAGCCGGTCCCGGCCCACCCGCACGTCGGTGAGGAACAGCTGTCCCGTCGGCGACGAGTGGAGGCCCATCTTGCGCAGAGGCTTGCTCTGCTCGAACCCGGGGAGCCCCTTGTCGAGCACGAAGTGCAGCACCTTGCGGTCCTCGGGTGCATTGCCCTCGTCGAGCTTGCAGATGAAGACGGTGGTGTCGGCATAGGGACCGTTCGTGATGAACGTCTTCGACCCGTTGAGGACGTACTCGTCGCCGTCGCGGCGGGCGGTGGACTGCATGCCGCCGAACGCGTCGGACCCCGAGTTCGGCTCGGTGATCGCCCAGGCACCGATCTTGTCCAAGGTCAACAGGTCGAGCGCCCAGCGCTCCTTCTGCTCGATCGTGCCCTTGCCCATGATGGCGGCCGCGGTGAGCCCCACGCTGACACCCATGGCCGTCACCATGCCGGGCGAGCATCGGCACAGCTCGATGATGGGGATCATGAACATGGCGCCGCCACCGCCCGACGACCGCTCCTCGTCGTCCGTGTCGGACGCTCGTTTCTCCGCGCCATCACCCTTGGCCGCTTCCGCGGCGGTGCGTTCGCGTTCGATGCGCTTCTTGAACTGCTCGCGAGCCAGCGCGTCGAGCCCGAAGGTCTGGAACATCTTTCGCAGCACGTCATAGGGCGCCGTGTCGCCGAACTCGAGCTCGTCGCGCTGCGGCCGGATCTCGTTGTCGACGAACTGCCGCACCGCGCCACGCACCATCGCGTGCTCGTCACTCCACTCGAACATCGCTCCCCCTCAGCTCGACCCCGACTCCGACGGCTCGGACGACGCTGCCGACCCGACGAGATTGTCCAGCTTGGCGTACGGCGCCAACAACAGCGCGGCGGCTGCGCCGATCAACAGCAACAGCGTGACACTCGTGGCGTTCGCGACGAAACCGCCGACGAGGACACCGACGGGGACGATCCCGCCGAAGCCCATGATCCACAACGCCATGATCCTCCCGCGGATCGAGTCGTCCACGTTCTCCTGCAGCACGGTCGCGAGCGACGTGATCACGAGGAAGTAGAAGAACCCGAGCACGAAGCCGAGCGGGTACGCCGGCGCATCCGTCCGCAAGAGCGCGAAGCCGGTGAGCAGGCCGGCGAAGACGACCAGGCCGACGCGTGGGATCGGGGCCTTGGATCTCCCTGCGAACACGGTCCCGATGCTGATCGCACCCGCGGCCGCCCCCAGTCCGAAGGAGGCGTACAGGAGGCCGTACTCGACGCTCTTGGGCCGGATGCCGAAGTTGTCGGCCGCGATCGCCGGCATGAGGCCCACGAACGTCAGCGAGAAGAACGAGAACAGCACGAGCGTGGTGAGGATGCGGCGGATCAGCGGGTCGTTCCACGCGATCCGGAACCCGGAGAGGAGTCGCGCGAGCCCGGTCTCCTCCACCTCGCCCGGGGCGTACTGCCGGTAGTGCGCGAACACCACGCCGGCAACGGCGAAGAGGTACGTGCCGGCGTTGATCGCGAAGACGGGCGCGGCGCTGAACTGCGAGTAGATGACGGCGCCGATCGCGGGCCCGATGACCCGCGAGAGGTTCATCTGCACCGATTGCAGCGAGACCGCGCCCGGGAGGTCCTCTCTCGGGACGATGGTCGGCAGGATCGCGGCGATCGCAGGCGCGCTCAGCGAGTTCCCGACTCCGATCGCGAAGACGCACACGACGAGCCCGACGCGCGACGGGTTGTTCGATGCGGCAAGACCGGCGAGCACGAACGAGAGGACGAGCTGCTCGAGCTGCGTGATGATGAGGAGCTTGCGGCGGTCGACGACGTCGGCGAGGACGCCTCCCACCGTCGACATGAACAGCAGCGGCCCGAGCTGGGCGAAGAAGAGGATGCCCACGAAGACGGCCGACCCGGTGAGCTCGTAGCCGAACGCGCCGAGGAGCACGTTCTGCATCCAGGTGCCGATGTTCGACGCGAACGTCCCGCCCCAGAAGATCCGGAAGTCACGGTTGCGCAGTGCGGCCTGTGCGGTGCCGCGCCGGAACCCGAGGTCGCCCTCGATGATCGCTTCGGTGGTTTCCTCTGCCTGGGGATCGCGCGCCCGCGATCGACGAAGCGACATGGTCGCATCACCCTAGGTCCGTGCCTTCGAGGCGCTTGCACGATTCCCGGCCGGCTGGTTTCGATGGGACCATGCCTTCGGCCAAAGCCCGCTCCGTCCGTCTCTTCCAGAAGTACGTCCTGAACCCGCCCGTGCGTGCGCTGTTCGCGCTCGGCGTCGTCCCGCCGACGCACGTCCTCCTCGAGACCACCGGCCGGAAGACGGGCCGGCCGAGGCAGAACCCCGTCGGCAACGGGCTCGACGGGGACACGCTCTGGATCGTCGCCGAGCACGGACGCGGCGCCAGCTACGTCCGCAACCTCGAGGCCGATCCCCGGGTGCGGGTCAAGATCGGCCGGCGCTGGCGCACGGGAGCGGCGACCGTGCTGCCGGACGACGACCCTCGAGCGCGCCTGAAGCAGATCGGTAGGCCCGTCAACGGGTTCATGGTGCGGTCCGTCGGGACCGACCTGCTCACGATCCGGGTCGACCTCGACCCCGTCGGCACCGGCTGATCGGGGCGAACGTCCATTCCCCCCGCCGGGACGTGCACGCGCCGGCGGGCCCCCACTAGCGTGCCGGAGATTCGTGCGATGCCCATGGCATCGCCGCGCGGCTATGAGGCGGAGGGCCGTGGCTCGAACCGTTCGCACACCGATGAGGGATGACCGTCCTGCCCGGTGTCGCCGGCGTGGCCGCGGAGCGCCACTCCGAGCACGTGTGCGCCTCGGCGCGCTGCTGGTCGCGGCCGGTCTCGCCGTTGCCGTCGTCGGGGCGAGCGCAGCGGGCGCGCAGCAGAGCTCCGATCAAGGCGTGGCCGATGCCCAGGCCAAGGCCGACCAGGCCGCAAGCGCCTACCTCGACGCGCTGGCCAAGTCGCAACAGGTCGACGCCGAGGTCGTCCAGATCGAGCAGAGCATCGGGACCCTCGAGCAGCAGTTCGCCGTGCTGCGCACTGATGCCCAGGTGCGCGCGATCGAGGCATACAAGCGTTCCGGGACGCCGATCGCGGTGCTGCTCGGCGACGAGGCGCCGGGGATGGACGGAGCGCGCCGGACGGTCCTGCTCGACTACCTCAACGCACGTGACGACACCACCGCCGGGCGGTACAGGAAGGTGCGCGACGGGCTCCAGGGACGCCAGCGCGACCTCAAGGACGCCCAGGCACAGCAGGCGAATCTCGTCGCCCAGCTCAAGGGCGAGGAGCAGCGTCTGAACGGCGAGTTGCTCGCGGCGCAGAACAAGCGCAGGGCTGCGGCGGGCGCGCCATCCGCCGCCGGCCTCAACCTGGGCAACTATGTACCCAGCCCCGGAGAGCATCCCCATCACAACGACCCGTTCCTCGTGTGCACGCGCGGGATCGAGAGCCATGGCAACTACCAGGCCTACAACCCGTCGGGGCCGTATCTCGGCGCGTACCAGTTCACCCAGAGCACGTGGAACGGGACCGCAAGCCACGCGGGCCGGGGCGAGCTCGTCGGCGTCGACCCGCGCAACGCCTCCGAGTACGACCAGGACGACATTGCCTGGACGCTCTACGAGTGGAAGGGCAAGGCCCCCTGGGGGGGTCGCTGTTAGGGACTCAAGGCCCTGTGTAACCACGCTGCGTCGCGTAGAGTCCATTCCAATCAAGACTCTCGAGGGCAGGCAGACGTGAACGAACAGCGACGCGACCAATTGGGATCACGTACGAAGCCACGGCGGATCGCCGTTGTCCCCGCGTACAACGAGGAGCCCACCGTCAAGGGCGTCCTCGAGCGCCTCTACCCCCTCGTGGACGAGCTCGTCGTCGTCGACGACGGCTCGACCGACAACACCCGCGAGGTCGTCGAGAAGTGGCTGCCGGAGCAGGACAACGCCTGGATGCTGTCGTTCGACGACAACCAGGGCATGTCCGCTGCCTACTACCTCGCCTTCACCGACCTGCGCCAGCGTCTCGCCACCCGCGAGATCGGTGAGGACGACCTCATCTACACGGTCGACGCCGACGGGCAGCACGAGCTCGGCGTGCTCGACGAGCTGCGCGACATCGCCGTCGCCGACAACCTCGACGCCCTGATCGTCCAGCGTGACCTGTCGACGTATCCGCCCTACAAGCGCTTCGGCAACTGGTTCGTCAGCGC
>Ga0066388_100000657_pt1 | contig 17184 bp, 18 predicted proteins | sample PanSoiMetaGPlot6_FD_64539 | JGI IMG/M metagenome (GOLD analysis project Ga0066388, IMG submission 64539) | Tropical forest soil microbial communities from Panama analyzed to predict greenhouse gas emissions - Panama Soil - Plot 6 (Hybrid Assembly) | ecosystem: Environmental > Terrestrial >... | reverse complement strand
GCCTGTCTCCGCAGCTGGTTTATCGTCGCGCGGACAGCCTGCTCGAGACCTCCAGCGGACAGACTGTCTGGCCGTCTTTGACGACATACTGGCCGTCGACCAGCAAATCCAGCAGCGGACAGGCGCCGTAGACCAGAAGATCAAACGGGCGCTCGAGACTGGCGCCGACTCTGTTGGCCATTGAGAAGACCGCGATGTCGGCCCGCTTGCCAGGCTCGAGACTGCCTATGCGGTCCGCGACCGAAAGCGCCCGGGCTGCTCCCAGGGTCATCATGTAAAGCGCGCGCTCTGCGGTCAAGGAGAAGAGGGGGTGGGCAGCTCGATGGAGGTGCAACGCAAAGCGAGCCTCCGTCATCAGATCCAGGTTGTCATTGGAAGCGGCGCTGTCCGTACCGAGCCCCACCTCGAGACCGGCATCGACGAATTTGGACAAGGGGGCAATGCCATTGCGGAGCCTGGCATTGCTGCGCGGGCAGTGCGCGACTTTCACCGAGCTCTGTTTGAAAAGACTGATGTCCTCGTCATTGAGATGTACGCAATGGGCTGCCAGTGTGTTCGCGGTCAGCAAACCGTGGCGGGCGAGATGCCCGGTGGGCGTGAGACCTTGCCCCTTCCATTCCAGAGGACCGATGTCGTCGGCAGTGACGGCCGTTAAGAATTTGTCCATTTCGGGAAAACTACCGGCAATCCACTCGCACTCCGGCCGGGACTCGGCCACGTGCACCAGCACTGGCAGCCGGCGTCCCTCTGCCCATTCGCAGGCGCGCATCCACAGCGAGGGGCACACCGTATATGGTGCGTGGGGCGCCACGGTAAGTGTCACCAGACCCGATTTCAGCGCCTCTTTCAATCGATGACTGGCGCCCGCCGCGAAGGCGGCGAATTTGTCAAGCCAGCGCTGCCAACCGGCTGCCGAGCCTTCCGTGTTGACGCCGAACAGCTCGAGTCCGACCACGGCACGCAGCCCGATCTCCGCCGCCGCTGTGGCGGCGCTGCCGCTATAGGAAGCGTCGGCTATGCAACTCGTTCCCGACAGCGCGATCTGGCGCGCTCCCAGGCGTGCCGATTCCAGCCACTCTTCCCCGCTCCATTTGAAGGCTCTGCCCACCAATCCCTTAAGCCACTCGAAAAGCGGCGAATCGGTATCGAAAAGCCACAGCGCCGAATAGTCCAGATGCGTGTGCAGGTTGATCAGCCCGGGCACGATGGCAGCGTTTCCGTAATCAGTGACGGGCGTGCCCGCGAAGTCTCGCGAAAGTTGCTCCCTGGTCACGACTGCGGCAATCAGCCCGTCTTCTACGACGACGGCGGCGTTTGCCACAGGCGGTTGCCCGACCGGCAGTACCCAGCGGGCAGCCAGGGCCTCTCTCCCCGATTTACTGACACTCATATTGCTCCCTGTCCCCGTGCGGCGCGCCGCACTGACTGCGCGCATGTGTTGTACTATTATGCGCAGATAGTCCTTGCGCCGGAAGCTGCCAGGGCGGTAGTCGACCACCATTGTAGGGGCGCATCGTATGCGCCGGCGAGGGTCGCTAAGTTGAAAGTCACAATCGACGAGCTGAGAGCCAGTCCCCAACATCGCCTCGGGCTGACCTTCAAGGAGAATCTTGAGGGAACGGAGGCGGTGAAGCCGGTTGTCGGCGAGATGGTCGCCAGCCTTGATGTCTGCGGCGTGCGTCTGACCGGTTGGGTGAAGACACTGCTGAAGTTGAGCTGTCACCGTTGTCTGAAGCCTTACTTCCAGAATCTCGACATTGAGCTGGACGAGCGATTCGTGCACCAGTCGGGTGAGGAAGCGCCGCCGCAGCGAGAGTTGAATCGAGACGACTTCGTGGAGCCCATCCCGGCCAATGGCGTGCTTGACATCAGCGACGTTGTGTATCAAGCTGTAACGCTTGCCACGCCAACTTATTGCCTGTGCGGGCAAGAATGCCCGGGACCGCCCGTCCAGCAGGATTCCCACGACAAGGCAGCTCAAGCGCCGGCAGGGGAGGCCTCCAAGCCCATAGATCCGCGATGGGAGAACTTAAAGACTCTATTTGCAAATGAAGAAACTGGTTGAAGGTAATAGATAATATCTCTTCCAGCCGTATACGGAGGATGGATCGGACCGATGGCTCAGCCAAAGAAAAAGACGTCGCACCAGAAACAACATTCACGCCGCGCCAAGTGGAAAGCTTCCACCAGCACGCTGGTCACCTGCCTGCATTGCGGAGAGCCGGCCAGACCGCACCAAGTCTGCATGTCCTGTGGCTATTACCGGGGGCGCCCGGCCAGTCGCCAAGAAAGCATTGTGACCGAGTAGATTTGTCAGGTTTGAGCGGGGCGTTGGACGGAGAAGCGGGAGTCGGCCATGATTCGCATCGCAGTTGATGCTATGGGTGGCGATTGGGCGCCGCGCGAAGTGGTTTATGGCGCGGTTCTGGCCGCTCGTGAATACGGGGTGGCCATCCAGCTTGTCGGGCCGCCGAAGGCTGTGTCCGCCGAGTTGAGCCGCCACTCGATCGAGGGACTGGATGTGACCATAGTGCCGGCCTCGGAGGTGGTCTCTATGGACGAGAAGGCCAGCCGCGCGATCGTGAAAAAAAAGGACTCGTCGATCGTCGTTGCCACCCGCCAGGTTTCGGACGGCCTGGCCGACGGGTTGGTGGCGGCCGGCTCCACAGGAGCAGCCGCCGTAGCCGCGCAGATCGGGTTGGGGCGGATCGCCAATGTCGATCGGCCAGCGATCGCCTGCGTGATGCCTACCACATCCATCGAGCGTCCCTGCATCGTCATCGACGTGGGAGCCAATGTCGAGTGCACAGCCAACCAGCTGCTCCAGTTCGGGCTGATGGGTGCGATCCTGTCCAAGGGCTTATACAACCACACGGACCCGCTGGTCGGGCTTCTCAACATAGGTACCGAAGAGACGAAGGGCAACGAGCTCGTGCAGGAAGCCTACAAGCTCTTCAAAGAAAGCAAGCAGCTCAATTTTTATGGATTCATCGAGGGGCGCGACTTCCCGATGGCCAAAGTCGACGTGCTGGTATGTGACGGCTTTACCGGCAATACGGTGCTTAAGACCGCCGAGGGCATCGCCAAGATGATCAGCACGATGCTCAAGCAAGAGCTGCTCAGAGATGCTCGCGGCAAGATTGGCTCCATGATTTGCAAGCCGAGCTTCGAGGCGCTCAAGCAGCGAATTGATTACAATCATTCTGGAGGCGCACTGCTGGTAGGCGTCAAAGGCGTATGTGTCATCGCCCATGGTGGCTCCAAGCACACCGCTATCAAAAATGCGATCAGAGTTGCGAAAAACATAGTGGCTGCCAACATAGTCAAGCAGATTGAGTGGACGCTGAGCATGGTGGCGGCCGGGAGTAAGCCATGACCTCACCGGTCGCAGCGAAAGTAATCGGCGTCGGAGCAGCAGTTCCGGCTGCGGTGATTACCAACGCGGACCTCGAAAGGCTGGTCGATACCTCGGATGAATGGATTACGACGCGCACCGGTATCCGCCAGCGGCGTATCGTCTCGGAAGATGAAAGTGCCTCCGGACTGGCCACCGAGGCGGCCAGGGAAGCAATCGCTTACGCCGGCATCGATCCGAGCATCATCGATCTGATCATTGTCGCCACCTCTACCCCCGACAATCTGTATCCTTCGACGGCTTGCCTGGTGCAGGCAGCGATTGGAGCCAATCGAGCGGCGGCCTTCGACCTCGAGGCGGCCTGCACGGGCATTATTTATGCGCTGGCGGTCGGACAGCAGTTTATTGGCTCGGGGACTTTTCGCAACGTGCTGATCGTCGGAGTCGACCTGCACTCCCGCTTTATAGACTGGGAAGACCGCAACACCTGCATCCTGTTTGGCGATGGCGCCGGTGCCTTTGTCATGCAGGCGGCCGACGCGGACAACGAGATTCTAGCTACTTATTTGCGTGCCGATGGGACGGGCGGGCATCTGCTTGCTATTCCCAACGTGGGCACGTCCTACCCGCATGCCGGCAAGACGCCGCCCAAGACCATGGACCGCTTCCTGCGCATGAACGGGCGGGCCATATATGAGTTTGCGGTGCACGCCGTTCCGGAGGCCGTACGCGCAGCCTGCGCCACTGCCGGCATCCCAGTCGAGGACATCGACTTCATCGTCCCCCACCAGGCGAACCAGCGCATCATCCATGCCGCCGCTGAGCGTCTGGGCCTGCGCCGCGAGCAGATCGTCAGCAACGTAGACCAATATGGAAACACGTCGGCAGCATCGATTCCGCTGGCGCTCAGGGACGGGATAATGCGAGGACAGGTTCGTCCCCCGGCCACCTGTGCGCTGGTTGGATTCGGCGGCGGACTGACCTGGGGAGCAGCAATCGTTCGCTGGACAGCCATGGATCAACGTCAATGAAAAAAATTGCCTGTATCTTTCCCGGCCAGGGTTCGCAGAGCGTGGGCATGGGCAAAGATCTCAACGACAACTTTCCGGGAGCGCAGGCGGCGCTGGCAGAGATAGACAAGATTGCCGGCCGGTCGCTGAGCCGCCTCAGCTTCGAGGGTCCGGAAGAGGAATTGAAACGGACGATTAACACGCAGCCCACGATTCTCGCTGTCTCTATCGCTGCCTGGCAGTGCTATCGCGAGCTTGGCGGCCCCCAGCCCGCCTTTGTCGCCGGGCACAGCCTCGGCGAGCTCACAGCCCTGGTAGCTGCGCAAGTGTTGCCGGTGGAAACTGCCGTGCGCCTGGTGGTAAAACGCGCTCAGCTTATGGAAGAGTGCCCACGCGGCTCAATGTCTGCCGTGCTTGGTGTGCCCGCTGACGCGCTTGAGCAAGTTTGTCTCCAGGCCTCCAGCGGTGCCGAGGTTGCCATCGTCGCCAACTTCAACACCCCCGAACAACTGGTCATATCGGGAAGCCCGCCGGCCGTGGAGCGCGCCGGTGAGCTGGCTCGTGCCAGAGGCGGCAAGGTGATTCCGCTGCCGGTGGGCGGCGCTTTTCATTCGCCGCTCATGACCGGGGCGGCAGAGGAGTTCAGCCGCGAGTTGGTCGGCTACACTTTCGCCGAGGCGCGGGTTCCAGTTGTGCAGAATGTGGACGCCAGGCCGGCTACGTCGGCAAGCGAGATTAAGGATAGGCTGAGCAGGCAGATGCCCAATTCGGTGCGCTGGTGCGCCACCGTCGAGTACATGCGGCATCAAGGCGTCGATACCTTCGTGGAGATCGGCCCCGGAAAGGCCCTGGCCGGAATGGTCAAGAAAATCGACCGCTCCGCCCGCGTCTACAACATCTATGACACCGGGACGTTGCGCTCGACAATCGATGCCCTGCACGAAACTGCGGCTGTTTCGTAGCGATCGCTAGCGGTCTGAATTTTGTTTGCAGCGCGATCCCCGCTGGCGGGCACCGTGGCAAAACTGGTGGGCCTGGGAGCGCCATGGCGGCACAAGGGGCGCTTCGTAGGCGTCCGCCGCCTATATACCAATCTTTTACCGAAGCAGCATACGATCTAGGGCATGGCAGCTTCAGCGGAGCGCGCTCGTCTAGGATGGGGATTATACGGTGCCTTAAGCGGATATTCGGTGATTCGGCGCCGGCTGTCAGGTATAACATTGGCAGGCGGGCGGAAATTAAAATCGATGGCCGCACAGCCTTTTGCCGTTCCGCCAGCGGCCAAGCTGGGTATAAGTGACGTAGGGGAGCCGCCTTGTTGCGCCAACCCAAAGGCGGAAGACGGGGTTTTTCGTACCGACATAGGGTGGACAGACATGAGTGAACAAGAAAACATTCAAAAGGGCGCCCGTGAAGTGGCGGACCTCCTGAAAGACGGGAAGACTGCTGAGGCAGGCGATCGGCTGCGCGATGACTTCAAGAACATGTCGACCGACGAATTTAAAGCCTTCGTCAAGCAGGTCGATAAGTACAACGAAGACGACCGAGCTACCAACAGCAAGTTGCCGGACATCACGTTCCACGAGACCTCGCTCGAAGGCACGACGGTCATTCAGAGTGTGGACATCACCACGCCGGGCAAGGTGTTCGGCAACATGTGGCGCGACAGCGAGACCGTGGTCGATGGTGGACTCGGCAGCGGAATGCTGGCTCACACCGAAACGCTAATCCAGGGTAGAAACGCCCAGCTTGCCCAGGCGATGGAAAGCTTTGATCGAACGGCCAACGAGCGCGTCAAGCCAATCGAGCAACAAAAGAATTAGACCTATTGTAGCGATGCCACGTGGGCGCGCAGGGCCTCGAGCGTCTGCGTGAGAGCGTAACGGAGCACATCCGTACGGTAGGGCGAATTCTGCAGAAGAAATATCTGCATGAGAATAGCCGCGTGCGTTGCGGAATCAGCGAATCCGAGCGTGCGACAGGCGCTCACCGAGGCGTCCAGGCAAATATCTTCCAATCCGCTTACAAACTCGTGTGTTTGCATAATCTCACGGGCCCGCGGTTGAGCCACGATCTTGTCGGTGGCTTTCAGAGACAGAAAGAGCATTTTGGACAGCCAGTCCGGGGCATTTTCGCCGCCCTGGTCGAGGACGGTCAAATAGATGCTGATACAGGACAGCTCCTTTACGGCTCCAGAGAATTCCTGGTCGCTGAAATGTTTGTTGGCAGCTTTCTGAAGCTCGCCGCCCATTTCGCCGGCCCGGCAATCGATGACGAAGCCCTGCACGAAGTCGGCGCAGCCGGCCGAAAACACAGTTGCCACGTAAATGGCTCGCTCCGACTCCTCCTCCTTGCTTTTTGGTTGGAGGTCGGGTGTGACTACAAAGGTGTCCACTGATCCTTCCCCAGCGGCGGCCGTTTCCATGTGCCCCTCCTAAGCCCGATTCATCCTCAAGAACTCAAGTACTCTTCGGTAACCTTGCGCATCGTAATCAGCCGCCGAGACAGCTCTCGGAAAAACGGCTCTGGTGGAACGCAGCTCTCGGGAGCGAGTACGCCTCGCTGGCTGATCGTTCCGGCGCCGATCATCTGTGCCACTATCGATGGTGGCACCCCGGTGTCCAGCGCACCGCAGGAAACATTCCACTGCTTATGAGCGTACACTGTTGTCTCCAGCCTGGTTAGCTTTTTGCGTCCGGCGCATTCGCCTGACACGTCCACACGAACCACCTCGCAATCGTCGGCCACACCGCCCGGTTGCCGGAAGCGTTCCAGCAGGCTGGCCAGAACCTTGCGAGGCACCGCCGGCCCTTCGTCGAGAGTGAGCGCTTCGCCGTTGCCGAATCCCAGGTCGACCAGGAACTTCAGTTTGTCGTGAAACTCGCGGGGCAAACCAAGCCGGAAGGTGACATTGCCAATGCCTTTGTCCTTGTACGAAAGTGGCAGGGTGGCCACTTCCGAGTGGAGCGTGAGGATGGCATGGACAGTCCCTACAGGCTCCGGAAATGCAACAGCCAGCTCGCCCGACATCGGCGGCTTGGCGAGAAACTGACCGGACTCGAATACCATCGGCTCTTTAGTGTATTCGTCCAGAATCGTGTCGAGCGCGTAGGGCGGATACATCGGATGCTCGACTTTGACAAAATCTACGCAACCGATGGCGATGTCGATCGTGTCTACTCTATCTAGACTCTCCGCTGCATGCGCGGCCATCACGTTGGTCATGCCCGGTGCGGCGCCCATGCCGAGCACGGCCGTCAGCCCCTTTTCCCTGAACTGCTTGTCTAGCTCCAACTGGCGGCGCGTCACATGGAAAAGACCGCCGAGGTCGAGGTAGTGGCAGCCCGCTGCCAGCGCTGCTTGCATCACGTTCAGATTGAAGTAGTAAGGGGTCGAGTTGATAACCGTCTTGGCACCGGCAAGAACTCCGGCTAGCTGATCCGTGTTGCGGATGTCCGCGAAACTAGTGGATAGCTTAGGGAATGAAAGGTTGGCTTTGAGCTCTTCGGCCTTGTCCCGATTGAAATCGGCGATGACAACATCTTGCACCGGTTCCGATTCGCACAGATCGCGGACAATTACCTGTCCCATCGCGCCTGCGCCGCCCAGAACAACGATCTTCACAGTGTGCCCCCACGAGATAAACCGAGGCCTCAAAGTTTAGCATCTGCACAATCATGAGCGCATCGGGCCGGCGAATCAACAGGCCGGCGATTGTCCCGTTTCGCCAGCATCACTCTTGTCTGAGGCACATTAGAAGTGCCGGGAGCCGCCGCTGGTGGCCGTGGACTCGGCATAGGTGGCCACGCCGCCGGAGCTAGGCTTGTAGAGGATGCCGGTGCTTTGCTGTTGCTGATTTTGCGGAGGATTGTACCGTCGGGGCTGCGGGGCTGGCGGCCTGCGCAGGTCGCTGCGCATGTTGTCCCCGGCCGTACCAATGTTGGCACCCATGTGCGCGGCAGGCAGACCGGGGTTGACCGGCCCCTGATACTGGACCTGTTGATACTGAGCCGGCGCGCCGCCACCTTGATACATGGCATCGCCTGGTGTTCGAATGTTGGCACCCATGTTGACCCGGGGCAGCAGCGGGTTAGACGTCATGCCCGCGCCGCCTGGTTGTAAGCCACGAGCGGTTTGACTCATGGTGCCCGGTCCGATTTGCGTGGGCGCCGGTCTGTACAATCCGGTCTGGTTCTGGTTTACGACACGGGAACTACCGTAACTGTAAGTGTAACTGGAGCCTTGCCCGCATGCCGGTAGGCAACCGGCAAGCACCAGAGCCGTCGATAACAACGCAAAAGCTTTCATGACTCAAACCACCCCTTGAGCACTACAACCAGTCTATCAACGCTGAACCCGTGATGTAAGCCTGTGAAGGCGCATGCGCGAGAGAGCTGGTCGATTTGTTCGATAGTAATAGCGCCGCCGTGCTGCGCCCCAATTTGGACAAGCATAGAATAGCAGGTTGTCAAGATTATGCAAGTAGGCTCAGGCGGGCAGGCACATCGCCTGCTTGTGGGCCTGCAACTCGAGATTGTCTTCCAGCGGGGCGAGTTTGAACTGCCCGTGACGACGCGAGAGAGCCGCAATAAGCAGCTCGTCGGCAAAAGCCGGGTTCTTCGGCAGCAGCGAGCCGTGCAGATAGGTGCCGTATACATGACCGTGGGCGGCCCCTTCGCACCCGTCTTCGCCGTTGTTGCCATTGCCAACCGCAACCTTGCCCAAGGGGGAAAGATCTGGTCCGAGATATGTTTTGCCGCTGTGATTTTCGAATCCGACCAGTGTTGATCCGTCAGGGCGTCTGACGAGAACGTTACCGATCATTCGTCTGTTTCCAGCGACAGTGTAAGCGTCCAACAGGGAGATGCCTCTCAGCTCGGGACCGGCGTGCGGGCGATAGTAGTGACCGAGAAGCTGATAGCCGCCGCAAACAGAGACGATGACCGCGCCTGAGGCAACCGCGGCTTTCAGGGCATCGCCTCTCTTTACGAGGTCCTCGGCGATGATCTGCTGCTGTTTGTCCTGCCCGCCGCCAATGAAATAGAAGTCATAGCGCTCTGGATCGAGGCAGTCGCCGACGTCGATGGCGTCTATAGCTACGTCAATACCTCTCCAGCGAGCGCGCTGAGCCAAGGCGATGATGTTGCCGCGATCGCCGTAGATGTTCAGGAAATGTGCATACAGGTGGGCAATTCGGAGATCCATGACTGTGCCTTATCAGCGTGATTGCCTGTCAGTGGTCGGTCTAGTGCATACCGCTTTTCGACCGCGAGCCGGCTCGGAGCTTCTCGCAGGCAGCCTCCCGGTCTTTTGCCTGGTAGGCATGCCGTTTTCGGGGACCGGCCGACACTCAAATTTAATCATAATTGGGCATGACGTCATGACGTCAAAGCGTTAAAACGGCACCGGCAAGGGTATATATCGAACACGTATACAGTTGCCAGGAGATCGATGCCCAGGGGGACCAATCCGTGGACCAATCAAAATCCAAGGTCACGCTTTACATGCGCCCCGAGCTGCACAAGCTGCTCAAGCTGCGCTCCGTTCAAGAAGAGATGAAGATGTCCGAGCTGGCTGAGACGATCCTCGATCGCTATTTGCTGGAGTTCGTGTCGGACAAGCCGCTGGTCTGTCCGAATTGCCAGACCGAAATACTGCCGGGCACCAAGCGTGCCCAATTTGCGTCTAAGCTCACCGCTGGCACAGTCTGAAGATAGGAGTGGTGAGGAGGAGGATGATTTAAATTGCACGACCTGGACATCCTCATTCGAGCGCGATATCCAGTGGTTTACCTGGTAACCCCGGAGGAAGACCGGGCGCTTGAGCAGCTTGCCGATGTCGTGCAACAGCAAACCTTCAAGCCTGTGTATGTCTGGTCGGTGACTCAGGGCTTCCGTCAACTCAATCGCAACGGATCCGCATCTGGGCAGTGTGTGCCTTCCGGTGTTTTCGGGCAGACGATACCGGGGACGATCTCGCCGGAGGCGGCGCTTGATTTTGCGACGAAGCGGACGGAGCCTACCATCTTTGTCTTCAAAGATCTGCATCCCTTCCTCGACAGCCCGGGCGTAGTCAGATGGTTGCGCGACGCTGTCGCCCACTATCGTACAAACCGCCTGGATCAGACGATCATTATCCTCTCGCCGGTTTTGCGAATCCCGCCGGAGGTAGAGAAGGACATTGTTGTCCTCGACTTTCCGCTGCCGGATATCGAAGCACTCGGGCAAGTCCTAGAGAAGGTTCTCGCCGACAAGAGACTAATTAGCACGCAAGCCGAGCCACTAGCACCTGATACCCGCGAGATGCTCTTGAGAGCGGCCCTGGGATTGACTGTGGAAGAAGCCGAGAAGGTCTATACCCGGGCGCATATCACCAGCGGGCGTTTGACTGAAGCAGAACTGGACATCGTTTTGTCCGAGAAAAAGCAAATCATACGCCGGTCGCAAATGCTGGAGTTTCACGAGGAAAGCAAGAGGCTCGAGCATGTGGGCGGACTCGAAAATCTCAAGAACTGGTTTATCCAACGCACCGGTGCCTTCAGCGAAAAGGCCCGCGCCTACGGCTTGCCTCAACCAAAGGGGCTGCTGTTGCTAGGCGTTCCCGGATGCGGGAAGAGCCTGGTGGCAAAAACTGTGTCAAACCTCTGGAACCTGCCGCTCCTGAAGCTCGATATGGGCAGAGTGTTTGCCAGCCTGGTCGGCTCTTCCGAGCAAAACCTGCGAAGCGTTTTGCGAACCGTGGAATCGCTGGCGCCTTGCCTTTTGTTCACCGATGAGGTCGACAAGGCCTTCGGTGGGATGGCTAGCTCCATGGGCTCCGATGGCGGCACGGCGGCGCGCGTCTTCGGTACGTTTCTCACCTGGATGCAAGAGAAGACCTCGCCAGTATTTGTGATTGCCACGGCCAACCGGGTCGATCGGCTACCGAGCGAATTCCTTCGCAAGGGGCGTTTCGACGACATCTTCTTCATCGATCTTCCCAACCCGCAAGAGCGGGAGGAGATCTTCCGGATTCATCTGACACTGCGCCGCCAGGATATGAGTCCGTTTGACATTCCCGATCTATCGGCGCGCACTTCCGGATTTTCGGGGGCAGAAATCGAGCAAGCGATCATATCTGCGATGTACGAAGCGTTTGCTGATGACGGCCGAGAGTTCACGCAGTTTGACATTATCCGAGCCATCGAGGCGACCAAGCCGCTGTCACAGTCGATGGCCGAGCAGGTGACGGCGCTAAGAGATTGGGCAGCCGACCGCGCTCGCATGGCATCGGCATCGCCGACGCTGATCGACAAGTCGGAGTACTTACGAATGGAGTCATCTTTGTGAAAACCCGGAGGAGGTGAGCTCAGGACAATTCAACGCAATGCCTGTAGGGGCGCATCGCATGCGCCCGTTGTTTGGAGGTTACGAATGTCGCACTTTAGCACTATAAAGACTCAGGTCACAGATTCCCAGATCTTGATCAAGAGCCTCCAGGACCTCGGCTTCACTGTGCAGTCGCAGGCTCAAGTCCGTGGTCACAACGGCTTGAGACTGCAAGCTGATGTGGTTGCGGTCCTGCCGGGTCACTATGATCTGGGATGGACGAAAAATGCCGACGGGACTTACGATCTCGTGGCTGATCTCTGGGGCGTCGCCAAGCAGCACAATCAACAGCAGCTGCTAGACGCGATTAACCAGAAGTACGCCGTCAACAAGACAATCGCTGAAATCAAGCGTCTTGGCTACAACTTGACGAAGCAAACGCAGCGAGCGGATGGAACCGTCAAGCTGATTGTTGAACGGTAGGGTCATGGGAAAGTCCAGAGGGGGCCTGGCGCAGCAGGCAAATGGCGCTTGACACCGGTCGGCCCCCAAAGACCTTTCGCCCTGTAAGCGGCGGATGCAAATCCGCCCGCTGGGCGGCTTAAGGGATAGCGGCCAGCGCTGGCCACCAATATGTTAATCGGAGGGCAAGGACTGACCAAATGGCGAAGGCGGGAAGAAAGAAAAGGAAGTCCCCAGGCGCGGAGTCGTGTCAATCTGCCGGGCAGCCGCAGATACACATCGAAATCGACGCCAAAGGCAACATTGTTCTCGAGACTGTCGGCACCATTGGCAATCAGTGCGATTTGTTGGCCGGTGCGCTGGAAAACAGCCTGGGTAGCCTGACCTGTCGCCTTGATAAAGAGAACTATCACGATGGCTGAATCGAATGAAACAAAGCGTCGACGTTCGCGAGGGCAAGCCAAGACAGCGCTGCGAATCGACTCACCGATAGCGGGGTATCGCGAAACGGGACTGCTCAACGTCACGGGATACGTAGAAGAAAGCCTTGCCAACGGACCAGGAGGCCCGCGGGCGGTGGTCTGGACGCAAGGATGTTTGCACGCCTGCAAGGGCTGCCAGAATCCTGATACGTGGGATACCGAGAAAGTGATTGAGCTCGTGTCTCCTGCTGAACTGGCTGACCGGATCATGTCTAATCCAAATCATCGCGGTGTCACGTACTCGGGTGGTGAGCCCTTCTTGCAAGCGCGTGGATTAGCTGAAGTGTCGCGGATCATCCGCGCAAGAAAAGGGCTAACAACTGTGTGCTATACCGGCTTTACTTATGAGGAGCTCAGCGGACCTCACGCTCCTGATTCTGCACTGGAGTTCTTGCACGAGATCGATCTGCTGATTGATGGGCGCTATGTGGAGGCCTTGAAGAGTCCCGATCCAAACGCGCATATCTGGAGGGGCAGCTCAAATCAGCGTCTTATTTGGTTGAAACCGGACTTCCTGGCCGCGGAACGTCCTTTTGTCGGAAACGTCACTGAGATCCATGTTCTACCAAACGGCGCCGTGATCTTCACCGGTTTCGGTGGGCAGGAATTTCACCTGTAACGATGCCGGCCGCCGATCTGCCACCACGCGCGGTATCAAATCCGCAATTCCTGCCTGCCGAACGAGTTCTTAACGAGGGGTTGCCATGAACTCTTGCGCGCTGCGCGTTTTAGGATTTCTTCCGCATATATTTTCGGTGTAGACTTCTTAATTGATTAACGTTATTTAAGGTTGTCAAGTTTGCCTGCTAAGCCTTAACTGCAGGTCGTTTAGGAAGAGCCCAGCATTTTAACGGTTACCCCTACTATCCCCCGGGTTGATGTTGCGATAATATGGCCCTCGTTAGGATTCAGCGGACTTATCCAAGGGAGTGTCCAAGATGAAGAAAAGGCTTGCAGCCTTCCTTAGCGCAATCGTTGCCGCAGGGGCTGGCATCTTTATCAATATAGCTCCAGCAAACGCTCAGGGAGCGCAAAATATCAGTGAGCTAACCGATGTTGTTGGCAACGAGTGGGCATACAACGCTCTCAAAGAGCTGGTCAACAATCCTTGCCACGTCTTAGTTGGTTATCCCGATCGAACCTTCCGCGGGCAGAAGTCGGCAACCCGTTTCGAGCTGGCTGCCTCGCTCTACAAATATGAGCAGTGCATTACCGAGCGTCTCACGCAAAAGGCTGACAAAGCAGACCTCGAAAAGTTTGCCGCATTGCTCGAAGAGTTTCGTGGAGAGCTCAACCAACTCAAGTCGCGTGTCGATGATCTCGAGCGCCGCATGAAGCTGGTCGAAGAGAAAAACATCGAGCAAGACATGCGCCTGGCATATGCCGAGCGTCAGAAGGGCTTCCTGCTCGAGCGGGTGGTCAAGGGAACGCTCATAGATGTACGTGACGTGGGCACCGGCATTGGCCGCGGAGCGCGGGCAATCTACGACTACTTGTTCTAAGCATCCGCAGATGCAAACACCCTGAATCCGTTTGACGCTCCTTGCCAGCTCCTGCCTTATAGGGCAGGAGCTTTTGCTTCGGATATCATTTGTGACGGTCGTGTGATCAATTCAGTGGAAAAGGCAATGTCAATCGAAATTACTAAACCAGCCAAGAGTCGGGAACTCGCATGGGCGCTGGATATCTGCAATAAGGCCGGCGAAATTGCCATGGATCATTTGAGAAAGGGTGTTCGGTCTGAGATGAAGGCGGACGACAGTCCCGTAACCGCGGCCGACAAAGAGTGCGAGCGAATGATCAGGGAGGGAATTGCCGCTGCCTTTCCGGATGATGCGATTCTCGGCGAAGAGGAGGGCGAATCCGCCAGTGCAAAGCCTGGCAGTGGCGCCGGCGGCAACGGGCGCAAGTGGATTATCGATCCGATCGATGGTACCTACAATTATGCCCGCGCTGTGCCGATTTTCGCGACGCTGCTCGCGCTGGAGCAGGATGGAGAGATTGTGCTCGGCGTCGTTCATGCCCCGGCGATGGGCGACACGTATTGGGCAGAGAAAGGGGCTGGTGCCTACAAGAACGGTGAGCGCATCAAGGCCTCGACGCTAAGGCAACTCTCCCGCTCTCAGTTCAATTTCGGCGCTCTCGACCGCATCCTCAAGGACGGCTACTGGGACGGCTTCACCAGGTTGGTTTCGGCAACTTACCGGCAGAGGGGCTATGGTGACTATCTCGGATTCGCTTATGTATTTGAGGACAAGGCGGAGTCGATGCTGGAGGTGGGCGTGAAGGTCTGGGATCTGGCGCCGATGAAAATCATAATTGAGGAGGCTGGCGGCCGTTATTCCGACCTGTCCGGCGGCCAATCCGTCTACACGGGCAGCTGCCTGGTCAGCAATGAGCCCCTCCACGATGAGATACTGAGGATCTTGCTTGGCCGTTAGCGGGGTCGTTTTTGTCGGGCTACTTAAGGAATGACGCCAGGTGTCGCCCGGGCCAGGCCTGGCCTTGTCCCCACAATAAGCGTGAAAAGGGTAGGCATGGGCTCGCCGGTGGGGCATAAAAGGATGAGAGCCCTCGGCGCCAATCGGTCTGGACGGGAGGAGCGTAACGGAGGTACTGTCCGGGAGCCCATGTTCAAGTTTCAGTGGTCACGATCGATGCGAGCAAGGATGGCCCTGGTCATGTCGGCCTCAGGCATCCTGCCCATCATTATCTGCCATCTACTTGTGGCAGGAACGCAGGGCTTTCGCTTCAGCGAGCTGGCCTGGTATGTGCCGCTCCTGCCCATATTGGTCGCAATCAACTGGCTGCTGGCCGGCGTTGTGCTGATTCCGGTGCGACAGCTCCTGCAGGCGACGACGAAACTGGCAACCATGGACATCCGTCAGAGACTGGAGGTGGATCCCAACGACCCAGTCGAGACCTTCGAGGTACGCAAGTCTTTCAATCGGCTGCTCAACCGGCTTGAAGAGTCTTTGAATATCCAGTGCCAGTTCGTTGCCGATGCAAGTCACGAGCTGCGCACACCGTTGACGTCGATTCAGGGTTATACCAAGCTGCTGCAGCGGCGTGGCGCCAACATAGATACGCAGCTCCTGTCGGAGGCGCTGCAAACCATCTCAGATGAGTCCGGACGACTGATCCGGCTGGTGTCAGACCTCTTGCAACTGGCTCGGGCGGATGCAGGGCAGGAAGTGATCGCTCAAAAAGAAGTCACCGACATGCGTGACGTGCTCTCCAGTGTCGAGGATACGGTTAGCGTTATTGCTCCCGAGCAGATCGAAATTCAAGTGATCGTGCCGGCAAGACCGGCGTGGGTGTATGCCGACGCAGACAAGCTCAAACAAGTCTTCCTCAATCTGACCAATAACGCTATCAAGGCAACCCAGGGAGGAGGCAAGGTTACACTGACGCTGCGGTCGAGCAACCAGCAAGCAATCGTGCGTGTGATTGATACCGGAATTGGTATCGCACCGGCCGATCAGCAGCGCATATTCGATCGCTTCTATCGCATCGAGAGATCTCGCACTCGCAGCCGTTTGTATGGTGGCGGGACCGGTCTGGGGCTGGCGATCGCGCTTACGATCATCAAAGCTCACGGAGGCTCAATCGAGCTCGAAAGCGAATTGAACAAAGGCTCGACGTTCACGGTCCGCATCCCCCTTGCCGAAAAAGAGCAGATCGCCAAACTAAGCAAAGACCAGGAAACCAGAGAAGACGCGGCTCTCCCTGTCGACAGCGCAAAGTCGCCTGCGACCTCTGCGTCTTCAGGCAGCGCGCCGGAAGCATAGGGCCGCTTCGCTCAGGAAGCCGGTGCTTCCGCTGGTTCGGCCTCGACGGGGGCTGCCGGCTTTTCTTCGGCATGGGCAGCGCGTGGTGCCACGACCCGGACGACGACGTCGTCGGGCGGATTCAACACTTTGACATTGTCGGAGAGGGTGAGTTCCTTGAAGTGGATACCCTGATCGATTTCGGTGATGAGCTCGAGGTTGACCTCCACGAAATCAGGAATGTCTTTAGGGAGGCATTCGACTTCCACTTCCTGGTGAACTTCCAGGAGTTGTCCGCCGGCCTGCACCGCCGGCGAAGTACCGACCAGCTTGACCGGCACCTGCACCGTGAGTTTGCGGTCTTTTTGAACTCGGTAGAACTCGATGTTCAGGATCTGATGGGTGGTTGCTTTGCGTTGAACATGCCGGATCAGGGCGCTGATTTTGCCGAGCTTACCGCCATTGAGCTCGATGACGTGCGAGTACGCGGCGCTGGGAAGCTTGCCAAAATCCTTTTCAGTAACCTGCACGCTCTGCGAGGCGGCGCCCCGACCGTAGATGGTGGCCGGAATCTTGCCTTCCCGGCGCAACTGGTTGGGCGTCTTCGCCTCGCGCTCTTCGAGCGTTAGCGTTATTTTTTCCATGACCTATCCTCTGCCTGTCCCTTTCTGGGGACTGTCAACAAAACACCACTGGGGCGCAAGGATTCGAACCTCGGAATGCCTGGACCAAAACCAGGTGCCTTACCACTTGGCGACGCCCCAATGCCAAATGCGAAGGGCCATTCTATTCAGATAT
>Ga0066388_100000656_pt1 | contig 17195 bp, 16 predicted proteins | sample PanSoiMetaGPlot6_FD_64539 | JGI IMG/M metagenome (GOLD analysis project Ga0066388, IMG submission 64539) | Tropical forest soil microbial communities from Panama analyzed to predict greenhouse gas emissions - Panama Soil - Plot 6 (Hybrid Assembly) | ecosystem: Environmental > Terrestrial >... | reverse complement strand
GGAACGGAAACCCGATTGGAAACGATGATCAACCGCGCCAATACCGGTCCTCCCAGCTTCGCGACAGGCGCATGGCCGTCAGGATCAGTCCCGCCATCGAATAGGTCTGCGGAAAGTTGCCCCACAGCTGGCCTGTCTGCGGATGGATGTCTTCCGCCAGCAGTCCGTAGCGATTGCGATAGCCGAGCGCGTCGACGAACAGATCGCGCGCCTCCTCGCGGCGCCCGAGCCACCACCAGGCGTCGATCAGCCAGAAGCGGCAGATCAGGAACGCCGTCTCGGGCATGCCGAAATCGTCTTCGCTCGCATAGCGCATGACGTGCCTGCCGCGCAAAAGCTCGCGGTCGATTGCGTCCACCGTTTGGCGAAACCGCGGATCGTCAGTTTCGATCAGACCGATCTCGGGCAACAGCAGCACGCTGGCATCGAGCTCGTCGGTTCCGAATCCGGCGGTGAACGCCCCGCGTTTCTCGTTCCACGCCTGATCGAGCAATGTCTGCTGGATGCTCCCCGCCGTGTCTGTCCAGCGCGATGCCCGGTCGTCCAGGCCAAGATGCGACGCGATCGCCGCAAGGCGGCTGCAGCCAGCCCAGCACATCGCCGCCGAATACGTATGGATCCGGGCCCGGCCGCGGTACTCCCAGATCCCGGCGTCGGGTGTGAACGCCGACTTCGCCGCCTTGTGGCCGAGCGTCTCGAGCAGGTGAAACAGGCCTTCGTCGCCGCGCCGCGGCAGGCGGCGATCGAAGAACATCGGCATCGCGGCCAGGATGATGCTGCCGAAGGTGTCGTGCTGAATCTGACTCTCCGCCGCGTTGCCGATTCGAACCGGGCCATCGTTGCGATAGCCCTTGAGATTGGCAGCGATGTTCTCGTGCATCGGATCGGACGGCACGACGCTGTAAACCGGCTTCACCGCCTCCTGCGAGGCGATGCCGAGGATGAATGAAATGAAATCTTCCATCGTCTGCGTGGCACCGAGGCGATTGAGCGCTTTCACCACGAAGTAGGCGTCGCGCAGCCAGCAGTAGCGGTAGTCCCAGGTGCGTCCTGAGCCCGGCGCCTCCGGGATCGACGTGGTGAGCGCTGCGACAATGCCGCCGGTCTCCTCGAAATTGGACAGCTTGAGCGCAATGGCGGCGCGGATGATCGCCTCCTGCCAGTCGTAGGCAATCGACAGGCGCCGCACCCACTCCATCCAGTAGTCGCGGGTACGATGGGCGAACTCCCGGCAGGTGGTGGCGATATCCGCCGGCAAGGTCTCGTCGGGTCCGAGCACCATGCAGATTGGGCGCGTCAACACGAATGCGGCCTCGCGCTCGATATAGGCGAGCGGCCCGTCGGTTGTGAGCCGGATCACGTTCTCCTTGCCGCGATAGGTGATGTGGTTACTGCCGAGCGAGCGATCCGTGATAGGACAGCCGTAGTCGCTGGTCGGCCGCACGCGGATCGAGATGCGTGGCAGGCCCGCAAGCGGCTCGATAATGCGGATCAGCTGCGGCGGCCGGAAGATACGGTCGTATTGGCGAAACCGCGGCGCGAAGTCCGTGATCTTGACCGACGCGTTGTTTCGATCGGTCAGGATCGTCGACACGACGGCGGTGTTGCGCTCGTAGTCGGAGGAAAAATCCGCCATGCCGTCCAGCACGACGTCACAGAAGCCCTTCTCCTCGTCGCCGGCAAGCAGGCGCGAAAAGACCGGATCGCCGTCGAAGCGGGGATAGCACCACCACACCAGGCGCGACGACGGCTCGAGCAGCGCCGCGGTGCGGCCGTTGCCGATCACGGCCAGATCGAGACCGAAATCGTTCATGCCCGCCCGCCTCCGTCCGGGACGATGCGTGCGAGCCACGCTCGCACGTCGTCGGGAGAGCCGAAAGCGCCCTGAACGCCCGGCACCGCGCGGCCGACCGAATAGCCACGGCCGCTCAACTCCGGCAGAATCGCAAACACGGACTCGTCGGTCGTGTCGTCGCCGATGAAGAGCGGCATCCGGCCAGCGAACGGTGGATGCGTCATCAGCTCGCGCACCGCGGTACCTTTCGAATATTGCGCAGACTTGATCTCGATCACGGCCTTGCCGGAGAGTACTTCGATATTGCCGTGCGGCTCCGCGGCCGTGATGGCGGCGATCTTCGTTCTGAGAAATGTCTCCTGGTTCAAGGCTAGCCGGTAGTGTAACGCGATCGAGTAGGCCTTGTCCTCGACGAGGATTCGTTTGTCGACGGCAGCGAGCAGCCGGATCTGCCGGCGCAACGTTTCGGTGAGCGATGTCGCGGTCCGCCTCACCTTCTGGCCGCGCGGATCGAACCGCATCTCTGCGCCGTGACCGCCGACCGCGGGCAGCATCAGCGGCGCAAACAGCGAGTCAATGTTCTCGATGGTACGTCCACTGACGAACGCAATCCCTCCCCGGGCCTGCTCATAGAGACGCTTCAGCAAGGGCAGCAGCACCGGTGGCACGACGACGCTGGTCGGCGTCGTCGCTATGTCGAGGATGGTACCGTCTACATCGAGCAGCAGCGCGGTGCGCGCCAGGTCAGGCAGGTCTGGTGCCGGGAGTCCGAACGAAGCATGACGCGTGGTGCTGCCGGTATGCATGTCTAGTCCACCAGTTCGGTCCTGATCGTGATGTCGCCGCGCGAGTCCAGCACCTCGACGACCGTGCCGGTGCCACGGCGACGAACCGCGACGTCGGCCTTGCCGTTTCCGACCGCCAATCCCTTGAGAACGACCTCGTCGAGAAAATCGGGCAGCGTCGGCCTTTCGAAGCAGATTTCACGCCGCTGCGAATCCTGATGGACGCCGAGCGAGGCCTGCAGCAGCATGAAGAAGGCGCCGGCCGCCCAAGCCTGCGGCGAACACGCGACTGGATAGAGCGTCGGCCCGCGGCCGTGATAGCGCGGAAAGCCGCAGAACAACTCCGGCAACCGCCGCAGATCCATGTAATTTGCCGCGTCGTAAAGCGAGCGGAATACCCGCGCCGCCTCCTTGTTCGCTCCGTAGCGGGAGAATCCGCTGGCGATCATGGCGTTGTCGTGTGGCCACACCGAGCCGTTGTGATACGACATCGGATTGAACCGACGTTCGGCGGTCGACACCGTGCGGATGCCCCAGCCGGAAAACTGACTCGCATCCATCAGGCCGAGCACGACGCGTCGGGCTCGTTCGGGCCGCGCGATTCCGCTGAACAGAACCTGACCCGCATTCGAAGTGCGAATACGGCAGGGCTTCTTGTCGCCGTCGAGGGCCGGCGCGTAGGTGCCGATCTCATCACACCAGAATGCCTGCTCGAAGCGCTCAGCCAGCCGCTCGGCCTGCTCCACGAGAAGCCGCGCACGTTCGACGAAGCCGAGCTGCCTGGCGCACCATGATGCAAGCTTCTTCGCGGCATAGACATAGCCTTGCACTTCGGCGAGTGCGATCGGCCCTTCGGCGAGGCGTCCATCGGCGTGAAAGATTGCGTCGAACGAATCCTTCCAGCCCTGATTGGCAAGGCCCTGCTCTGTCGCGCGGTAGTATTCGACGAACCCGTCGCGATCGAGATCGCCGGGACCGTCGATCCAGGCCAGGGCGCGGTCGATCGCCGGCCACAGGTCCTTGAGCGATTCGAAATCACCGGTCGTCAGGGCGTATTGGCCGGCGAGCAGTACGAACAGAGGGGTTGCGTCGACGCTGCCGTAGTATTTGGCGAAGGGGACCTCCCCCAGGTTCGCCATCTCGCCGGATCGCATTTCGTGCAGGATCTTTCCCGGCTCGGCATCCGACGCCGGGTCGACTTCCGTCGCCTGCATCGCCGCCAACCGTCTGAGCACGGCCAGCGGAATTCGCCGATCGAGCCACAGACATTGCAGCGCCGTGATCAATCCATCGCGGCCGAACGTCGTCGAGTACCAGGGGATGCCGGCGTAGGGATAGGGACCCTGCGGGGTATCCGTCATCAACATGGCAAGGTCCGCCGTTGAGCGGCGCAGCACCTCGTTGAATATCTGGTTCGATGTGTAGATCTTGGCGTCGACGTCCATGCGCTGCTTTATCTCGCGATGGGCGCGACGCAGCACCTTCAGGAACGGCGGGCTCTCCGTTGCCGACGGATCGCACGATACGGTGGCATAGAGCGACACCGACTTCTGCGGCTCGAGGTCGAGCCGAAACGACGCGAGCGAGCGCGAGAGATCGTCGGGTGGCGGGTCGAACCTGATGTCGGTGCGCCGCATCACATGGTCGAGTCCCACATAGGCAAGCTTCACGCCCTTGTCACCGACCTCGGCATGGCGCACGCCGTGCTTGGTTCGCTCCGTGCCGCGGACCTCGAACAGGTCCGCGAAGTCGTTGTCGAATGTGACGGACAATAGCAGACGCACGCGCTGCGCGCCGAAGTTGCGTACCGAAAAGCGATGATAGATGGTACCGCGCCACACGAAGATCGTGCGGCTGATGTGCAGCAGGTCTTTCTGAACGATGATACGGTTGTCGTAAAAGATGTCGGGGTTGGTGAGGTCGACAGTCATGATACAGCTGTCGTCCGACAGGTTCGTCCCGAGCAGCAGCGGCTGCCGACCGTTGATCAGCAGCTCGAAATGCGACAGGTAGCGCGTGTCGAGATGAAACAGGCCGTCTGGTCCGCCCGCGGCTGCGCCTACGTCGCCATGGCTGTCGATGACCAGAAAGCTGTCACCATGCTTCATCGTATAGCGCGGGCGATTCGAAGAGCCCGTCGCGGGGATGTAAAAGGGCGGCTCGGGAACCTGCTCGGTTCCCCGCAGGTTCGAGGGCAAGCTATCAGTTGACATGCAGGCCAGCGTCGGTGACGAGTGCGTCTCCGCTGACGCGCGCCTCTTCGTCGAGGCCGACCCGGAGACTTTGTTCGGGATGCTGCTTCAGCAGCATCCGATATATCCGGAGATAGTCATTCATCATGCGGCGTGCCGAGAAGCGCTCCTCGAACCGCGCGCGGACCTTTCGTCGATCGAGCTCCATCACATGCGGCAGTGCCACGATGGCGTCGTCGAGCGTCCTGACGACCCGGCCCGTCGTTCCATCATCGATCACCTCGCGCACGGCACCGCTGTCGTAGGCGAGCACCGGCGTTCCGCACGCCATCGCCTCGATCAGCACGAGTCCGAACGGCTCCGGCCAACAGATCGGAAACAGCAACACCAACGCGTTGCCGAGAAACTCGCGCTTCTCCTTGTCGTTGACTTCTCCAACGAATTCCACACCCGGCCCGGCCAGCAGCGGTTTCACCTGGTCGCGAAAGTACGCCGCGTCCGCGGCATCGACCTTGGCGGCGATCTTCAACGGAATACCGAGCGAACGGGAGATCCGGATCGCGTCGACGGGGCCTTTTTCCGGCGAAATGCGGCCGAGGAAAGCGGCATAGCCGCCGCGCGGCCGAAGGTTCGGCTCGTAGAGATCCGTCGGCAACCCGTGATGCACGGTGTCGACGAAATTGGCGTGCGCAATCGGCTGCCGCTGCGCGTGCGATATCGACACCAGCGGCATGCCCCTGAACCCGGCGTAGAATGGAAGATTGTCCGGAGAGTCCTGGCGACCGTGCAACGTGGTGACAGTGCGGTGCTCCAACCCACGACACAGCGGGAAGTGAAGATGATCGATATGGAAATGCAGAACGTCGAAATCGCGCGCCCGCGCCATCACCTTGTCAAGCATCAGCATGTAGTGGGGAATGAAGTCCTTTGATACCGGGTCGAGGCGGATCGCCATGGTGCAGCAGGGCACCAGCTTGGCGGCCGTAACCGAATCGCCGCTGGCGAAGAGCGTGACCTCATGCCCGCTAGAGACGAGCGTCTCTGTCAGATAGGACACGACCCGCTCGGTTCCCCCATACAGCCGCGGCGGAACGCTCTCGATCAGCGGCGAAATCTGCGCAATTTTCATTCGCGGCGTCCGAGATTCGGGCGAGATTCGGGCCTGGGGTCGATCGGCGGGACTCGTAGGTTAAGACCGCCACTTCGGAAAGGTTCCGAAATTTTGCTGCGGCGCATTCAAGCCGCGAATTCAGGCGCAAAGCCAATGAATTAGCTCGACATGCGTTGCGGAACGCGAGCCCCGGCTCGCGAGTTGCTGCCGTGACAGAGGTATCGTCCCATGCAGGCCATCGCGCTGACCCCGCGCATTGCAGATTCCGCCCGACTGCTCGACTGCGCGGAGCCCGCGCTGTCTGATGGTTCCATTCTCGTGCAAACGCTTGCGCTCGGCGTATGTGGAACCGACCGCGACATCATTGCCGGCCACTACGGAACCGCGCCCACCGGCGACGAGCACCTTATTCTCGGCCACGAATCGCTCGGCGTCGTGATCGATGCGCCAGCCGGTAGCGGCTTCTCTAAGGGCGAGCATCTCGTCGGCTTCGTGCGGCGCCCAGACCCCGTGCCGTGCCCGGCCTGCGCCGCGGGCGAATGGGACATGTGTCGCAACGATCTCTACACCGAGCGCGGCATCAAGGGACGGCACGGCTTTGGCGCCGAGCGCTTTCGCGTCGAGCCGCAATTCGCGGTGGGACTCGATGCGTCGCTTGGCATCCTTGGCGTTCTGGTGGAGCCGGCGAGCATCGCGGCCAAGGCGTGGGATCACATCGAACGGGTCGGCCTTCGTTCGCGGTCATGGCGGCCGCGCAAAGTATTGATCGCTGGCGCCGGACCGATCGGCCTCCTGGCGGCCCTGATGGCCGCGCAACGCGGAATGGACCTCCATGTTCTCGATCACGCGTCCAGCGGAGTGAAACCGCAGCTCACGCACGCACTCGGTGGAATTTATCACGCTCCAGATGCGTCTCAGGTCGACATCAAAGCGGACATCGTCGTCGAATGCAGCGGCGTCGCGTCCGTTATCGTCGACGTGCTCGACCGCGTCGGCCCCGATGGCGTCCTCTGCCTGGTCGGCCTGCCGATGCACACTTACAAGACGGACATCGATATTTCGGAACGCTTTCGCACGATGGTGTTGCACAACCAAGCGGTCGTCGGCGTCGTCAACGCCAACCGTCGTCACTATGAAATGGCCGTTCAGTCGTTGTCGCAGGCCGACCCTGACTGGCTTGGCGCGCTGATCACCCGCCGGGTCGCGCTCGCGCAATGGCAGGATGCGCTCGTGCATCGGAGCGGCGACATCAAGACGATCGTCGAGTTTTCGTAATCTCTGAGAAGCGCGCTCAGCGCATCGGGCGCAGCCGCGCCAGCCCTTGTTCGAGCAATGGCGGGATCTCGGGCGGCAGTTTGAGGTTGAGCGCATGCCGGTGGCCGCGCTCCGACATCTTATGCCATGTCTTGGCCAGAATGCCGGCAAGCTTGTCGTCGTCGGTCTTGGCCATGAAGGAGCCCACGTAGTGCGCGAGGAACACCACGCACACCACATCCTCGAGCATCTGCGCCTCGGCATCGAGCTTGAGCCGCTCCTTGCGCACCAGCGAGCCGACGCGCGCGATGTCGTCGCTGCCGTAGCCTGCCGCCGTCATGATCTCGCCTAGCCGTTTTGCGTGATACGCTTTGAGCGCATTGCGCCAGGCGAGATAGCCGGCGCGGCCGTCCGGGTGGCTCTTGCGCGGACTGGTCCAACGTTCGATGTGCTGACCGCGCGCCGCGATCTTCAGATGTTCGGAGGCGTCCGGTGCCATACCCGCCAGCATTTCGCTCATGCGGCGGCCGTAGATGAGCTCCGCCGGCTCCCGCCGACCGTCGACTTCGATCGTATTGGGATCGCACGCATTCGCTGCATCGATCGCGGCAAGCGCCGCGGCAAGCCTAGTGTCGGTCTGCAACATCGCCGCGACCATATCAAATCGCGGGCGAGGCGTCGCGCGCATCTTGCGCCGGCGGGGCCGCCGGCGCAGATGCAGCCGAACTGCGTCGGGTCAGCCCTGCAGCGGGCTCGCGAATCCCGCAACCAGCTTGACGAGGTCGGCTTGGCGGCTAGTGCCGGTTTTTTCGAACAGGCGGCCGAGATGGGTCTTGACCGTGCTTTCGGCCACTCCAAGCGCCGTCGCGACTTCCGGCACGCCACCGACCTCGACGATCGCCAGCAGGACGCGCAGTTCGGTCGGCGTCAGCCGGTAGCTCTTGGCGATCACTTCGGGCGCGGCGGGCGTTTCCAGCGCGGCCTTGCGGACGAACACTGCGGCCGCAGCCGTATAGGCCGTACCGACGCGCCGCCGCTGTCCCGAGGTTAAAGGAAGCACGTGCGCGACGTAGCATTCGCCGTCACTCGCGGTCAGCGGCACGGCGATGCCCTTGACGTCGAGCGCGGCATCGCCGCCGCCAGCAGCGGCGAAAACCTCGCGCAACGTCTGATCGACCTGTCCGTCGGCGGCGACGAGCCGGCCGCCGGTGGCACGCAGAAAGTCGGCTGCATGCAGGATGCCGTGGCCCGCGGCGTTGGCATGAACGATGCGCGCGTTGGCATCGACCAGAAACACGCCAACGCAGAAGCCCTCGAGGATACCGGCGAAGGTCGAGGCTTCCGCATGCCGAAGATCGATCGCCTTTCCGATCAAGACGGCGCGCCGCACGTGTGGCACGATGAGCGCCATGCGCCGGCGCATCTCGTCATCGACCATGCCCTGCGCTTCGCTGCGAATGACGCTCAGATACGCGCAGCTCGTCATCGACTTTTCCAGCACAGCGTTGGCGGCATCGACCCAGCCCTGCGGCCTCGCCCATTCCTGATAGAAGCGGCCTTCGCAGAATTCGTCGTAAGGCATGAGATCCGGCGTGCTGACGACCTGCTCGACGTCGAAGAACGGCAGCGTCGACATCGGATCGAACTTTGAATAGGTCTCCAGGTAGAGCTTCATGTAGTGCGCATCAACGCCGACATGATGATGGGCGTTGCCGAGCTTGCTGACTGAATTCTTTGACAGAAGTCCGCCGGCCTCGCCGCCGACGAATTCGGTGATGCGCGCAAGGACATCGTTCCATTGCGCGGGATCGAGTATGGCGTCATAGATGTCGCCGATCAGGCCCGTGAGTACCTGGTATTCTGGCATTTGTTCACCCCACCACTTGAATTGAAAGACCAGGCGGTCTCCGGCACCGTGATCTTTCCACTTTCCCAACCTCGGCCAGTTGCGCGTCTGGCCAAACAGCCCCGGCGCCGAGGCGCCGAATTCTCAGCACTCCCTGTTTGGATTCTTTTTCCGCCTGTGATGCAGTCGCGGCCACCATGCCGCGCTGTTCACCCGGTCCGGCCGCATAACAGCTCGATGACGCAGTTGTGATTACGTGCAAGGGCAAAGAGGTCTTCGCGAACCACATCCCCGTTTGCACGGTGGCGGCTTGCAGCCGTTTGGCGGTACGTGGCCGGCGAAGAGCCAGGGGCGCAACGTGTGCGGATTTCGAACCGGCGGATCGTCGCGACGGTCTGCGATTCCGGTGATTGTGTCGGACAAAGGCCTTTACGCATGGCGGCACGCTTTATATGAGCGGCCGCGGCTGATCTTGGCTCTGAGCGCAAGCGCCTGGTCCGAGAGCGCAGGCTGTAATGAGCGGTTTTTGTCTCCGCGTAGGGACAGCCATGGTTAGTTGGTCGTCCGACGCGGTCGATGCTCGCACCACTCATCACGCGCTCAATCGAATCGATTGCCCGGTAGCAGTTAGATCTCTGGTCGCGATATGGGACATCGAGAGCATAACCACGACAAACGCCTCGGTCGTCACGAGTGCATGCGCGCGCATGTCGGCGCTCCATCATCGAGGGCCATGACATCGTTGGGTGCATTGCTATCGGCCGCGCGAAACGTGATTGGCGCGGCCATCGACTTGGGCTCGCCGGATCATCCCGGCAGCGATGCGGCTCATCACTGCCGCGACGTGCCGGGCCACTCGGGACCCGCGTCGCCGCCACTGCCCTCGCTGCTGTCGCCCTCGGCGCCGGCACCACAGACTGCGATCCGGACCGGCACGCTGGTCGCGCGCACCGCGGCAAGTCGGATCAACCCAGAGAATGTTCTTCGCGTCGTCATTGCTCACTCCGGTTTCGGCCCGCAGTCGCAGCAGCCTGCGAACCGGTTGCAACAACCACCCCTCACGCGCCGGCGGACATTGGCGACGGATTAGACTTTCGGCGTCATGCGATCGGAGGAGATTGCGGCGACAAGGGGTCACAAAGATGTGTGGAATGCGTGTCCACACGAGTCAGCCGCGCAGCGGACTGGCGAAACCGGCAACCAGCTTGACGAGATCCGCTTGGCGATTGGTGCCGGTCTTTTCGAACAGACGTCCGAGATGTGTCTTCACCGTAGTCTCCGCCACGCCGAGCGCGGTTGCAACTTCGGGAACTCCGCCGACCTCGACGATGGCGAGCAGGACCCGCAGCTCGGTCGGCGTCAGCTTGTAGGTTTTGGCGATGACCTCGGGCGGCGACGCTGTCTCCATTTCCGCCTTGCGGACGAACAGTGCGGCGACAGCGGTATAGGCCTTGCCGGCGCGGCGTCTCTCCCCCGATGTTAACGGCAGAACATGGGCGATATAGCGCTCGCCGGAACGCGCGGTGAGCGGCACGGAAATGCCCTTGGTGCCGACTGCGACGTCACCGTTGCCGGCCGCGGCAAAAACCTCCCGCAGCGTCTGATCGACCTGCCCGTCGTCGGTCGCCAGTCGGCCAGCAATAGCGTTCAGGAAATTGCCGGTTTCCAGCGCGGCATGACCGGCAACATTGGCGTGGACGATTCGCGCTGACGCATCGACCAGAAACATGCCGGCATTGATGCCGTCCAGCGCGCCGGCGAACGTCGCCGTCTCGGCCTTCTTCATGTCGATCATTCTGCTGATGAGCACGGCACGACGGATATGCGGCGCAATCAGCCGCATGCGCTCGCGCGTCGCGAAATCGACGACGCCGTCGCGCTCGTGGCGGAACACGCCGAACATCGCGGCGGTCGTCATCGACTTATCGAGCACTGACACGACGAAATCGACGAGGCCTTGAGGTTTTGCCCATTCCCGATAAAACCTGCTTTGCAGAAATTCGTCATAGGGAATGATATCGGCGGTGGCGATGGGTTCGTCGACCTCGGCAAAGAATTGGCCTGTCGTCGACGGATCGAGCTTGATGTAGCGCTCGAAGTAAAGCTGCCGATAATGCGGATCAGTTCCGTAGTCATAGGCGACTGCGCCGGTCTTGCTCGCCGCGCTCTTGAAGAACAACGCGGCCGCCGGTCCGCCGACAAAGCGCGCAGCTTTGCCAAGGACCTCTACCCATCGCGATGGATCCAGCGCAGCATCGTAGATTTCGCCGATGAGCGTCGAAAGCTGCTGCTCGTCGTTCATGATACGCCCTTGGTCTCCGTCGATCGTCTGCGGCGATAGCCGACAAGAACCGCACAGCGACGACGTCGCCGCTTGCGGTAGACCGAAGAGAAATGACCGAAGCGGGTATTTGGTTCAGATAGCGACGCGCATCCCGCTGGGCGGTGCCGGTGCGGCTCGGACCGGACTAGCCTCGATGCGCCAAACGCCCGTCCTAATAAGCGTCATGAGAATAATAAACTTGGACAAAAACGACCGCGGATTGGATCAAAACGAAATCGCGGTCAGTTTCGGACGCTGCGATGCGCCTCACGGGCTGTGCATTTTCCAAACCTATTCCGCAGCCGTGTTGCGGATATCCCGAGGCGTCGCGCCGTACTGCTGCTTGAAGCAGCGGTTGAAATAGGAGAGGTCATTGAAGCCGACGTCGTAGGCGATCGCGCTGACGGCGCGCTGGGCGAAGCGTGGCGCGGTCAGCATGCGCCGCGCGCGGAGGAGCCGCCGCTCCAGCAGGAATGTAGAGAAGGTGCTGCCCTCGTCTTCGAACAGCCTTTGGACGTAGCGCGGCGTAACCCCGAGATGTGCGGCGACCGCGCCGACCGAAAGATCCCGACGGCTGGCGTTGTCGGCGACGTAGGCCTTGGCAAGCTTCAGCCTGGCAGCGCGTACGCCACGGCCCCTGGCGGCATCCGCCGCGTCCCGTGTCGCGCCGAGCGCCAGGGCGACGAGATCGTGCAGGTGAGCGGCAACAGTCTGCCGCAGGCGCGGCGTGTCCAGCGGAAGATCGTCCACCAGCGGCTTGGCATAGCCAATCAACAGCCTGAGCGCTTCAGTATGGCGCGGAATGAGATGCATCACCGCGTCGTCCACGTCGACGATCGACGAGAGGTACGACCGGGGTATCCGCAGCGAGAACGACCCGCCGCGACATCGACGTTCGAACACGCCGACGTCGTCGCTGCTGATGAGAAGGGCATCGCCTTCGCCGAGCGTGACCTCGCGGCCGCGGGCCGATCCCATGAAGGCGCCCTGTTGGTTGACGATGAGCGCGAGGTCGTCATTGCCATCGGCGACGAATTCGCGGGTGCGCGTTATACGAACCGCCGACATCGCCGCATCGAGCAGTTGCACACCCGGCAAAGCGCGAGTCACCAGGGCGCACTCGAACGACGCATCGCTGACCGGCTCGATGTCGAGCCTGAGAGCCGTGCGGGCATAATGCTCGCGCCAGATCGCCACCCGGTCGCGTTCCGGCAAGTCGGCTGTCGAGAAGCGAACTGGCGTACAACTGGCTGGATCAGCCATCAGGTTCGTGCCCACCTTTCACTCGAACCGCCGCTTCAGCCATAGGGCGCACTGCAGGGCAGCGCGTCATACGATTGGATGACAGTCATAAATACGCATAATATCAATGACTTAAATGTGGCGTCGAGGCGACGAGGGCGCGGCGCGCAAACTCGAGAGCGCACCCGGATCCCCTCGCCGCATCCGCCGACGCACCTGATCAGCGTCTCGGACTGATCGACCCGCCTGGATAGAAGGGTGCGTCCTCGGATCGATCGAGCGCAGCACCGGGCGCCATACGAGACTCGAACGGCCCGTCCTCGGACCGGTCGAGCGGATTCGTACTGTTCTCGACAGCATCGGCCGGCTTGCCGCCCGGCGCCTTGGAAACGCCTGAGACACCGTCGGCCAGGCTGGTCGTCTTGGGGCCGCTCGAGGCGCTGTCCTGGATGCAATGTCCATCGGCGATGCATGTCAGCGCGTGCCGATCGCTATCCGACCATCGACAGGCATAGATGGTTCCGTTCTCCAAATAGATACCGTGCTTGGTGTCGCAGAATCTCTGAATCTCGGCGCGCGCTTGACTTCCAACCTGGCTCTGGGCGCATGCCGCGCCAGCAACCGCGCCGAGGCCCAGTGCCAGGACGCCGGTGGCAAGTTTGGACATTCTTTCTTTCTCCTCGGATTGACCATCACGCTACCGGACCGCCGACGCGCTCTGCACGCGTCGGCCTCCGACGTGTTGGACGGAGGCGCTACTTTCGCGCCGACTGCGCAGGAACGATGGAAATACCGTCGTAGATGGCGAGCGCCTCGTCGGTGCGCCCGGCGGCGCAAGCGGCGCGCGCCTTCCCCATTGTGAAGAACGCCTCGCGCAGCTGGTCGGCCGGCACGTCCTGAGCTTCACCATGCGCCTCGATCAGCAAGACGATCTTCAGGTCCCGCGCGGCGCACCGCGCGCGATGGCTGGGCTCGGCGGCGATCGCGCTCGACGGGCCGACAAGTTGACTCGCCTGCACCACGTAAGCTGCTCCCTCGTGCTCCGCCGCGTCGATGTGCGGATCGAGGATGATGCGCAGCGAAACCATCGCTACGGTGAACAGGGCAAGCCAGCAATAGAAGATGACGACCCGGACATAGAGCCGCCTGACTGTCCGCTGCTCCGCCGGATCGAGATGATCCATGTAGAAGGGATGCCGCATCGCAGCCTCCGTGCTCACGCGCGTAGAACCTGTCTGCGAACGCCTGCTTCGCTTTTTTGGATCAATGTCGATCGACCGGCGCGTCCGCGTCATGCAATTGGAGGAGATCGGCCGGTGGATCGTTCACAAGCGCGTGTAGACGACAGGCGTCTGGAATACCAGCGCGTGCGCTGCACCGTTCCGGCGCGCGTCGCAGGAAGCTGGCTTAGCCCGGCCGATGGCGGCCGGGCGACCAGCCGTGTTTCGTCAGATGCCGCTCGCCGATCCGCATCGGCTCCTCCTCCAGCGGCGTCGCCATCGTCGCGTTCCAGCGATTGACGAAACCGGTCGCAGCGATTGTCGCGACGATCTCGACGATTGCGTCCTCGGACCAGTGGCGGCGCAGCGCCGCGAACATCTCGTCGGTCACGGCATTAGGTACACTCGCGGCGGCGACGGCGAGATCGAGCGCGGCACGCTCGGCGTCGTTGAACTGCGGGCTGGTGCGAAAATTCGCGACCGCGTCGAGTTTCTCCTCGCTGACGCCGAAGTGCAGCGCACCGCTCGCAGTATGCGCCATGCTATAGGCGTCGCCCGCGGTGCGGCTCGCGACATGTGCGATCAAGCGTTTCAGTCCGCGGTCGACCTTGCTGTCGGGGCCCCAGATCGCCGCCTGCAGTCCGACGAAGGCGCGCACCAGCTGCGGCTGACGCTGCATCGTCAGGACGCTGTTCGGCACAAAGCCGAGCGACTTGAAGAACGAGTCGAATTGATCCTTCAGCTCTGGCGAGTGGTCGGGCGGCAGCGGATCGAGGCGGGCCACCGCGCTCACCGCACGTTCTGAAGAAGAAGCAGCAGCCCGCCGACCACCGCGAGATTGGCGACCATGCCATTCTGCATCCCGATCCGCATCGGTGGAACGTCGACTTCCCAAAAGCGCAACAGAAGGAGCGATGCTACGACCGTAAACACGATCAGCAGGATGACGCCGATTTCCGGATGCCAGTTGAGCAGGATCATCGCGCAGCCGACGAACTCCATGGTCTGGCCGATCCAGAACGTCGCCTTCGGAAACGGCGCCTTGAATTTCGTCAGGCGCGCGATGTGGTCCTCGACGTGGAATTTCTGCAGGTTGCGGATGCCGATGATGAGAAACAGCGCGACGATCAGCAGCCGCCCGGCGGTGTCGAGCAGCGACGCGTCGTTTGGATAGAGCCCGTGCATGGTGTCCTCCCTCGAAATGTCGGCGCCTATCGGAACATGGTGTTCGGCAGAAACAGCGCGAGCTGCGGGAATATCAGCAGCAGCACGATCAACAGGCCCATCGCGTACCAGAACGGCCAGATGCCGCGGAAGATCGTGTACATCGGCACGTCGGGGACGATGCCCTTGACGATGAACACGTTGAGGCCGACCGGCGGGCTGAGGATTCCCATCTGGATGATCAGCACCGCAATGACGCCGAACCAGATCATGTCGACGCCGTGCGCCTTAAGCACAGGCATCACCACCGGCAGCGTCAGGATCAGCATGGAGATGTCTTCCATGAAGGTACCGAGCAGCAGGTAGGTGACGATGATGACGACGAGCAGCCCGGTGGTGCCGATGTCAAAGCTGAGCAGGAATTTGACCATGATCTCCGGCAGCTGCGACAGCGTCATGAACGGGATGAACACATAGGCGCCCATCAAGATCAGGAAGATGGTGGCGCTGGTGCGCATGGTCTGCAGCACGATCGCCTTGAGCACCTTCACGCTGAGCTTGCGTCGCGCCATCGCGACGAGGAGCGTCAAACAGGCGCCGAAGCCGGACGCCTCGATCGGCGTGAACAGGCCGATATACATGCCGCCGATCGTGGCGACGATCACGACAATGATAGTGATCGACTGACGCAGCGTCGCAAGCCGCTCGGCAAACGACGCGCGGGGCCCGGGCGGGCCGGCGTTCTTTCGCCGTGCAGTGACGATCTGGATGGTGATCAGGAACAGGATTGTCAGGATGACGCCGGGAATGACGCCGGCGAGAAACAGCCGCCCGATCGCCTGCTCGGTAAGGAGGCCATAGATGACGAGCCCGGCGCTCGGCGGAAAGATAAAGCCCATGGTGCCGCCCGAAGCCACGGTTCCGGTTGCGAGCGCGTCGTCGTAGTTGAAGCGCTTCATCTCCGGCAGCGCGACGCGGCCCATGGTGACGGCCGACGCGGCCGCCGAGCCGCACAGCGACGCGAAGAACGCGCAGGCGACGATGGTGGCCGAGGCGAGTCCGCCGCGCACGTGGCCGATCCAGGCGTAAGCAGCATTGTAGAGATCGCGCCCCATGCCTGATGCGCCGGCGATGTTGCCCATCAGCACGAACATTGGGATGACGGTAAGCTGATAGAAGCTTGCGATCGCGAATGTCTCGGAGCTGAGCGACGGCAACGCGCCGGACCAACCGCGGATCGCAGCGGTGCCGAGAAAACCGGTCACCAGCATCGACAGACCGACCGGCATGCGCAGGATGAACAGCGCGAACAGCGCAACGAGGCCGGCGAGACCGATCCCGGTGTCGGTCATTCCGGGCTCCCCATTTCCGGACTTCCCATGGCGCGGCTTTCGTCGACCAGCAGGGGCACGTGGCGGCGCACGGCGAGCACGCCGGCTTCGACGAACAGCACCACCGCGTAGATCCCGACACCGATCGACAGAGCCTTGTAGACCGGCTCGAACGGAATGTTCAGGAGCTGCGTGCTCTCGCCCAGTCGGCCGGCGGTCTGCCCGGTCACGAACAGCCGCCACGACCAGACCGCGGTCACGCCGGCTGCGAGCACTTTGATCAGCACGCCGGAAATCCACTCGAAAGTCGCACCGACCAGCGTCGTTACCATGTCGGCGGTGACGTGCGCACCGGTTCGTCCGCCATAGCCAATGGCGCAGGAAACAACGAGCACGAGCAGCACCACCGAAAGATCAAGCGCGCCGCTGAGGGGTGCATTGAAGACGTAGCGGCCGGTCACATCGACGATGATCACCACCATCAGCACAGTCAACACCGCACCGCCGCAATACAGCGCGACGGCGCGCACCACCTTGTCGACGAGCGTCAGCATCACGCGGCCGAGACCGAGACCGCGCGGTTATTTGTTGATCGCGGCATAGACGGCGCGTGCATCGGTCACGCCATCCTTCTCGAGGTCGCCGAGCGTCTTCTGCACCACCGGCTGCGCCGCGTCGAACATCGCCTTGCGCACGTCTGGCGGAAGCTGGATCACCTCCACCTTGCCGCCGGCGCGCGCCGCCTGGAACGACTCCTCCGCCCAGTCGTCGAAGATCTTCGCCGCCTTGAGGCTCATCGCCTTGCCGGTGTGCTTGTCGAACACCGCCTTCTGCGAGGCGCTGAGCCCCGCATAGCTCTCCTTGTTCATGATCCCGCCGCACGGGTTGAACAGGCCCGACACGCCGACGCTGGTGAACTTCGCCACCTCGGC
>Ga0066388_100000655_pt1 | contig 17198 bp, 11 predicted proteins | sample PanSoiMetaGPlot6_FD_64539 | JGI IMG/M metagenome (GOLD analysis project Ga0066388, IMG submission 64539) | Tropical forest soil microbial communities from Panama analyzed to predict greenhouse gas emissions - Panama Soil - Plot 6 (Hybrid Assembly) | ecosystem: Environmental > Terrestrial >... | reverse complement strand
GGAGCGCCTTGGACGCGTGCTTCCCGGCCATGCGCTGGAGCACCGCTTCGCGCACGATCGAGCACACGCGGCGGAACCGGGCCAGGATCTGAGGAGGCTGCTCGGCGTCCGCCATCCGCGCCGCAGCGAAATCGAGGAGCGCGGCCTCGTCGTGCACGCCGTGGTGCCGGACGAGCGGCCGCCCCGAATCGCGCTGAGGAGGTTCCATGTCGTGAAGGGCCGCGAGCGCCTGGCCGAGGCGGGTCAGGATCGAACGGATCTCTCCTTCCGGCTCGGTCCCCATCAGACTCGAGAGCGAGGATCCCTCCAGCTCCTCGATGAGCACGAGACGCGCTTCGGGCGCGTGCGCGAGCGGTTGCGGGACCTTGAGCTCGGCGGAGATGGCGGGATGCAGGTACCGCATGATCTCGAAGAGCCGGGCTCCGCGTGATCCTGCGTGCTGCTTTCCGTACCACCGGACATCCTGCACGTCCTCGCCGGGGCGGCGTGCCTTGACGTCGTACCGCAGCGTGCGCCGCCTTCCTGCTCGCTCCTTGAGAAGCTTCACCGAGCTCACTTCGAGAACATCCCATGGGGAGCTCTGGCACGCGCGCTGGAGCAGGCCGCACGCGCGTCCACGATTCATGAGAGCGCCGCGGGCCGGGAGTCGGGTGGGGGAATGGAGGGACATGCTCGATGCCTCCTGAGTTCGTAGGGTACGGCCGAGTCGGAAAATGGGACGCGAATGGGGAAAAGCAAGCGAGGTGCCAGCGCCCCTGGTTCAAACAGAAGACGCGAACTGCTTGGGATTCTGTGAGGTACGAGCGTGGCCCGATCGAACCATCGGGCTGGCGCGAGGGTCGGTGTTCGTACCGGTACGGGGCCCTCGTCTGCATTCTCCAGGGCCGCCTTCCGCGAATCAAGTCAGGCGTTCCCCTACATGAGCGGGATGCCTGCTAGAAGTGGATCGTGAGCCCGGGGACGACGTAGGCGAGCGGGCGCGTCCGGAACGGCTGATCCAGGAATTGGCCGTTGGGCGAGTAGCCTCGGTACCACTCGAGCGCCACGATCATCTCGGGCCCGATGCGGCGACCTCCTTCGGACACCCGTCGATGACGCCCCTGGTACAGGATGAACCCCGCCATGGCGTGCCACGACCCGGCGTCGTGCGCGAACTCGTGGCCGTAGGGAGAGTCGGTCCAGAGGTGGGGCGTCCAGACTTCTCCCTGACCGGTCGGGTTGTCGCTCGAGGCGAAGTCGTACGGCTTCGCGACCTTGAGGTCGATCGCTGCGAACCACTCCGAGGCGAAGAAGGATCGGCGGAACGGCGCGTTCACCATCCGGCCGATCCACGTCTCGGGAGGATCGTCCTCGTTTCCGGCGGATCGGAGCTCGATCCCGAGCTCTCCGATCGGGGATGAGAAGTTTCGCGGGACCCTTCCGAGAATCGACATCTTGAGCTCCCCGCCGGCGTAGAGCCGCGCGGTCGGATGGCCGCCGACAAGGCCGCCGGCGTCCCATTCCACCGACAGGACGCCGCGCAACGCCTCGAAGCTGAGGTCGACGCGTTTCACCGGGGGGTGATGGAAGAGATCCCCTTGGTCGGGGCGTCCCACCTGATTCGAGGCGAAATCGGAAAAGGCGAGGTACTCGTCCCCGAGGTGCGAGCTTCGATGGAAGATCAGGAACCGCGACGTGACCACCGGACGGTCGAAGCGCTCGACTCCCATGCTGTCGTCGTACGCGCCCGACCAGAGCGCATCCAGGCTGATCCCGGTCTGATAGTCGGCGTTCGCGAGCTCCATCCCTCCGCGTTCGAAATACGTGAAGATGGCCGCGGGGGCACCGACCTGATAGCGCACCCACGGGATCGGAATTCCGAGCAGACGCTTCGCCGGATTCAGCCGGAGGGTCGTGCCGGTGGCCACGTCCCACGAGGTCCCGTCCCAGTGCTCGAAGCCCCCCTGGCTCGCCGAGTCGGTGATGTCCACCCCGTAGCGGCGGTTCTCCGTGAAGTGCGAGAAGACGCTGCGAAACTGGCTCTCCCTCGGATCGGCGCTCAGGGGCCGGAACAGGAAGACCCCTTGCCCGAGAGATGCCAGACACGGCGAGGGGCCCAAGAAGAGCGCGAAACAAACTGGAGCGAAGGCGAGGATGCGGATTCGCATCGGGCGGTCTCCTTCGAGGGTGGGTGAACTACTGAATTCGCGGCATCTGGGGTGCGCACACCTGGAAATCGTTCCGCCACTATGGTATACTCTTGTCTTCCCTCGGTAGGCGATCCCTTCCTTTTCCTGTTTCGGCGGACGCGAAACGGCGGGAATCGCACGTGCCAATCATCGCCGAAAGGAGCCATTCCCCCATGCATAACCGGCGAACCTTCCTGTCCTGGGCTACCCTGGCGCTCCTCGTGCTCGCGGTGGCCACCCTCGTGGTCGCAGGCTGTAGCAAGCAAATGGGCACTCTGACCGGTCCCTCGAGCGGCACCAGCGCTTCCGCGGGTCTCCTCGCGCGCAATCCCGCCGACATGGCAGCGACCATGCGGATCCAGGATACGCACACCGCGGCGCTTATGAAGATTCCAGGAGTCATCGGCACGGGCACCGGCGCGACCGCGGACGGGCGCACCGCCGTGTTCGTCCTCATCCGTCAGCCCGGCGTGGGCGGCATTCCGAACACGCTGGACGGCGTTCCCGTCGAAGTCCGGGTCGTCGGCGACGTGCACGCGTACGTGGACTGCGGGACCTCGACCGGCCGTGATGACGAGTGCGCGGCGGGAACCTTGGGCTGCGTCGTCCTCAAGGGTGGCAACAAGTACTATCTTTCGAACAATCACGTATTCGCGGCGGAGAACGCCGGTCACGTCGGGGACCGCATCGACGCCCCGGGCCGGTACGACTCAAAGCCGAAGTGCGCGTCGTCTCCCCAGCTGGGTACGTTGGCGGATTTCCAGGCGATCAACTTCGGTGGGAGCAACACGATCGATTGCGCCATCGCGCTTCCGTCCGCCGGCAACAGCGTGACGTGCGCCGAGGCGGCGGGCTACACGCCGTCCTCCACGGTGGTCTCGCCGAGCGTCGGTCTCGCGGTGAAGAAGGACGGCCGCACGTCGAAGCTCACGACGGGCAGCATCCAGGCGATCAATGTCACGATCAACGTCGGGTACTCCTCGGGCACCGCGACGTTCACGGGGCAGATCATGACGCCGGGGAACTTCATCCGCTCCGGCGACTCCGGATCGCTCATGGTCACGCAATCGGGGAACAACCCGGTGGGGCTCTGCTTCGCCGGCGGCGGCGGCGGCTCGTTCGCCAACCCGATCGGACCGGTGCTCCAGAAGTTCGCGGCGACCGTCTGCAACCAGTAGCCGCGCGCTCGTAGGGAATTCAGGGCAGGCCTTCCGCCGAGGGCCTGCCTTTTTCTTTGCGATCAGGCCACCTGGACCTGACGCCGTGCCTGCGCGGGGATGCGCGGCTCGGGCGTCAAGATGCCTTCGAGGTTCAGCGGGTCGGACGCGCTGACCTTGAGATCCTTCGTCCGGGCTCGGTCGTCCCGGCGGAGTTTTCGCGCCAGCTCGACCGCTTCCGGAAGCGCGTACTGCTCTCCGGCGAAACGCTGCACGAACCGCCCGCCCCGCACGTCGCCGCGCAGCTCCCAGAGACGGTACACGCGGTCGAGGTCCCTCCAGGGGACCGGAATCCGCTCGCGCTCGAGCACGCGGCGGAACACGATGCCGTAGCGGTCGAGCAGCTGGCGTGCGACGAACTCGATCTGCGTGTCGCCGATCCCGGCGGATGGCTCGACGCCACGGAGGCGCGTCCACCTCCCCGAGGGAGCGAACGCTGCCCGCTTCATCACGCCGCGCCTCCGGCTCGGCGCCGTGATGAGCCGGCGAAGTCCGCCGAAGGAGTCGCACGTGATGAGTCCGCGCCCGATCAGCTGTCCGAGCCCCATCTCGACGTGCGACGGAAGGAGCCCGGACCGCCGCATGAGCTCCTGGGTGAAGACGGCGCCGCGCGCGTCGAGGATCTCGAGCAGGACCTGGGCGTAGGACGAGAGCGCGGCTTCGGGCGGCCCCGGGCACGGCGAGGAGAGGAGGAGCCAGCGCTCGAGATCTTCCCGAGGCATCAGGCAGATCGGCGTGGTGCGCACCGGAGCGTCCCCTCCGCCCCAGATCCTCCCCCAGACGATCTCCCCTGAGAGCGTGATCTCGTCCATCCACTCCTGACGGTACCCGCGCACGCGGGCGGGGAGGATGCTCGACTCCCACTCCGCGGCGGCGGCTTCGAATCCCGCGAGGCGGCGCGCCACCTCGAGCACGCCGCGCGGGCCGTCGAGCCGGTAGCGCTCGTCGACGTGCTGCCAGGACGTGAGGAAGCGCCAGAAATCGGCCGCGGTGACCGGCTCGATCTCGCGCCGCAGCCGCTCGAGCGTGTCCCGGTGGATCCGCGAGAGGAGCCGCCGGTCGCACCAGGCCTGCCCCCCGCCGAGGCGGCAGCGCAGCACCCCTCCCTCCGCTTCGAGCTCGAGAAGGAGCGGCTCCGCTTCGGAGGGAAGGACGGGACTTTCCCCATTCGGCGTTCCCACGACCACCGGCCCCAGTGCTTCCATCCGTCCTTTCAGGACGCGCTTGGGCTCGCGCGGTCCGTCCACCGCGCGCCACGCTTCCTCGATCCGCTCCACCCGTCCCGCCGCCCGGAGCTCCTCGAGCCACGCGCCCCAGTCGGACCGCTCCGCCTCCGCCTGCGTCACGAATCCCATCCAGAGGAGCGCCTCGTGCACTTCCTCGGCGTTCTCCGGCTGGGGCCATGCCTGCTCGCGGACACGCGCGACCGCGGCGGGATCGAGCGCGCCCAGCGTGTCCGCGGTTTGGGGGTCGAGCCCGCGGCGCGCGCTCACCGCCTGCGTGCGGCGCTCCTCCAGCGGAGCGTCGTCGAGGAATCCGTACGGCATGACGTTGAGGATTCCCCGCGCGAAGGCGGAGGGCTCGCGTGTGTCGACCGCGGCCTTTCGGATCCGGCCGTCGCGCAGGCCGCGCAGGACGTCGAGGAACCCGTCGACGTCCATCGCTTCGTGGAGGCAATCCTCGATCGTCTGGCGGACCATCGGATGCTCCCACGGCACGGGGAGGTCGCCCGGAGGGAGCGTTTCGCCGCAGGCCAGGGCCTGAGGGAACGCCTTCACCAGCTCGTCCTCGGCCCGCATGCGAAGGAGAGGGGTCGGCACCCGCGTTCCGCCTCCCTGGGTGCGGGGAACGACGAGCGAGCGGGTGAGATTCCACCGCCAGCGCGTTCCGAACATGGGGGCGTCGAGCAGCGCCTGCACGAGGAGGTCGCGTGCGACGTCCGGATGCAGGAACTGGAAGACGTCCTCGAGCGGGAAGCTGTGCTGCGGGCCGAGCGAGATCACGATCGCTTCGTCGTTCGCGGCGGCCTGGAGCTCGAACCCGAACCCCCGGCAGAAGCGCTTGCGGAGCGCGAGGCCCCACGCGCGATTCACCCGTCCGCCGAAGGGGGAATGGACGACCAGCTGCATCCCTCCCGACTCGTCGAAGAAGCGCTCCAGCACGACGCACTCCGGCGTCGGCAGCGTGCCGAGCGCGGCCGCTCCCTCACGGATGTACTCCGTCAGCTGGATCGAGGCGGCCTCCCCGATCCGCTCGGCCGCCGCCGGACCCTCTCCCCGCACCGCCGCCTCGCGAACCCCGCCGATCGCGGACGAGAGCTCCCGGGTGCGTGACGGCGCTTCGCCGAGCCAGAAGGGAATCGTCGGAGGCGCGCCGTGTGCGTCCGCCACCCGCACGACGCCGGGCTCGACGCGGAGGATCCGCCACGAAGCGTTCCCGAGCTGGAACACGTCGCCGCCGTTCGCCTCGACCGCGAAGTCCTCGTCGAGCGAGCCCACGAGCGTTCCCTCCGGCTCGATCACGACGCGGTACTGGCCCGTGTCGGGAATGGCGCCCCCCGAGGTCATCGCGATGATCGACGCGCGGCGCGTGGCGCGCAGCCGGCCGTAGACGCCGTCCTTGTGGAGGAGCGCGCCGCGCCCCTCGGTGTGGAGGCGCACCACTTCGTCGAACTCCTCGCGGGCGAGGTCGCGATACGGACGCGCGCGCCGGAAGAGCTGGAAGAGACGCTCCTCCTCCCAGGTCTCCGGCACGCACGCGGCGACGATGTGCTGGCTCAGGACGTCGAGCGGCTTCGACGGAGGGACGGTGCGATCCAGCGCTCCCGCGCGGACCGAGTCGAGGAGCGCCGCCGCGCAGACCAGCTCGTCCTGCGTGAGGGGAAAGAGGCGCCCCTTCGGGACCCGGTCGAGGCCGTGGCCGCTCCGCCCGACGCGCTGGAGCAGGACCGAGATCGAATAGGTCGTTCCGATCTGGATCACGAGATCCACGTCCCCGATGTCGATGCCGAGCTCGAGCGACGCGGTCGCGACGAGCGCGCGCAGGGTCCCCTCTTTGAGCCGGCGCTCGGCGTCGAGGCGGCGCTCGCGGGCGAGGCTCCCGTGGTGGCTCGTGACGTGATCCTCGCCCAACACGGTGGTGAGGCGCCCCGCGATCCGCTCGGCGAGCTTCCGCGTGTTCACGAAGACGAGCGTCGTGCGGTGCTCGCCGATCAGCGCCGCCATCCGCCGGACGATCTCCTCCCAGGTCTCGTGGGAGCAGACGGTCCCGAGCGGCGCGTCGGGAAGCTCGATCGCGAGGTCGAGATCGCGCCGGTGGCCGATGTCCACGATCGCGCAGGGGCGTCCGACTCCGGCGAGGAGCTCGGCGGTCTCCGAGACCGGCTTCTGGGTCGCGGAGAGGCCGATGCGCTGGAGCGGGCCCTCGACCAGCGCCTCGAGCCGCTCGAGGGAGAGGGCGAGATGCGAGCCCCGCTTGTTCCCGGCCACCGCGTGGATCTCGTCCACGATCACGGTGCTCACGGTCCGGAGCATCGTCCGTCCGCCCGCGCTCGTGAGGAGGATGTAGAGCGACTCCGGCGTCGTGACGAGGATGTGCGGCGGCCGGCGCCCCATGGAGGCGCGCTGGCTCGGGGGCGTGTCGCCGCTCCGGACCACGACCCGCACGGCCGGGAAGGCGGGCTCGCGCGCTTCCAGCTCGGACAGCGGGCGCTCGAGGTTCTTCTGCACGTCGTTCCCGAGCGCCTTGAGCGGGGAGACGTAGAGCACCTGGGTTTCGTCGCGGAGCGCGCTCCCCTGGCGGAGAAGGCCGTCCAGAGCCCACAGGAACGCGGCGAGCGTCTTCCCGGTACCCGTCGGAGCCGCGATCAGGGTGTTCGCTCCCGAGCGGATCCGGGGCCAGCCCTCCGTCTGGGGGGCGGACGGGCCCCCCACCCGCTCGAGGAACCAGCGGCGAATTTCGGGATGGAATCCGGTCAGGGGCATGAGGGCCCCATTATATACTCGACGGAGCGGGGTACCCCTGGAGGGAGCGATGGCGGAAGGATCATCCCGAGAGCCCGAGATCGTCTTTCTGTTGGATGTCGACAATACGCTGCTCGACAACGACCGGGTCCGCGGCGACCTCGCCGCGCAGATCCGGGAGCTCGTGGACGACGAGCGCGCCGAGCGGTTCTGGTTCATCTACGAGCAGGTGCGCGACGAGCGCGACTTCGTCGACTACCCCTGGACCCTCGCGCGGTTCCACGCCGCGTATCCGGACGAGCGCGCGTATCCTGAAATCGCGCGGATCGTCCTTTCGCACCCCTACGAGAACTACCTCTTCCCGCGCGTGCGCGAGACGCTCGCGCATCTCCGGCAGCTCGGCCGCGTCGTGATCCTCTCGGACGGCGATCCCGTGTACCAGCCCGCGAAGATCGCGCGGGCCGGGCTCCACGCGGCGGCCGAAGGCAACGTGCTCGTCTTCGCGCACAAGGAAGCGCATCTCGGCGACGTCCAACGGCTCTTTCCGGCGCCGCGCTACGCGCTCGTCGACGACAAGCCGCGCGTGCTCGCCGCGGCGAAGGACGTTCTCGGAGAGCGCCTCGTCACCGTCCACGTGTGTCAAGGCAAGTACGCGCACGCGGAAGAGCACCGCACGTATCCCGACGCCGACCGAACCTACGAGACGATCGGCGAGCTCGCGGGCGTTACGCTCCACGATCTCCTGCTTCCGGCGGACCGCGGCACGATGTAAGAGGCTCCGTGTGCTTTGGTGGAATAGCGGGTTGACGCGCTGCGCGCGCCCACCCATGATCCGCCTCCATGTCCTCGGATCGTCGCGGCACTCCGACCGCGCTCCTCTGGCTCCTGCTCCTCGTCGCCGCCACGCAGCTCGTCCTGACGTACGCGATGGTCTCGCAGACGGGGAAGGTCACGTCCGAGATCCAGGCCGGCTTCGCGCGGGTCGAGCCCCCCGGCAACTTCCGCGTTCCGGGCGTGACGGCGCTCGGCGCTCCGGCGCGCGGAGCGGCATCGGCGAAGGTCATCCTCGTCGAGTTCGGCGACTTCAGCTGCCCCGCGTGCGCGGCGGCCGATCCGCTGCTGCTCGATCTGCTCCGGCACTATCCGGATCGCTTGCGGATGGCCTATCGGTGCTATCCGCTCACGAAGGTGCATCCGAACGCCGAAGGGCAGGCGCTCGTCGCGCTCGCCGCCGATGGGGCGCGGGAATTCTGGAATGCGTACCGCTTGTTCTACGCCGGCGTGCTGACGGGACAGGAGGTCGCGCCCGACGTGGCCGCCGCCCGTCTGGGGCTGAACTGGAAGAGCGTGCGGGCCGATCCCAAGGTCCGCGCGCGGCTCGAGCGCGATGTTCGGGACGCGAAGCGCTACGGCGTGACCGCGACCCCCACCTTCTTCATCAACGGACGCCGCGTCGTCGGCGTCCCTCGTCGCGGCGTCCTCGAGCGCCTGATTCAGGAGGAGCTGGGGGATTCGACGCGAGCCGGGTCGGAGGTTCGCTCCTTCAGCTCGAACTGACCGCTCGCCATCACCGCGAGGAGCGCGAAGCTTGCGAGCGCGGAGAGCGCGCAGTACGGGCAGAGCGCGCGAATCGAGAAGATCTGGACCCCGAGGAGCACCGCCGAGACCAACGCCCCTGCCGCGGCGAGCCCTCGAAGGAGCCACGGCGCGATTCCATCCGGAGCCTCCTCGCTTCGCGCCGCCGCCGCCATGACCGCGAAGTAGAAGGCGATCCCAAACGCCGAAGTCGGGATGCCCGCCACGCGCGCGTAGCGGCTCGCGAGCACCGCGCCGCATCCGCTCGCGGCGGTGCATCCGACGAGCCCTCCCGGATGCGCGGGGGACAGCACGTGGACGTAGGTCAGGTACGCCGCGTCCAGGAATCCCACCGCGCCAAGCAGCCACGCCACGCGAATTCGTTGCACGATCGATGCTCCCCTGCCCGCTCAGGCCGTGTCGCGGGTCGCGAGGGCTCCCGGACCGGCGCGCCCCACCTCGGCCGCAGTCCGGTCGAGGAAGCCGCGCAGGAATCCCAGGAAACGGTGCACGTCGGTGAAATTGGTCGCGACGCCGACCGAGATCCGCACGGCCCCGACCTCTTTCCCGTGCTCTTCCCGGACGCGCGCGCGCAGCTCGTCGAAGCTCATCCCGGATTCGTCGCGGAAGTACGCCGCGATCTCGGCGCGGGTGAATCCGTACACGATCTCTCCGGCCCCGGGGTTGCAGAAACAGCCGGTGCGGAGCGAGATCCGCTCCCGGTTCGCGAGCTCTTCGATCCGGCGGATGTCGAGCGACTCGCCGTCGGAAGCCCAGAGGTTGAAGGCGATGGTTCCCCCGCGCGCGTCGGCGCGCGTCGGCCCGTGCACCTCGACCAGCGCGCGGCCGTTCGCGTGGCGGAGCGCCTCCATCCGAGAGAGAAGCCAGGCGGTGAGACATCGCACGCGCTCGTGCACCGTGTCGATGCCCACCTCCGCCAGGTGCCGAAGACCGATCTCCACCGCCGGGAGGCTCAGGTAGTCGACCGTGCCGTCCTCGTAGGCAGCGGCATCCTTCGCGCGGTGGATCGCCCCCGCCTGCACGCTCGCGATCTGGATCGTCCCTCCCGCGAACCAGGGACGGTGGAGCTTGGGGAAGAGCTCGCGACGGAGCAGGAGGCAGCCCACCCCCGTCGGGTAGCCGAACATCTTGTAGAACGAGAGCGCGACCATTTCGGGCTTCCACCGTCCGACATCCAGCCGGTTCGTCGGGACGAACGCCGCGGCGTCGAGGAGCACGTCCCAGCCCGCCGCGTGTGCCTCGTCGATCAGCTCGAGCGGATGCTGCACGCCGCTGAAGTTGCTCTGCGCCGGGAACGCGAAGAGGCGGCTCGATCCCCGGTCGCCGGCCCCGAGCTGCGCCGCGAGTGCCGCGCGATCGACCCGCAAGTCGGGAGGGATGACGGGGACGTAGGTCACCTCGGCCCCCTTCGCGCGCGCGAACTCACGGATGCCGTTCACGGAGTTGTGGTTGTCGAACGTGAGGAGAAACCGTCCTCCCGGCGCGAAGGGGTAGCTCTCTCCGGCGTGCTTCAGGGCGCCCGTCGCGTTCGGCGTGAAGATCGCGAAGTATTCGTCGGGGGACGCGCCGAAGTACTCGAGCACGTAGGCCCGCGCGCGCTCGACCCGCTCGGTCATCGCGAGCGAGGTGGGGTTGTTGGAGTGGGGGTTGCCGTACACCGCTTCCCGCAGCTGCTCCACGTGCCGGGCGAGCTGGCAGGCGGCGTACTGGCTGCCTCCCGTGTAGTCGAGGTACACGTGCCCGGTGCGGTCGAGCCGCGCGTACTCCCTCGCGCGAAGCTCGTCGAGCGACGAGGTGCGCGCGTACGCGGGGTGCTCCCTCCGGAATTCCGCGAGCGCCTGCTCGAGGTCGTCCGGACAGGGGGGGTTCGTTCCGGGCATGCGAGGGCTCTCCGGGCCCAGGGGGCGATTCACGATGCCATCATAGTACATTCAGAAGCTGTACCGCAGCGTGGCGACCACGTTGTCGTTCCGGTCGAGCGCGCCGAACATGGTCGTCGGGTGCCTTCCAACGAACACGTTGCCCCCGAGCTCGATCCAGAGGTTGTCCGTGGCGGTGTAGCGCGCCGAAGGGATCAGGTATCCATCCTCGTCCGTGACCCCCCAGAATCCGAAGAACCCGAGGACCACGGTCTGGTGACGCAGAAGCTGTGTGACCCGCAGCGTGGCCAGGACGCGGCGCTCGTCGCGCGGCGGCGTGCCGGGAGGGAGGCTCGCCCGGTACGCCTCGTAGTCCATCATCCATTCGAGATAGCCCTGCACGCCGACCGTTCCGTCCCGCCAGAAGGAGCGGCTGTATCCCAGGAGCCCCTTCGCCATCGAATTCTCGATCGCGGGGTCCGTTCCGTTGGGATCGCCGACCGAATGCAGGTAGGCGCCTTCGGCGCCGAGCACCCCCCGGAGAAAGGATCCGGTCGCGCTCGCTCCGTAGAGATTCAGCCGCGGGTAGATCATCACGATCGGCTCGACCGGGCTCTGGACCACGATCGCGGGGGAGCGGTAGAACGTTCGGGCGGCGTAGGCGCCGAGCGTCCAGTCGGAGACGGCGCGCGTCAGCCGGCCGGCGAGCTCGGCGTTCTCGAGCGACCGAGCGGGCTTTCGCTCGATGCGTCCGGGAGCGGGCGGGAACGGGGGCAGGACGAACCGGTCGGGGGTCGGGAGGCGGTCGGGCTGGAAGTCGGGGAGCACGACGAGCTCCAGATCGGCGGGCTTCGGATGGAGATCGAGCTTCAAGGCGTCGCTCCCGACCTTGAGGTATTCGAGCGGCCTCCCGGAGAAGAACGCCGCCCAGTCCTTGGGGAAGATGTCGTTCGTGAAAAGAAGGTCGCCCACCCCCCAGGTGATGACCTGGCGTCCGGCGCGAAGGGCCGCGCGTGAGCCGTTCAGGTCGACGTACGCCTCACGCACTTCGATACCCGACCGATCCTCGACCGCGTCCTGGAAGAAATCGACCCGGGCGGCGAACGCGCTCCTCGCCTGTTCGGACGCTCCCTCCACCTTGAGCTCGAGCCGCTCGTCCTCCAGGAGGAGGTCGCACGGCCCGCCGGAGTCGCAGGGCGCGCCGACCGTGCGCACGCTCCCGTTCACCTGCGCGAACCCACCGATCTCGGGCGCGCCCCGTCCGACGCCCGCGAGACCGAGCACCGCGCACGCCGCGACGAGGAGCGCACGGCTCATCGCACGAGGCCCGGCGGCTCACTCAGCGAGCGCTCGGTGAAGAGGCTCTCGGGCAGATTCCGGTCGTAGCTCACTTCCGAGAAGGAGACCTCCGTCCGCTGCCCGCTCGCGAGCGTCCGCATCGTCCGCTGGGTCGCGGTCCAGTGCCCGCCGATCTCCTCGACCTTGTCCGCCGTGAAGACCCGGATCTCCCGACCCCGCGCGTCGAGGTACTTTTCTTGGATCGGGAGCCATCGCTCGGCGTCCACCCAGCTCACGCGCTTCGCGTAGTCCGCCTTCCCCGTGGGGACGCTCTCGAGCACGTAGCAGTCGCGTCCGCCGATCGCCTCGTGGCGCACCAGCGTGTGCGTCTCGTCGGCCACGTCCCGCCCCGAGATGTCCTCGTAGGTGAAGTCCGATCCGACGAAGGAGGAGCGGCGGTCGCTCGCCGCGATCCGCCGCACCAGCTTGATCGCCGGGATGTAGATCCAGCGGTCGTCGTCTCGGGAGGGATACTTCCAGACCAGGAACGCCGTGCCCTTCACGTCCGGAGGGGTGTGGAAGTAGAGGTAGTAGCGCTGCGCCCCCGCGCTGCCGCGATTCTTGCGAAGCATGACGAGCTCGCGTTTCCGCTCCCCCCCTTGCGCGTTCACGATGCGCATCGAGACCCGCGCGCGCAGGTCGCTCCCCGCGGCGTAGTAGGCATCGAGCGAGCGCTTCGCGATCTCGGCGGCTGTGGGAGGAGCGGCCGATGAGGTCCCTGCGATCGGGGAAGCGAGGGCCCCGAGGGCGAGAAGGAGCGAGCGCGCGAGTCGGCTGCGATGGTTCATGCGATGCCTCCGTTGGGGCGACAATGTTATTGCAATGACGTTGGTTGCGTCGATGAATCTCGAGCTGTGATCAGCGCTGGGATCAAGAGCAGCGTGAGCCCAGCGCTCAGGAGCATCATGGCCACGATGAACGTCCCCACGGTCACATAGGGCGTGAGCGGAGCGAAGAGCATCACCGAAAACGCGGCGGCGAAGAGGATCGCGTTGCGCAGGATTCCGCGCCCCGGTCGCTCCGCGGTCCACAGGAGCGACGCCACGAGGCTCTCCGCGGGGGCCGTCCCGCGCGCCTGCTCCTCACGACGCTCTTGGTAGCGGCCGATGAAGTGGATCGAGAAGTCCACGGCCATGCCGAGGGAGAGGCAGGAGAGAACGGCGATCGGCATGTCGAACTGCTTGCCGGTCCAGCCTACCACACCGTAGATGATGAGAATCGTGATCAGGAGCGGCGCGTACCCGACGAGCGCCCAGCGGAGTGATCGGAAGTTGACGGCGAGGATCGCCAGGACCGCGATGAGCGCAAGAAGGAATCCGCGGAGCATGTCCCACAGGACCTCGTCGTTCCAGACCAGGTTGAAGTAGGCGATTCCCGCGGGGAAGAAGGTCATCCCGCGCGGCGCGACCGGCTCGAATTCCTTCACGGCGCGGATCACCTCGCGCATCGCGCTCGCGTCCCAGGTCTTGAGCTGGACCCAGACGTTCGCCTTCTGGAAGGCGTAGTCGACGACGTTGTCGAGATCGGAGGGGCGCGCCGCCGAGCTGAACAGGAAGAGGCATTGGCCGATCGTCTCGCGCTCGCCGGGGATCGTCTCCATGCGCGGGTCGTCGTCCTGGAGCTCGCGGTAGACCCGCTTCACGTAGTCGGCGACCGAGACGGTCTTGCCGACGACAGGGAGACCCTCGAGCTTTCGCTGGAGCGCTTCCAGCGCGTGGAGCGCCTCCGGAGACTTGAAGAACTCCGGCTCGTCCGAGGAAGCGACGATGTACGCCAGGGACGTCCCCCCCAACGAGGCGTTCACCGCGCGATCCGCCGTCCGGATCTCGCTCTCCGGCTTGAACCAGCCGACCATGTTGTTGTTGACCACGATCCGGCTCGCGCCGAGCCCCGACAGAAGGGCGATCAGCGCCACCGCGGCGATCGTGGCGCGTGGGTGGCGGGCGCCCGTCCCCGCCGTGCCGCGGAGGAGCCGCCCGATCCATCCGGAGGACGCTCCTCGCTCGGCCCCGGAGACCGCGCCCGCGTCGGGCATCAGCGTGAGCACCGCGGGGATGAAGCTGAACGACAGGATCCGGAGCACGATCGTCCCGAAGACGATGAGGCCGCCGAAGACCTTGACCGGCACGATCGACATGAAGAGCAGCACCGCGAACCCGGCGGCCGTCGCGAGGGCGGTGTAGCGCACGGGCCGGCTCACGGCGTCCATCGTGGCGAGCACCGCCTCCTTCCGGTCGGGGATCTCGCGCCTTCGGAAGAAGAACTCGTTGAAGATGTGGATGCTGTCGGTGGCGATCGCCATCAGGAACACGGGGCTCATGGAGCTCATGATGTGGACCGGGAACCCGAGTGCCACCAGGGCGCCGATGCTCCACAAGACGGCGATCATCGCGACCGCCAGCATCGTGCCCGCCAGGAGCGCGCTCCGAAACATGAGGTAGATCGCCACGAACATGACCAGGGCCGCGATCGGGGAGAAGAGCGCCATGAGCCGGAACATCTCCGCGCCGAACGTGTCGCGCGCCACCGGATCACCTGCGACGTACGTGCGGTCCGTGCCTCGCTCCCGTGCCACGATCGCGCGGATCCGATCGGCGATGGCCTTTCCGTTCGCCCCCTTCTCGAGCGGCACGTAGATCGCCGTCATCCGCCCGTCCCTCGAGATGACCCGATCGATCAAGAGCGGGTTGCCGAAGAGCGCGCGCCGCAGCGCCGCGATCTGCTCCGGCGATCGGGGAGGCTCCGGCATCAGCGGTCCCACGTTGAGCGTGCCCGCCGCGGAGGAGACGTTCGTGATCGTCACGAAGCTCGTCACGTCCCGCGCCGCGATCCCGTCGAGATCGAGGATCGACTCGGTGATCCGATACACCGCCGCCAGCGTGGCCGGGTTCAGCACTCCGGCGTCGTTTCGGATTCCCACCACGATCATGTCTTCGTACAGCGCGAACGTCCGCTCGACATCGGCGTTCCGGACGCGGACGGGAGACGTCGGCGGGAGCATGTTCTTGGGGTTGGTGTCGGTCCGGATGCGGGGCAGGGGAAGCAGTGCCAGGATCGTGATCAGCGCCGTGCCGAGGAGGACGGCCCACGGGCGTTCCACGGAGAACCGAACCAACGAAAACGAGCGCACAGCCGGACATATGGGAAAATCAATGCGGGGCTGTCAAGCCGAAAGCAGCGCGCTTAGAATCGAACGACGGGGGTCGGCTCGGGTGAGGAGGAAAGGGACATGCTGCGATCCATACGCCACGTGGTGCTGGCGATTCTCTGGACGGCCGCGGCCGCTTCCGGAGCGCTGGCCGATGAAGCCAAGGACAAGGAATCGGAACGACTCGACGATGCACGAGCGGTCTTCGTCGAGCTCCGCGACATGCCGGACGCGAGGATCCCCCGCCCGCTCCTCGAGAAGTGCAAGTGCGTCGCCGTGTTTCCCGGCGTGGTCAAGGGGGCGATCGGCTGGGGCGGTCGGCACGGCCATGGGGTGATCAGCTGCCGGGACCAGAGCGGGGCATGGAGCCCTCCCTCGTTCCTCACCCTGACCGGGGGGAGCTTCGGGCTCCAGATCGGCGTCGAGAAGGCCCAGGTGGTGCTCTTCTTCATGAATGAGCGCGGCGCGCGTTCCCTCGTCGAGAGCAAGTTCACGCTCGGCGGAAAGGGCAGCGTGGCGGCGGGGCCGGTCGGGCGCTCGGCGGAGGCCGAGACCGACCTCAAGCTGAACGCCGAGATCTATTCCTACGCACGCTCGAAAGGGCTCTTCGCGGGTATCTCGCTCGAGGGAGCGAAGGTCGGAACCGACCGGGACGCGCTCCGGCGCTTCTACGGGAAGGACGTGGATCCGAAGCAGATCCTCTTCGAGCACAAGGCGCCCATCCGTCCCGCGGCCGCGCAGCGCTTCCTCGAGGTGCTGCCCTGACGCTCAGGAGACGCGGCGGAGCCTCAGCCGGTGGTTCTTCTGATCGAACGTGATCTCGAGATCGCGGAGCACGCGGTTGCCGAGGTTGGCCATCGGAAAGATCGGCTGGAACTCGAGCATCGGGGTCCGGAAGACCATCCCTCCGAGCGACACGTCACCCTTGAGCTCGGCCGCCTTGACGTCGAATTCGTTGCTCACGGTTCGGGCGTGTCCGATGACGCGCGGGGCTCCTTCGAGCGGCAGCTTGGCCGCGAGCGATTCGGGGAGGGAGATGCCCCCCATGAATCCGGCGTCCACATTGGCTTCGATTTTCAGGTCCCCCACCTGGAGCGTCACCGCCGGGATCCCGTGCACGTCCCGGAAGGGTAGGATGTCGTCGCCGTTCTCCGGAGGAAGCTCTCCCTGGTCCAGGCGCACCCGGCCGAGGGGATAGTCCAGGGTCAGAAGGCATTCGCTGAACAGACCGAATCCGAGGATGCCCTCGACCCCCTCGCCGAGGCTCGGCTCCTCCTCGGCCCGCACCGTCGCGTCGAGTGCTACGAAGCTCGCTCCGCCGAGCGTGAGGGAATCGAGCGCGACCACGTCGATCGCGCGAGGATTGCGGCCGCTCGGATCGCCCCCCAGCGCCGAGCCCACCTTCGCGAGCCCGAGGCGCCGGGCCAGATCGGCGCTGACGCGCGCGGTTCCTTCTCCGCCGGTGTCGATCCCGAAGAGGAACGGGCCCTGGCCGTTGATCCTCACTTCGACGCCCGGCATGTGCCCGGCGGGCTTCATGGGGACGTTCACGCCCTGCTTGGGAACGAAGCTCGACGCCGGCCGGCGGGCCGCGTCAGGCCCCGCTGCGACATTCTCCTCTTCGCCCGCCCCTCCGCCGCGCGCCAGCCGCTCGGGGCCGACCCCGGCGCCCGCCTCCCGGAGCCAGCGGCGCGCGCGATCTGCGACCCGTTCCGCTGCGGGAGGATCGAGGTTCGCCAAGACCACGAGGGTCCACTCGCCGTTGAGCTCGAGGACCGCGTTGATGCCGGGGAATCCGCCGGCGATCCCTAGGTTCCCGGGGTTGCGCGAGAAGCCGAGCCGTCCCGCGCGGATCGCCTGCGCGAAGCGGAAGAGGTCGTCCACCGTCGAGTAGCCGCCTCCCGCTGGGC
>Ga0066388_100000654_pt1 | contig 17202 bp, 19 predicted proteins | sample PanSoiMetaGPlot6_FD_64539 | JGI IMG/M metagenome (GOLD analysis project Ga0066388, IMG submission 64539) | Tropical forest soil microbial communities from Panama analyzed to predict greenhouse gas emissions - Panama Soil - Plot 6 (Hybrid Assembly) | ecosystem: Environmental > Terrestrial >... | reverse complement strand
CGGCTGAAGTTCTCGTCGGTGCCCTCGATGTGGATCTCTACCGGTCCCTTCGCCCGGGTCACCTCGGAGCAGCAGCCGAGCGGGTCCCCGCCCTGGCTGAACTCGATCAGCGGCCGGACGTCCGGCGGCACCGGCCCGACCGGGCGTCCGTTGTCTACCCGCACCGGGACCGGCACGCTCGGGAATTCGGTGAGCGCGGCGTTGCGCACGACCAGGCGCACGTAGTGCAGGTCGTTCCGCTCGGTCGGCGGGGTCGGCCAGTCGGTCAAGTAGGTGTGGCCCTCAGACAGCGTGTCCATGTCGGCGACGGTGAACCAGTCGCCAGCGGCAGCCCGGGTGTAGGTGGTGACCCCGTTGTCGTGCGAGTCCTCCACCGGCGTGGTCACCGCCGTCCACGGGCCGGCCGCGCTCGGGCCGACCTCGACCTTGTACTGGACCGCGCCGGCTACGTTGAACAGGCCGTTGAGGTGGACGCTACCACCGAAAGGGTGGTCGCCGACGCCGGCCGCCGGGTTGTCCGGCGGGGTGAACGAGGGAGGGCTGCTCGGGCCGCGGCCGTAGCCGTCCACGTCGATCTGCCCGACTGGGATGTAGGACACCTTCACCAGCTCCGGCATCCGCGGGCACATCCGCCTGCAGACCAGCCGGCACCGCACGCGGCACAGCCAGTGGCACAGCTGGTGGGCGAAGCGCTGGATGCCGGCCTCGGCCACGAATTGCTGGAACGCCTCGGCGTCCTCGGCCGCCACGATCTCCAGCAGCCTGGTCAGCTGCTCTTTGTTGCGCGCCAGCGCGCCAGCGTACTCGGCGAACGCCCGCCACTCGTCGATGTCCACGTCCCCGACCGGCTCGATCGGGCCGACGAGCCTGGCGCACACGAAGATGCAGTGCTTGCTGCAGAACCACCGGCAGATCCAGATACAGCGGTCGAGCAGCCCGGCCCGACCCAGCGCGTCCTGAAACTGTTCGGCGTCCTCGGCCCGGAAGGCAGTCGCCGCGGCCGTGAACAGCTCCGGCTGCTCGGCCAGTCTCCCGATCGCCTCGCCCGATGCCTGCAACTCCTCGAGACGATCGTCCCTCTCTGGCATGGGATCCCCTTTCTCCCAGGACGCGCCGACCCGGCACGGCACCCATGCCTGACGGAGTTGACCCTGGCAGACACTGATACGGGCACGCGTCCTGTGTTCCCTTTCGGACACGTCGCTGGTGCGCTGAGATCACCTGACCTGGACGCTGTCGCTGTCCGGTGCCTCGGCGGCTCGCTCGAGCGCGGTGAGCCTGCGGTCCCAGGTGGCGGACAGGTCGGCGAGCCAGCGGGCGGAGGTGTCGGGGGTGCCCAGGCGTACCGAGTACAGCACTTCTCGGCCCGCCCGGACTCCTCCACCAGGCCGGCGGTGTGCAGGATCTGCAGGTGCTTGACCACCGCCTGCCGGGACACCGGCAGGCGACCGGCCAGGTCGGGATGGTCATCGTGTGTGCCGTCGTCTGTTGTGCCGTGGCCCGGCCAAGGGTCGCTACGCGGCCGCCTAGCGGACAGCGACCTGGTGTCGCTCCTCCTCGAGGGCCTGGACCTCGCTCTGCTGCCGCCCAGGCCGTGGGCTGGCCGGCCCCACCGGGCCGGCCTTGCACCTCAGGCGCAGGCCCAGATACGAGTGGGCCGGCAAGATCGGGCCAGCTCGGCACGGGATAGGGCGTTCGCAGTGCACCTGCATCGTCCCGCCGTTCTGGTCCGTCGGTTCAGGCCGGTGCGGTCCTCGTGTCCGCACACTAGCTTGGTGGGGTTGTCGGGCCCTCCCCGGAGTTCTGGTTCACGATGTTGCCGTTGCGGTCGACGATTTTGGTGTTCCAGTACCTGTCCCACTCGTCGTCCACGTGTTCGGGAACCTTGCCCTCCGGGTAGCGCACGAAGCCGGGCGGCGGCTCCTTGCCCTTGGTCTGGCAGGCTGCACCGTGAAGATTCCCGACAGCCTTGACCGGGTATTCCTCGGAGCGGCAGATCGCGTCGCGCATCTGGCAGCCGGTGGCCAGGACAGCCGTGGCGATGCCCGCCAGGACGACGCGCAGAAAACCCTGGCGGGCGCGTGTCCGAGCACCCGAGGTGGCGAAATCCCGGAGTCGGTCGCTCTGCCTCATGATGTGCACCTTTCCGTGTCGGGGCGCAGCCTGTCCGGAGACAGGCGCGGCGCCTGCGCGGTCGTACTTTCACACGCTCCCGGGTATCAAAGTGGTTCACTCGCCGCGACGTGCGTCCGTTTCCTGCTGTCGCCCGAGCAACCACAGCGACCGTTACCACCGGGCGGTGGCGCCGCCTCGGCTCGGCGGGCTGGCCGGCCTGGATGATCGTCCGGCCGGGTCGGACGACCGGCTGTTGCCTGATCGGACATCGTGGCGGGATTCGGCGGCGTCGCCGCTTCCGACCGGGTCGAAGACCTGAAGATCGGCCCACACTGAGGTACTGCCCGCCGACTGCGGGCTGGAGCCGCTCCTCGGCTGGAACATCACCTCTCGAAGATCACGACGGGAGCGCCGGCAATGCGGCGCTTCCCCAGTGCACCAGGTGGGCGGACGGGCAACGCTGTGGGTCCGATCGTCGTCGGAGCGCGGTCACCCCGCCTGGAGTGGCCCAGGTCACTGTGCCTTGCCGGGGACGACGTGCCGGACGGTGGGGACCCGGCTGACCGCACGGTCGAACGATGCCACCGCGCCGACGCCGGATACCTCGGCGCAGGCGAGGAGATACGCCTCGGCGAAGTCCAGCCGGTCGACCTCGTACACCTCCAGTGCACGCAGGAGCAGCGGCTCGTCCACCACCGTGACCGGCGGGAAGGCGAGCACTGCCCGGACCAGCTCGGCGACCCGGCCGCGCGGCACCTCGTAGAACGACTCGAGCACGTATACCGTCTCGGCGACGATCAGGTCGGCGAGGAGCAGTTCGTCGGCTGCAGCGAGGAACGCCGTGGCCTGCCGGGCCTGTTTGGGCGGGTCGCCGGTGAGGTGCCTGATCAGGATGTTGGTGTCGACGAACGCGCTCACCCAGCGCGCCGGCCGGTTGTTCGAGGCGGGTTGGCAATACGCTCGCTCCTGGCCGCTCGGGCCGCCCGGCGTACTTCGTCCCACCGAGCCCCCCGCTTGGCGGCAGGCACGCTGACCGTGCCGGCCAGGTCGAGCAGGTCGCGCGTGCGCGCCAGCGTCGCCCGGCCGCCTTCCACCCGGAACAGCACGCGGTCGCCCTCGACGATGCCGAGGGCCTCCCGAACCTGTTTCGGGATGGTCACCTGGCCCTTACTGGTCACACTGGCCGAGACCTCCATGGGCCAACCCTCCTTACAACCCAACCTGACGTAAGGATAGACCCGTACGTTCCGCCTGCCAGCACTGGAACGGGACGGTGTTCCCGCCGAGCTCGTGCTCGAGCCGACCGGGACCGCGACACAGCCGTCAGGGTCGACGACGGAGGAAGACCACTCGGTCGGGGCCGATGCCGTCGGGCTCGGACAGCAGGGCAGCGAGCGCGTCGACGATGGCGCCGGTGAAGGCCCGGTCCTGCGGGAAGGTCTTGCTGGAGACCAGGACCAGCCCGGCGTGCTGCCGGCCGGCGGTCTTGTAGTGGGCGTCGAACGGCATGAAGTCCTTGATGTTCGCCTTCGGCGACCGCCCGGCTAGCGTTTGCGGCCGACGCCGCCGTAGTTGACTGACCAGGCAGGGTTGGGGTCGGGCTGGTCGCCGGGGTCGGGGCGCCAGGAAGGCACCCAGACCAGGCCCGGCTCGACCAGGTCGAACCCGTCGAAGAACCGGCTGATCTGCTGGTGGCTGCGCAACGTCACCGGGGTGGGGAGGCGGCGGGAGATCTCCTGCATCTTCGCGGCGTCGGTCGGCCGGCTGTCACCGGTGGCGTGGCCGATCGCCAGGTAGCTGCCCGGGCCGACCGCGTCCCGGAACCGGGCGACCAGGCCGGCCGGGTCGTCGGCGTCCGGGATCACGTGCAGGATCGCGACCATCAGCAGCCCGACCGACTGGTCCAGGTCGAGCAGGTTCTGGACCTGCGGGCTGTCTAGAATCCCGTCCGGGTCGCGCAGGTCGGCCTGGACCACGTCGGCCCGGTCATTGTCGGCGAGCAGGGCACGGCTGTGCGCAACGGCAACCGGGTCGATGTCGACGTAGACGACCCGGGTGTCGGGAGCCGCCCGCTGCGCGACCTCGTGCACGTTTCCTACCGTCGGGATGCCCGAGCCGATGTCGAGGAACTGTCGGATGCCCGACTCGACGAGAAATCGCACTGCCCGGTAGAGGAATGCACGGTTCGCCCGGCTGGCGGCTGCCACGTCCGGAAACTCCTCGAGCGCCTGCCGAGCGAACTCCCGGTCCGCGGCCGAGTTGTGTGACCCGCCGAGCAGGTAGTCGTACACCCGCGCCGCGCTCGGCACGTCCAGGCTCACGCCCTCGGGCGCCCACGTTGGCGGCTCCACCGCTGCCTCCCCTCCTGGGCGTGCTGCCGCACCGGCCTCCCGTTCCGGCCTTCCGGTCAGGGTCGGAAGTCTCGATTCTCCAGACGCGACGCTCCTCGCGATATTCCAGGCCTCGATGCGCTCTGCCCGCTACGATCCTGCCCGACCGTGTCCGTACGAGTACAGACAGGTGTGACCGCCCTGCCACTCCGGCGACTGCTCCAGCCAGCCCACCAAGGCCCGACCGGGCCGTGGGCGGGCGGGCTGCCGGCCGAGCGGCTGTGCCCCGGAACGACCCGAGAATGAGCCTCGGTCCGCGCGGCCCCCGCCGACGCAGACCGCCGTCGAGCACATCGGCGGCGCTCGCCGAGGCGTGGGCCTGCGAGCTGCGCACCGCCGGCCTGCTCCAGCTCACCAGCGCCGAACTCGAACTCCTCCTGCGCAGCCAAGCCGACCTGCTGATCCGGACCCTGCACGCCAAGCCGTTCGTGCCCGACCCCGCCCGGGACGTCGGGGCGTACCTCGTCGAGATCCAAGCCACGGGGCCGGACGCGCTGCAGCGGACGTTCCTGTTGCTGGCGAACAGGCTGCTCGACGACTCCCCGCTCACCCCGCAAGACGGCCGGCACCGGCTCGACCAGATCCTCGGCGAACTGATCGCCGGCTGGGCCGAGGCGCTGCACGCACATGTCCTGTCCGCCCAGGAAGAACTCCGGCGGGCGCTGGAGGCAGCCCGGCAGGACCCCTCCGGCGACGCAAGCGGCGGGCGGTGACGCGGGAGACCCGGACCGCCCGGATAGGGGCAACCGTGGTCCAGCTGACTGAGCTGTGCCCAAGTAGAACCAAGGCATCGAGACAGCGGCGACCGCCTACCGGCCCAGCAGGCCGGCGACCCCGGTGGCGTCCGGCACGACATGTGCCAGCCGCGGTACGCGGCCGTAGGCGGCGTCCGCGGAGGCGATCGCCCTGGCGCTCAGACTCCGCGCGACCGCGGCCAGCACCGCGTCGAAGCAGCCGAGCTGCGGATGCCGCTGGAACAGGCTCAGCCCCTCGACCAAGTCCCGTTCCTCCGCCACGATCAGCGGCGACAGCAGCTCCAGGTACGCGCGGGCAAGCTCGGCAGCGTCCGCCCGGTCCCGGCGACGTGCCCGCACGTGGGCGAACTCCTGGATGACTTCGACCGTCGTGCTGGCCTCCAGCCGCCCCGCCTGCACCGCCTCGAGAACCTGCCGGCAGGGCCCGCGGAACTCGTGCACGTCCCCCACTGCGTAGACGAGCACAGTGGTGTCGAGAACGATCACCCGTGGCGTCCTCGGGCTTCGTCGAGTTCGGCCCGCAATCCGCCGGGATCGGGCACTGGCATCGGCTCCGCAGCCAGGATGCGCCGGACCGCTGCCGCTCGACGCCGCGGAGGAGCCGGCAGTCCTCGGTCGATGGCCTCCCGGATGATCGTGGCCACCGAGACCTTACGATCCCGCGCCAGCGACGTCACGCGCTCGTAGCGCTCGTCGTCCAGCAGAATCTGGAACCGATGGGCGAACATACGCCTACATTAGCATGTGTAGGACGCGGTGAACGCAGGGCGCTTCGCCTGGCAGCCTCAGACGGTAGCCTCAGAGCAGGCGCAGGGCGACGCCGAGCACGCTGGCCGCGGTCGCGCAGCCGAGCAGGGTCAGCGCGGCGAGCCGGAACCGGCGCCGGATCGCCGGGCGCTCCGCCGGCAGCGCGAACACCCGCGCCGGCCACAGCCGCCAGGACACCTGCCAGAACACCACCGCGGCGAGGCAGAGCAATGCGGCCTTGCCGCCGACCGCGGCCCACCACCAGCCCGACCGGTGGCCGGCCAGCAGCACCAGCCCGGCTCCGGTGCCGCCGAGCGCGGCGAGCAGCCCCACCACCTTCCAGCGGGCGCCGTGCGCCACGGTCGTGAGGAACTCCTCGTGCGCATCGTCGTCCGCACCGAAGTAGGCGGTCGCCTTCGGCTGCAGCACGAACAAGCTGTACCCCATGGCGCCGAACCACCCGACGCCGAGCAGCAGGTGCCCGGCGACGATCGCCGCCACCACCAGATCCCGCATGCGGACTAGTCTGGCGCTCCGTGAGGGGCGCGTGGCCGGTGGCCGAGGTGCGGGCGGCCGAAGCGGCGCTGATGGCCATCCTGCCGGACGGGGCGCTCATGCAGCGGGCCGCCGCCGGGCTGGCCGTCCACTGTGGCCGTCTACTGCGGAGGGTGTACGGGGCCCGCGTCGCCGTGCTGGTCGGTGCCGGTGACAACGGCGGGGACGCGCTGTACGCCGGCGCCCGGCTGGCCGGCCGGGGCGCCCGCGTCACCGCTGTGCTGCTCGACCCGCAGCGGGCGCACCAGGGCGGGCTGGCCGCGCTGCGCGACCGCGGCGGTCGGGTGGGCGGGGCGGACTCGGCAGCGCTGGCCGCGGTGCGGCATGCGGACCTGGTGCTGGACGGGATCGTCGGCATCGGCGGGTCGGGCGGGCTGCGCCCGGCGGCCGCTGAGCTGGCCGCGGCCGCCGCCGGCGGCGACCCGGTCCGGGTGGCGGTCGACCTGCCCAGCGGCGTGGACGCGGACACCGGCGCGGTGCCGGGCGAGGCGTTCCAGGCCCAGGTGACCGTCACGTTCGGCTGCCTGAAGCCGGGGCTGCTGGTCGGCGCGGGCGCGGGGCACGCCGGCGAGGTGCGGCTCGTCGACATCGGGCTCGGCCCGCACCTGCCTCCGCCGCGGGTGCGGGTGCTGGAGCCGGTCGACGTGGCCGGCCTGCTCCCGGTGCCCGGCCCGGCCGACGACAAGTACACCCGCGGCGTGGTCGGGGTGGTGGCCGGTTCGGCCCAGTACCCGGGCGCCGGCGTGCTCTGCACCGGCGCGGCGGTGCACGGCGACGCCGGCATGGTCAGGTACGTCGGCGCGGCCGCCGCGCTGGTGCGCGCCCGGTGGCCGGAGGCGATCATCAGCGAGGGCGAGCCGGCCGAGGCGGGGCGGGTGCAGTCGTGGGTGGTGGGCCCCGGCATCGGGACCGGCGACGCCGGCGCCGCGCTGCTGCGCGAGGTGCTCGCCACCGACGTCCCCGTCCTCGTCGACGCGGACGGGCTGACCCTCCTCGCGGCGGACCCGGACCTGGTCCGGCGGCGCGCGGTGCCGACCGTGCTCACCCCGCACGACCGGGAGTTCGCCCGGATCGCCGGCGAGGTGGGACCGGACCGGATCGGCGCGGCCCGGCGTGCGGCGGCCGACCTCGGCGCCGTGCTGCTGCTCAAGGGGAACGCGACGGTCGTCGCCGACCCGGACGGGACCGCCTACGTCAACCCGACCGGCACGCCGTGGCTGGCCACCGGCGGCAGCGGCGACGTGCTCTCCGGGCTCGCCGGCGCGCTGCTGGCCGGGGGTGTGCCACCGGCCGCCGCCGCAGCCACCGCGGCGTACCTGCACGGCCTCGCCGGCCGGCTAGCCGCCGACGGCGCCCCGACCAGCGCCAGCGGCGTGCTGGACGCGCTCCCCGCCGCGCTGCGCACCGTGCTCGCCGAGCACCGACCTCGCCGATCTCGAGGTCGTGCCGGTTGAGACCGAGCCGATGAGGGCCTGCGTAACCTCGAGATCGGCGCAATGGGGGCCCCGCGGCGCAATGGGGCCCGCGGCGGGTGCGGGCGGTGGGCGCGGGGGTCTGCGAGGATGGGTGCGTGCTGCGTTCCGAGGCCAGGGTCGATCTGGGGGCGATTCGGGACAACGTGGCGTTGCTGCGGGCCGGCACGCCCGCCGAGCTGATGGCGGTCGTCAAGGCCGACGGGTACGGCCACGGGCTGGTGCCGGCGGCGCGAGCGGCGCTGGCCGGCGGCGCGGCCTGGCTGGGCGTGGCGTTCCTGGAGGAGGCGCTGGCGCTGCGCGAGGCTGGGATCGGCGCGCCGCTGCTGTCGTGGCTGGCCGTGCCCGGGGAGCGACTAGTCGACGGTGTGTGTCGAGATGTCGATTTGTCGATAAGTGCTGTCTGGGGGTTGGCCGAGGTGGTCCGGGCGGCACGGCTGGCCGGTCGGCCGGCCCGGCTGCACCTGAAGGTCGACACCGGGCTGTCCCGCGCCGGCGCGGCGGTGGCCGACTGGCCCGACCTGGTCACCGCGGCGGCGAAGGCGGCGGCCGACGGCGACGTCGAGATCGTGGGCATCTGGAGCCATTTCACCTACGCCGACGACCCGGACCACCCGACGAACGCCCGGCAGCTGGCCACATACCGGGAGGCGCTCACCGTCGCCGCCGGCCTGGGCGTGGTCCCTCGGCTGCGCCACCTGGCGAACTCGGCGGCCACCCTGACCCTGCCGGACGCGCACTTCGACCTGGTCCGGCCGGGGATCGCGGTGTACGGGCTGAGCCCGGTGCCGAAGGCGTCGACGTACGGCCTGGTGCCGGCGATGACGCTGCGCAGCAGCGTCGCGTTGGCCAAGCGGGTGCCGGCCGGCAGCGGCGTGTCGTACGGGCACGCGTACACCACCGCGCGGGAGACCACGTTGGCGCTGGTGCCGCTGGGGTACGCCGACGGGGTGCCGCGCAACGCGACGAACGCCGGGCCGCTGCTGCTCGGCGGCCGGCGCCGGACGATCAGCGGGCGGGTGTGCATGGACCAGTTCGTCGTCGACGCCGGCGAGGACGAGGTGGCCGCCGGCGAGGAGGTGCTGCTGTTCGGGCCGGGCACCGCCGGCGAGCCGACCGCGCAGGACTGGGCGGACGCGCTCGGGACGATCTCGTACGAGATCGTCACCCGGGTCGGCCCGCGGGTGCCGCGGACGTACCGGGAGATCGGCTCGTGAACCGGGCGACGCGCCGGGCCGGCATCGTCGCCGGTGCCGCGGGGCTGGTGGCGGCCGGCGCGGCGGTCGGGCTGGCCGCCGAGCGGTACGCGATCGGGCGGATCCGGCGTGGCCCGGACCCGGCGGCGGGGGAGCCGTTCGGCCAGCTGCGGCCGGACCGCACCCGGACGGTCACGACCGAGGACGGCATCGGGCTGCACGTCGAGGAGGTCGGGCCGCCGCGCGCGCCGCTCACCGTGGTGTTCGTGCACGGGTACACGCTGGCCATGGGGTCCTGGCACTACCAGCGGCTGGGCCTCGCCGACATGCGCCACCCGCACGTGCGGATGGTCTTCTACGACCAGCGCTCGCACGGCCGGTCCGGCCGGGCGCCAGCACAGACCGCGAACATCGACCAGCTCGGCCGCGACCTGGACGCGGTGCTCGCCGAGGTGGCGCCGGCCGAGCCGGTGGTCCTGGTCGGCCACTCCATGGGCGGCATGACGGTCATGGCGTTGGCCGACCACCACCCGGAGTACTTCGGCCGCCGCATCGTCGGGGTAGCGCTGCTGTCCACCTCCACCGGGCGGCTCGCCGAGGTCACCTTCGGCCTGCCCGCGCTGCTGGCCAGGGTGCGCGCCCCGATCGTGCCGCTGCTGCTGCGGGGCGCCAGGTCGCGCGCCAGGCTGGTCGAGCGCAGCCGGCGGATCGGCAGCGACCTCGCCTGGCTGCTCACCCGGCGGTACAGCTTCGGCTCCAAGGACGTCAGCCCGGCGCTGGTCGAGTACGTAGGGCAGCTGATCGCCGCCACCCCGATCGAGGTGATCGCGGACTTCTACCCGGCCCTGAGTTCGCACGACAAGCTCGCCGCCCTCGGCGCGCTGCGCGCGGTCGAGGCGCTCATCCTGGTCGGCGACAAGGACCTGCTCACCCCGGTCGAGCACAGCCGGGCAATGGCCGCGGAGCTTCCCTCGGCCGAGCTGGTCGTCGTCGACGGCGCCGGGCATCTGGCCATGATGGAGCGGGCGGCGCTGGTGAACCTGCGCCTGCGCGCGTTCCTGCACCGCGCCGCGCGGTCCGCCGGCGGCGGCCGGTCGCAGCGGAAGGCGTGACCCCGAGTGAAGAGGCACGAGCCTGGTGGGCGGGCGAAGCCGCCGTACGGAGCAGGCTCGAGCCGGCGTATGGGGCGGGCGTAGCGTGGCCCGGGCGGGCGGCGCGATCGGGCCGCACGGGCCCGGCCGGCCGGGCGGCCCGCGGATCCGGCTGGTGCCCGCAGCGTTGGCGGTCGCCGAGACCGCCGCCGGGTGCGCGAGCTGGGCCGACCTGGTGACCGCCGCCGGCCGCTGCACGGCCTGCCCGGAGCTGGCCGCGACCCGGACGACCGTCGTCGTCGGCGACCCGGGCCCGGCTGGCCGGCCCGCCCGGCTGGCGCTGGTCGGGGAGGCCCCTGGGGCAGAGGAGGACCGCGCCGGGCGGCCGTTCGTGGGCCGGGCCGGCCGGCTGTTGGACGACCTGCTCGCCGAGGCCGGGCTGGCCCGCGCCGACGTTGCGGTGCTCAACGTGCTGCAGTGCCGCCCGCCGGGTAACCGCACCCCCGCCCCGGACGAGGTGGCCCGCTGCCGTGGCTGGCTGCAGCGCAAGCTCGAGCTGCTGCAGCCGGAGCTGACCTGCGCGCTCGGGCTCACCGCGGCGAAGTGGTTCCTCGGCGGCGGTGTCACGCTGGCCGCCGCCCACGGCCGGGTGCACGAGGTGGACGGCCGGCGTGTCGTGGTCACCTACCATCCCTCGGCGGCGATCCGGCATGGGCCGGCCGGCGCGCCGCTCGCCGCGCTGCGCGCCGATCTCCGGCTGGCCGCCGCGCTGCTCGCCACCCCCGGCTAGCCCGCAGTCCCGGCCTACTCCACCGTCGTCAGCTGCATGCTCGACAGCACCGACCGGCAGCCGCGCCGTATCTCGCCCGGCACGTCCCGCCACTGGCAGTTGATCTCCAGCTCGGTACGGCCGCGGAAAGCGAAGTAGACGTCGGCCTGGAGCCGGCCCTGCCGTTCCCTGGCGTGGTAGGCGAACGTCCGGGCGCCGTCGACCGTCGTCCGCCTCGCGGTCGTGCTGTCGAAGGAGAACCCCTGCCTCGACAGCTGTCTGAGAACGTTCGCCAGGCCGGATGCCAGCACGTCGTCGGATATCGGGTCGGCGTTCACCTGCAGCTCGTAAGTCGTAACGATGATCACGTCACGGTCGTGTTCGCTCACCGCGACGCCGGACCGGAACCGTTCGCTGCCGATGCCGGCATCCACCGTCACCGACTTCGACACGTCGGCGAAGCCGGCCGGGAGCGCGAAGCAGTACGGTGCGCCCGCCGGCCTGATGGTTCTGGCGCTGCCGCAGGCCAGCGACCGCCTGGTCGGTTGCTCGGTGGGGTCGGCGGGCCCGGTGTGCGGGGGAGCGGCGGGTTCGCTCGGCGTCGTGGCATTGGGTGACGGAGTGGGCACCCCCTCGGCGAGCCTCCCGGTGCCGTCCACCACCGTCGTGCACCCGGCGGCGAGTGCCAGGCAGAGCACGCCCAGCACGCCGTGCAGGCCCAACCTCGAGCGCCCGGGCCGGCGAACCGGAGAAGTCAGACCCATGGGGGACACCGTAACCGCTCGGACACCGGGACTACCCTCAGCCGCGTGCCCCCCGTGCCCGCGCCCGACCCCCGCGGGAGGTCGGTGATCGGGGGGTCGATGACCGGGGATCCGGCGGGCGGGGGTCCGGCGAGCCGGCCCGGTGTGCCCGCCGTGCTGGCGCCGATGCGGTGGTGGCACCTTCCCGCCGTGATGGTGCTGGAGCAGGAGCTGTTCGAGGCCGAGGCCTGGTCGGCGGCGGCGTACTGGTCGGAGCTGGCCGACGCCGAGACCCGGCACTACGTGGTCGCGCTGGGCTCGGGCCCGGTGGCAGGGGCCGGCGGCGAGGACCCACCGGTGCTCGGCTATGCGGGGATGGCCGCGTACCGCCCGGAGGCGCACGTGCTCACCCTCGGCGTCGCGCGGGCCGCGCAGCGGCGCGGGCTCGGTGCTGTGCTGCTTCGCGACCTGCTCGGTGCTGCCGAGCGCGCCGGCGCCCGGGAGGTCTACCTCGACGTGCGGGCCGACAACCCGGTGGCGCAGCGGCTGTACGCGCGGCACGGCTTCGTCGCGATCGGGGTGCGCCGCCGGTACTACCAGCCCAGCGACACCGACGCGGTGGTGATGCGGCGCGACTCCGTGGCGCCGCTGACGGAGGTGCTGCGGTGATCGTGCGGATGTGCGAGGCCCGGGTGGTGCCGGGACGGCTGGACGAGTTCGTCGACTTCACCCTCGACCGCGGGTGGCCGGCGATGGAGGCGGCGGACGGGTTCGCCGGCGGCGAGCTGTACCGTGCCGACTCCGACACCGAGCCGCGGCTGGTCATGATCACCCGGTGGCGGGACGAGGCGGCGCTGGCCGGCTTCGCCGGGCCGGACTGGCGGTCCACGCCGGTCGTGCTGCCGGGCGAGGAGCAGTACCTGGCCCGCCCACTGCACGTCTGGCACTTCACTCAGGTACCGCTCCGCTGACCGGCCTGCTACTGCTCGCGCTGTCGGCCGCGCTGCTGGTGGCCGGCGCGGAGCTGTTCGTGGAGAACGCCGCGGCGGCGGCTCGGCGGCTCGGCGTCACCGTGCTCGCGGTCGGCCTGCTGCTCGCCGGCGCGGAGCCGGAGGAACTGCTCACCGCGGTGGTCGCGGCGCTGACCGGCCACCCGTCGCTGGCCGCCGGCGACGCGATCGGCGCGAACATCACGATGCTCACCGCCGCGCTCGGCCTGGCCGCGCTGGCCGCGCCGCTGCCGTTCGGCCGCCGCGTCCAGTCCTACGCCGTCGCGTCGGCCGCGGCCGGCCTGCTCGCGCTGGCGGCGCTCGCCGACGGCCGGGTGTCCCGAGTGGAGGGTGCGCTGCTGCTGGCCGGCTACGGCGTGCTGGTCGGCCTGGTGTGGTGGCGCGAGCGCCGCCCGCCGATGCTGGGCGAGCTGGCCGAGTCTGCCGCCGGCGAGGGGGACGGCGACGCGGAGGGCAACGGCCGCCGGCCGGTGACCGGCCTGCTGCTCGCGCTGGCCGGCGTCGGCATCATGCTGCTCGGCGGGAACGCCGCGGTCGCCGGCGCGACCCGGGTGGTCGCCGCGCTCGGCCAGTCCGATACCGCGGTCGGGCTGACCCTGCTGGCGCTCGCGACGACCGCGGAGCTGTTCGCGCTGGTCTGGGCCGCCGCGCGGCGCCGGGCGAGCGAGATCGCCGTCGCCGGCGTGGTCGGCTCCGCGGCCTACAACGCCACCGCGACCCTCGGCGCCGCCGCGGTCGCCCACCCGCTCGCGGTGACCGGCATGACCGTCCCGGCGGGGATCGCGGCGGCGCTCCCGCTCGCCGTCGTCGCGCTGGCCTGGCCCCACCGCCGGCTCGGCCGCCCCGCCGGCGCCCTGCTCTGCGCCGGCTACGCCGCCTTCCTGCTGACCGTGCTGCGGTAGCGGCAGGGTCGTTGACCAGACGATGCTCAGACGAGCCGGCGGTCGGTGGCCCAGCGGGACAGTTCGTACCGGTTGGACAGTTGCAGCTTGCGCAGCACCGAGGACACGTGCGTCTCGACCGTCTTCACCGAGATGAACAGGCGGGAGGCGATCTCCTTGTACGCGTACCCGCGGGCCAGCAGCCGGAGCACCTCGCGCTCCCGCTGGGTGAGCAGGTCCAGCTCCGGGTCGGCCACCGGGTGCTGCGGGTACTGGGTGAACGCGTCCAGCACGAACCCGGCCAGCCGCGGGGAGAAGACCGCGTCGCCTTCGGCGACCCGGCGGATCGCGGCCGCCAGGTCCGGGCCGGAGATCGTCTTGGTGACGTAGCCGCGGGCGCCGGCCCTGATCACCCCGATCACGTCCTCGGCGGCGTCGCTCACCGACAGCGCCAGAAACCGGACGTCCGGCTGCGCCGGGCGTACCCGCTCGAGCACCGCGCGCCCGCCGCCGTCGGGCATGTGCACGTCCAGCAGTACGACGTCCGGGCGGGTGCGGGTGATGCCGGCGACCGCGTCGGCCACCGAGCCGGCTTCGCCGACCAGGTCGACCTCGCCGCCGAGCTCGGCCCGCACCCCGGACCGGAACATCGAGTGGTCGTCGACGAGGAACACCCGCACCGCGCGCTCGGACGCGCCCGTCATGGCCTGCCCTGTCATGGCTTGCTCCGTGCCATGGTCAGCTCCACCTCCGTGCCGGCGCCCGGCGCGCTGCGGACCGCCGCCGTGCCGCCGTGCCGTTCCATCCTGCCCACGATCGACCCGTGCAGGCCGTGCCGGTCGTCCGGGACCGCACCCTGGTCGAAGCCGACCCCGCGGTCCCGGACGAAGACGCTCACCCGCTCTGGTTCGACCTCCGCGTAGAGGGACACAGTGGACACTCCCGCGTGCCGGGCCGCGTTCACCAGTGCCTCCCGGGTAGCCTGCACGACCGCGGCGAGCCGGTCGTCCACCTCGCCGTCGCCGACCACGACGGTCTCGACCTGGACGGCGTAGGCATCCTCCACCTCCGCGGAGACCCCCTCCAGCGCCGCCGCGAGCTTGGCCTCGCGCTGCCCGTCCGGCCGGTACAGCCAGGCCCGCAGCTCCCGCTCCTGGCCACGGGCCAGCCGGGCGACCTCCCGGGGCGAGTCGACGTGCCGCTGGATCAGCGCGAGCGTCTGCAGCACCGAGTCGTGTACGTGCGCGGCGAGCTCGGCCCGTTCCTGCGAGCGGATCCGCTCCCGGCGCTCGGTCGACAGGTCGGCCAGCAGCCGCCACCACCACGGGCCCGTGATCAGCGCCACCCCGGCGAGCACCGCCAGGATCCCCACCAGGCCGTTGCGGGTCGCCGTCCACCGGCCGGACACCGTGATGAACGTCGCGACGCCGGCGGCGACCAGCGCCACCCCGCCGCCGATCCGCAGCAGCAGGGTGCGCCGGGACTGGCCCTCCACCACGCCGCCGATCTGGCTGGACATCCGCAGCCAGCGCTCCCGCTGGGCCTCGTCGGCCTGTCGCCACATGACGGCCAGCCCGGCTCCGGCGAGCAGGGTCGGCAGCAGCGGCAGCGTGCCTTGGCGGAGCACCGGCGTGCCGTGCACCAGCAGGAGGACGCCGAGCGCGAGCACGGCGAAAGCCACCGCCACGCCGCGGTCGAGGGCGGACCGGCGCCGGCGCCGTGCGTCGACCACGGGCTCCACCGGGACGACGGCCCAGTACGCGACGTAGAGCATGATCCCGAAGCCGGCGAACGGGGACAGCCCGACGAACATCGCCCGCACCGCGTTCGGGTGCAGCCGCAGTTGCCCCGCCAGCCCATGCGCGACACCGCCCAGAACGCGGCCGTCGACTGACCGGTACAGCCGGGGCGGTGCCGCAGTCTCCGAAATCGTGCTCCTCCCCTACCTTCACGCTGTCCCTACCTCGATGGTCACACGGCGGCGGCGGCGCCGGCCACGGGGACCGCCCGGGTACTGCCTGCTCTCGAGACCAGGGTGCGGTCAGGGCCATCCCCCATACCCGGCGGCGTGTGTGGCGCCGAGGATCGGCGTATGACGCACGAGCATGACCTTCCCGACCGGTACGGCGCCGAGGAGGAGACCCCTCCCGCCCTCGGCGCCGGACCTTCCCCAGCGCCGCCGGGTGACCCGACCGCACCGACCGAACGCCTGGGCGCCTCGCCGCAGCCCACGCCGACCGCTGCGACAGAACGGCTCGAGGCGGCCACCGGGGCCGACCCGGGCGCTGCGGCAGAGCCTCCGCCGCCGGGGTCCGGCCCAGCGGAAGACCCCGTTCCGCCAGGTTTCGCATCGGCCGGAGCCGCTCCGGGAGACCCTCCGCCGGCCGGTTCCCCGCCGCCCGGGGGTTCTCCGCCCGGCTACCCGCCGCCGGGGTACCCGCCGGCCGGTTCCCCGCCGTCCGGGGGTTCTGTGCCTGGGGGTCCTCCGCCGTACCCGCCGCCTGAGGGTCCCCCGGCCGGGGGCTCTGCGCCGTACCCGCCGCCCGGTGGGGGCTCTGCGTCTGGGGGTTCCCCGCCCGGCTACCCGCCCTCCGGGGGTTCTGTGCCTGGGGGTCCTCCGCCGTACCCGCCGCCCGAGGGTCCCCCGCTCGGGGGCTCTGCGCCGTACCCACCGCCTGGCTCGGGTCGGCGGCTGCGGCGGAGCCGGCGCAACCGGGTGGTGGCCGGCGTCGCCAGCGGGCTGTCGGAGTACACCGGCGTGGACCCGGTCGTGTTCCGGGTGCTGTTCGCGGTGCTGACCCTGTTCGGCGGCGCCGGCGTACTGCTGTACCTGGTCGGCTGGCTGTTCCTGCCCGACGAGGGGCAGGAGTTCTCGCCGGCCGAGTCACTGGTCGGCCGCAGCCGCGGTCGCGGCGGCTCGGTCACCGAGGCGGCGCTGCTGGCCGCGGCCACGTTCCTGCTCGCGCTCCTGCTGGTCCATGGCGACCGCTTCAACGTCGTGTTGCTCGTCGTCGTGGTGGTGGGTCTCGTGCTCATCCTGCGCAACATCGGCGAGCGCCGCCCGTCTACGCCGTCCCCGTACGCAGCTGCGGCGGCGTATCCACCACCGGCCCCCCAGCCGCCATACGGTCCCGCCGAGCCGACGGGCGCTGCCTGGAGCACCGCCACCACCGCAGCCAGCGCCGGGGCGGGTCCACTCTCGACCGGGGGCCCGGCGACCGGGGTGCTCCCGCCTTACCCGTACGGCTATCCGCCGGAACCCCCGCTCCCGCCCCCGCGACCGGCCCGCCCACGGTCGATCCTCGGCCGGGTCGTCCTCAGCACGATGCTGGTGGCGCTCGGCGTGCTCGCCGCGCTGGACGGGTCCGGCGCGCTCGACGTGAGCGCCCGGCACTACCTGGCCCTCGCCCTCGCGGTCATCGGCGCCGGGCTGCTGGCCGGCGCCTGGTTCGGCCGGGCGCGGTGGCTGGTCGCAGTC
>Ga0066388_100000653_pt1 | contig 17224 bp, 13 predicted proteins | sample PanSoiMetaGPlot6_FD_64539 | JGI IMG/M metagenome (GOLD analysis project Ga0066388, IMG submission 64539) | Tropical forest soil microbial communities from Panama analyzed to predict greenhouse gas emissions - Panama Soil - Plot 6 (Hybrid Assembly) | ecosystem: Environmental > Terrestrial >... | reverse complement strand
CGGGCGGGATGATGCGCTACGGCATCCCGGCCTACCGGCTGCCGCGGGACGTGCTGGACGTCGAGGTGGCCCGGGTCGAGGCGCTGGGCGTGCGGATCACCCTCGACCACCGGGTGAGCGACCTGGTCGCCGAACGCGGGGACGGCCGTTTCGACGCGGTCTTCGTCGCGGTCGGCGCGCATCTGTCCAAACGGGTCGACATCCCGGCCCGGGACGCCGGCCGGATCGTCGATGCCGTGTCGTTCCTGCGCAGCGTGGCCGGTGGGGACCGGCCGGCGATCGGCCGGCGGGTGGCGGTCTACGGGGGCGGCAACACCGCGATGGACGCCGCCCGGGTCGCCCGCCGGCTCGGCGCGGACGAGGCGCTGATCGTCTACCGGCGGACCAGGGCGCAGATGCCGGCGCACGAGGAGGAGGCAGCTGACGCCGAGCGCGAGGGCGTCCGGATCAACTGGCTGCGTACGATCACCGCATTCGACGGGCCCGAGCTGACCGTCGAGGTGATGGAGCTGGACGAGGCCGGGCGTCCACACCCGACCGGCCGGCTGGAGCGGCTCACGGCGGACACCGTGATCCTGGCGGTCGGCCAGGACACCGACACGGCGTTCCTGCGCCGGGTGCCGGGCGTCGAGATCGCCACCGACGGCACGGTCGCGGTGTCCGCGTCGATGATGACCGGCTGCCCCGGCGTCTTCGCCGGCGGCGACATGGTGCCTACCGAGCGGACCGTGACGGTCGGGGTGGGGCACGGCAAGAAGGCCGCCCGGCACATCGACGCCTACCTGCGCCAGACCGCGGCCGTCCAGCCCGTCCAGTCCGCCCAGTCCGACAAGCACGACCTGGCCACGTTCGACTCCCTGCACCTGTGGTATTTCGGTGACGCGCCGCCGCGGCGCCAGCCGGAGCTGGCGCTGCGGCAGCGGACCGACGACTTCACCGAGGTGGTCGGCGGGCTGACCGAGGCGCAGGCCAGGTACGAGGCCGGCCGCTGCCTGTCGTGCGGGAACTGTTTCGAGTGCGACGGCTGCCTCGGCGCCTGCCCCGAGGACGCGGTGGTCAAGCTCGGCGTCGGGCACCGGTACCGGTTCGACTACGACCGCTGCACCGGCTGCGGCACCTGCTACGACCAGTGCCCGGTGCACGCGATCGAGCTGGTGTCCGACGGCGGGGAGTGACTGATGCGCGCGATGGTGGACGGCAACGAGGCGGCCGCGTCGGTGGCCTACCGGCTCAACGAGGTGTGCTGCATCTACCCGATCACGCCGTCCTCGCCGATGGCGGAGCTGGCCGACCAGTGGGCCAGCGAGGGCCGGCCGAACGTCTGGGGCCGGGTGCCGACGGTGGTGGAGATGCAGAGCGAGGGCGGCGCCGCTGGGGCGCTGCACGGCGCGCTGCAGAGCGGCGCGCTGACGACGACGTTCACCGCCTCGCAGGGCCTGCTGCTGATGATCCCGAACATGTACAAGATCGCCGGCGAGCTGACCCCGGCGGTGCTGCACGTCGCGGCCCGGTCGGTCGCCGCCCAGGGCCTGTCCATCTTCGGCGACCACTCCGACGTCATGGCGGTGCGGCAGACCGGCTTCGCGCTGCTCGCCTCGGCCTCGGTGCAGGAGGCGCACGACCTGGCGCTGGTCGCGCAGGCGGCCACAATGGACACTCGGGTGCCGTTCGTGCACTTCTTCGACGGCTTCCGCACCTCGCACGAGCTGAACACGATCGAGACGCTGTCCGACGACGACCTGCGGGCGCTGGTGCCCGAGGCGCTGCTGCGTGCGCACCGGGCCCGGGGGCTGTCGCCGGACAACCCGTTCATCCGCGGCACGGCGCAGAACCCGGACGTGTACTTCCAGGCCCGGGAGACGGTGAACCCCTTCTACGCCGGGGTTGCCGGCGCGGTGCAGGACGCGATGGACCGGCTGGCCGAGCGGACCGGCCGAGGGTACGCGGTGGTGGACTACAGCGGCCATCCCGACGCCGACCGGGTGCTGGTGGTGATGGGCTCCGGCGGGCAGACCGCCGCCGAGACGGTGCATTACCTGGTCGAGCGCGGCGAGCGGGTCGGCGTCGTGCAGGTGCGGCTGTTCCGGCCGTTCCCCACCCGGCAGCTGCTGGACGTGCTGCCGGCCACCGCTCGCCGGATCGCCGTGCTGGACCGCACCAAGGAGCCCGGCTCGGCCGGCGAGCCCCTGCTGCTCGACGTCCTCGCCGCCGTGAGCGAGTCGCACATGGACGGTCAGCGGGCAAGCCTGCCGACCGTCGTAGGCGGCCGGTACGGCCTGTCGTCCAAGGAGTTCACCCCCGGCATGGTGGCCGGCGTGTTCGCCGAACTGGCCACCGACCGGCCGCGCCGCCGGCTCACGGTCGGCATCACCGATGACGTTTCCGGCACCAGCGTGGACTACGACCCGGACCTCGACATCGAGGCCCCCGGCACGGTCCGAGCCGTCTTCTTCGGACTCGGCTCGGACGGCACGGTGGGGGCGAACAAGAACACCATAAAGATCCTCGGTGCCGACGGGGACCTGCACGCGCAGGGCTACTTCGTCTACGACTCGAAGAAGTCCGGCTCGCAGACCGTGTCGCACCTGCGCTTCGGCCCCCAGCCGATCAGGGCGCCCTACCTGGTGCGGCAGGCCGGCTTCGTCGGCTGTCACCACTTCGGCATGCTCGACCGGGCCGAGGTGCTCGACCGGGCGGCGCCCGGCGCGACCCTGCTGCTGGACTGCCCGCACCCGCCCGACCAGGTCTGGGAGGCGCTCTCCCGGCCGGTCCAGGAACAGATCCTGGCCAAGCGGATCGAGGTGTACGCGATCGACGCCGGCCGGGTCGCCCGGGACGCGGGACTGCCCGGGCGGACGAACACGGTGCTGCAGACCTGCTTCTTCGCGATCTCCGGGGTGCTGCCCCGCGAGGAGGCCATCACCCGGATCAAGGCGGCGATCGCGAAGACGTACGGCCGGCGCGGCGCGGACGTGGTCGCGCGCAACGACGCGGCGGTGGACCGCGCGCTGGAGGCGCTGCACCGGGTGAAGGTGCCCGACGTGGTGACCGCCACACGGGAGCCGCCGCCACCGGTGCCGGCGGACGCCCCGGCGTTCGTCCGCGCGGTCACCGCCGCGATGATGGCCGGCCGCGGCGACGAGATGCCGGTCAGCGCGCTGCCCGCGGACGGCACCTACCCCAGCGGCACCACCGCGTACGAGAAGCGCAACATCTCCGACCTGGTCGCGGTCTGGGACCCGGACCTGTGCATCCAGTGCGGAAACTGCAGCTTCGTCTGCCCGCACAGCGTGATCCGGTCCCGCTACTACGACAAGTCCAAACTGGACGGAGCGCCGGTGGCGTTCGACTCCGCGCCGCTGGATGCTCGCGGTCTCCCGGACACCCGCTACACCTTGCAGGTCTACGCCGAGGACTGCACCGGGTGCGGGCTGTGCGTGGAAGCCTGCCCGGTCGCCGCCCCGGCCGACCCGGACCACAGGGCCATCGACCTCACCGACTGGGCGCCGACAGCGCCGAGGGCGGCGACCGTGCGGGAGAACATCGCGTTCTTCGAGTCGCTGCCGGTCAACGACCGGTCCAGAGTGGACTTCGGCACGGTTCGCGGTGCGCAGTTCCTGCAGCCGCTGTTCGAGTTCTCCGGGGCGTGCGCCGGCTGCGGCGAGACGCCGTACCTGAAGCTGCTCTCGCAGCTTTTCGGCGACCGGCTGCTGGTCGCGAACGCCACCGGCTGCTCGTCCATCTACGGCGGCAACCTGCCGACGACGCCGTGGACCACCGACGCCGAAGGCCGTGGCCCGGCCTGGTCGAACTCGCTGTTCGAGGACAACGCCGAGTTCGGCCTGGGGTTCCGGCTGGCCGCCGACCTGCATGCCGAGCTGGCCCGGGCCCGGCTGGCCGAGCTTCGCGACCGGCTGGGCGCCGACCTGACCGACGAGATCCTGGCCGCGCCGCAGCGGCGGGAGTCCGAGCTGGCGGCACAGCGCGACCGGGTGGCCGAGCTGAAGCGACGGCTGGACGCGGTGAACGGGGCGGCCACCGCAGCGGTCGCCGACCTGCGCAGCGTCGTCGACCACCTGGTGCGGCGCAGCGTGTGGATCGTCGGCGGTGACGGCTGGGCCTACGACATCGGCGCCGGCGGCCTGGATCACGTGCTGGCCAGCGGTCGCAACGTGAACGTGCTGGTGCTGGACACCGAGGTCTACTCCAACACCGGCGGCCAGATGTCGAAGGCCACGCCGCTCGGCGCGGTCGCGAAGTTCGCCGCGGCCGGCAAGACGGTGCCGAAGAAGGACCTGGCGCTGCAGGCGATCGCGTACGGCAGCGTGTACGTCGCCCGGGTCGCGATGGGCGCCGATCCACAGCAGACACTTCGGGCGCTGCGCGAGGCCGAGGCGTACGACGGGCCGTCGCTGGTGATCGCCTACAGCCACTGCATCGCGCACGGCATCGACATGCGCTCCGGGCTCGACCAGCAGTACCGGGCGGTGGCCAGCGGCTACTGGCCGCTGGTCCGCTACGACCCCGTCGTCCGGGCGGCCGGCGGCAACCCGTTCCTGCTCGACTCCCCGCGCCCGCGGCTGAAGCTGACCGACTACGCCTACCGCGAGCTGCGTTACCGCGCCCTCGCGGACGCCGACCCGGCCGAGGCCGAGCGCCTGCTCGCCCTGGCCCAGCAGGCGGTCGACCAACGCTGGCAAGTGTACGAGGAGATGGCGACTCGCGGGGCTGAGAGATTCCCGGCTGACGGGAGAAGGGGAGGGTCGTGATGGACCTGTACACGGACTACATGGGACTCTCGCTGGCCAACCCGCTGGTCGCCTCCGCCTCGCCGCTGTCGCAGACGGTGGACGGCATTCGCCGGCTGGCCGACTCCGGCGTCGGGGCGGTCGTGCTGTTCTCGCTGTTCGAGGAGCAGCTGCGGCGGGACGCGGCCGAGCAGGCCCGGCTGGCCGAGGCCGGCGCGGACAGTTTCGCCGAGGCGCTGACGTACCTGCCGGCGAACGCGGACCATACCACTGGCGCACGCCGGTACCTCAGCCTGCTGGAGCGGGCTGCTCCGCTGGTGGGTGTGCCGCTGATCGGCAGCCTGAACGGCTGCACGCCGGGCGGCTGGGTCGAGTACGCCCGGGCGATGCAGGAGGCCGGCGCGGCAGCGGTCGAGCTGAACATCTACTACGTCCCGGGTGATCCCTCGGTGTCCGGCCGCGACGTCGAGCAGCGGTACCTGGACATCCTGGCCGCGGTCAAGGCCGAGGTCACCGTGCCGGTCGCGGTCAAGCTGGGCCCGCACTTCAGCTCCACCGGCGATCTCGCGCTGCGGCTGGACACGGCCGGTGCCGACGCGCTGGTGCTGTTCAACCGGTTCCTGCAGCCCGACATCGACGCCGAGACGCTGAGCGTACTGCCCACTTTGGACCTGTCCAGCCCGGCCGAGGGCAGGCTGCCGCGGACGTGGATCGCCCTGCTGCGCGGCCGGGTGCGGGCCTCGCTGGCCGCCACCACCGGCGTGGAGACCGCCGCCGACGTGGTCAAGTACCTGCTGGCCGGCGCCGACGTGGTGATGACCGCATCGGCCCTGCTGCGCCACGGCCCCGGCCACGCCACGGTCCTGCTCGACGGCCTGGTCGACTGGATCGGCCGCAAGGGCTTCGGCTCCATCGCCGAGATCCGCGGCCTGCGCGCCGTCCCCGCCGGCATTGAACCAACCGCCTACGAGCGCAGCGGCTACGTCAGCGTCCTACAGACCGCCCAACGCACCTACACCCCCTGGTGAGGTGCGAAATTGGAAGACCCCGGCCCGCGGCGTGGCAGGCCAGGGTTGGCCTAGCTGGGTTCTGCGGTTCCGGGGGGGGTGCCGCTGTTCGGGCCGCTAGGTTAGGGGGTGGCCGGAGGGCGGGGGTGCTGGTGACGGGCTTGGTTGTCGACGGGACCGGTTTCGAGGTGCTGGTGGGTGATGAGCGGGTTGGGCCTCGCCGGGTCCTCGAGCCGGCTGATGTGGAGTTGCTGGCGGGGTTGGCCGCCCGGTATGTGCGGGCGGTGCAGGCTCGCTCCGATGCCGGGGTGTTCGTTGAGTTGGGCCGGGAGTTGTATGGCTGGCTGGATGGGGACCAGGGCCAGCTGAGTTCGTTTCTGGAGCGGGCGACCGCGCCGCTGGTGTTCGAGGTCTGCGGGCCGCGTTCGCCGTCGGATGCGGCGTGGGCTGTGCTGCGGGCTCCGTTCGAGCTGTTGGCCCGGCCGGCTGAGGGGTTTCTGGCCGAGGATGAGCTCGCTCGGTTCTGTGTGGTGCGGCGCTTGGGTCCGGCAGGGCGGCGGCCGGAGCTGGACGGGTTCCGGCTCGGTCTGGCGTTCATGGCGTCCTCGCCGCGGGGGCAGCACGAGCTGGACTTCGAGGCCGAGGAGGCGGCGATCCTCGACGCGGTGGGCGACAGCCGTGTCGACCTGGTGGTCGAGGACACCGGCGACCCGCGGCAGCTGGGCCGGCGGCTGGCCGAGGTGGGCGGGATGCCGGTGGTGCACCTGTCCTGCCATGGGCTGAACAGTTGGCCGGCCCGGCCTGGTGCCGCGGGGGTGCCGGTGCTGCTGATGGAGGACGATGCGGGCGGGGGTCGTCCGACGACGGCCGCTGAGCTGGTGAGCCTGCTCACCGCCAGGCCGCGGCTGCTGTTCGTCTCGGCGTGCCTTACTGCCACCGGCGCCGACGCTCGGGGCCATCTGCCGCCGGGGGACGGCCAAAAGGGCGAGCCTGGCCCGGCCGCTGGTAGTGGCGGACTGGTGGCGCATTCACTGGCGACGGCGCTGGCGACCGCCGGGGTGCCCGCGGTGATCGGCTGGGACGGCTCGGTCGGTGACCAGGTGGCCACGGTCTTCGCCGAGCGGCTGTACCGGGCGCTGGCGGACCGGGCCGATGTGTCGGTGGCGGTGGGTGACGCCCGCCGGGTGCTGTTGAAGTCCGAAGACCCGGTGGTGCGCGGCGACTGGCATCTGGCTCGGCTGTGGCTGGGGCCGGCCGGGGGTGGGCCGCTGGTGGCGGGTAACCGCAAGCGGTCGCTGGTGTCGGCGAGGCACGACACCACGACGTTCCTGGACCGCAAGCACCGGGTGCCGGTGGCTGCGGCCCAGATGTTCGTGGGCCGGCGCCCGGAGCTGCAGCAAGCCCTGTGGGCGCTGCGCTCGGGTAGGCGGGCCGGGGTGCTGCTGCATGGGCAGGGCCGGTTGGGCAAGTCGAGCCTGGCGGCGCGGGTCGCTGACCGGTGCCCGGACCGGTCGGTGGCGGTGGTGTTCGGTGACTACGAGGCGTTGGCGGTCCTGGACGCGGTGGCCGAGGCGGTGCGCACCAACCCGCCGGCCAGGGAGCTGGTCGAGCGGCGGTTGCCGGAGGTGCGCCAGCGGCCGGAGGCGATCGAGGCGGTGCTGGTCGACCTGCTGGCTGGTCCGTGCGCCCAGGCCGGTGCCGGGCAGCGGCCGCTACTGCTGATCATTGATGACCTGGAGCAGATCCTGGTGGCCGACCCGGCTGGTCCGCACCGGGTGGCACCCGACCAGGCCCCTGTGCTCGCCGCGGTGCTGCGGGCGTTCGACCCGGGCGAGACCGACAGCCGCCTGCTGGTCACCAGCCGGTTCACCTTCGCCCTCGGTGGGCTGGAGGCGAGGCTGGAGCCCGTCCAGCTGCGGCCGCTGTCGCAGGTGGCCCGCCGCAAGCTGCAGCGCCGCCACCAGGCGCTGACCCCAGCCGACCGCCAGGCCGAGCGGTCCGGGCTGGCCGGCAGGGCGCTGGCCGTCAGCCGGGGCAACCCCGGCCTGCAGGACCTGATCGGTCTACGGCTGGTGTATGCAGAGCAGGTGCCGGTGCGGCGGGCCGAGGCAGCGGTGGCCAGTATGGAGGCCTACCTCCGCCAAGGTGACCTGCCGCCCGACAGCGAGGTGCGGGCGTTCCTGGAGGACCTGGCCCTGGACACCCTCGTGCAGCAGGCCGGGCCGTCCAACCTCGCGCTGCTGCGGGCTGCCACGCTGTTCGGCCTGCCAGTGCCGGAGTCAGTGGTCGAGGTGCTTGCCGGCGAGGTGGGCGGGTCTGCGGCCCGGCTGCGGGGTTTCGGACTGCTCGACCCGTACCAGGACCTGTACGACCCGGCGCGACTGGCCCTGGCCGCCAACCCCCTGGCCGCCGGACGGGTCCAGCCGCTCAGCACCAACGAGCAGGTCGCCCTTGCCGCCGTCACCGTCGCCCCGCTGCTGGCCGCCTGGGGCGGGACGGCGCTGCGGCCCGGCCGGCCCCCAGAGCTCGACCTCCAGCTGACCCGCCTCGCCCTGCTCGGCGATGACCCGACCGTGGTGGCAGCCTGCGCCGCCGGCGCCGTCCACCAGCTCCGCAGCGGCCCGGCCGCCACCGCGCTGCAACTCGGGCAGGACGCAGTCGACCTCCTCGACCGTCACCGCCGCACCATGCCGCTCGGCCTGCTGCGGGCGGCTGCTGATGCCGCCCTCACCAGCGGCGACGGTGCCACCGGCCAGGCGCTACTCGACCGGGCGCTGCGGCAGGTGGAAGCCGGTGACCAGGAAGCGGTCGACCCACTCGACGGGGCCCGGGTCATCGGCGAGCGTGCCCGCCACCTCATCACCGTCGGCGAGCCGGAGCAGGCCGAGCAGCTGCTGCGGCACGCCCACCAGCTGTTCACCGCCGCAGGATCGGAGTTGGAGGCAGCGGTGGCGATGGGCGATATCGCCGATGTCGCCTACCGGCGGGGTGAGTACGACGAGGCGCTGCGGATCCGCCGAGATGTTGAGCTGCCGGTCTACGAGCGCTTGGGCGACGCCCGGTCAGCCGCGGTCTGCTGGGGCAAGATCGCCGATATCGCCTACATGCGGGGTGAGTACGACGAGGCGCTGCGGATCCGCCGAGATGTTGAGCTGCCGGTCTACGAGCGCTTGGGCGACGCCCGGGAAGCCGCGGTCTGCTGGGGCAATATCGCCGATATCGCCTACCAGCGGGGCGACTACGATCAAGCTGCTGATTTGCAGCGCAAGCGGCTGGAGGTGCACAAGCAGCTGGGCGACATCGACGGGGTCGCTTCAGCCAACTGGCGCCTGGCCCAGATCGACCTGACGCAGGGCGACTACCAGTCAGGCATTCCCCGGCTGGTCGAGTCGTTCCAGATCCTGCGTCAGCTGCAACGACCCGACGGCATCGCAGTAGTGGGCCTGACCCTCGGAGAGCTGCTGTTGGCCGCGGGCGTGACCGAGCAGGCCCGCCAGGTACTTGGGGAGAGTCTGGCAGCCGCCACCAAGATCGGCAGCTCCGACCTGACCAGGCAGATCAACGAGCTGTTGAACCGGCCGGCCGAGGGGGACGAGGCCACATGATCATACAGCTGGCCAGCGCAACCACCGAGAACATCGAGGACGCCCGGCGGGACCTTGCAGCATTGGCCCACAGCTGGTGTCATGACATGACACAGGCTCCCGCTACCAGACCAGAAGCAGCCGGCGCGGCTCGCAACGACAAGGCGATCGACCCGGTCTCGGTGACAGCCCTGGTGCTCTCCATCCCCTCGGCCGCACTAGCCGTGCTCGATCTGGCCGACCGCATTCACAAGCGGCGCCGAGCCACGGAGCTGATCGGCCACGCCCGGCAGTTGGCCGCCCGGCACGTAACAGTGCGTTTGATGTCCCAGAACCGCTCCGTCGAGCTCACCACTCTGGCACCCGACCAACTCCTCGACCTGCTGGCCGACGAAGACCTGTCCAACTGAGCCCAGCAGCTCGCGCCGCGGCAGCATACGACAGACCACACCGTCCAGCGTGGACAGCTCGATTATCGGCCGACGGCCAAGCACTACCGGCCGACCTTTGACCGGCGACGGATGCCGCCGGCGCGAGCGGCCGGCAGCGACGTTGTGCGCTGAGCGTTCACTGGTCCGGTCCTGTGCTGTATGGGCACAGCCGGCAGACGAGCGTCGGGCCGGACCGCCAGTAGAGATCAGCGCCGCACGTGGGCCAGACCGGTGGCGGCTTCTCCTCCCAGTGTGTGGTCGAGCCAGCAGGGTAACTGCGTCGAGGTTCGTCGTCACGATGGTGCAATTGAAGTCCGCGACAGCAAGGACCGGTCCTGCGTTTCACCGGTCCTGAGTGGGAGGCGTTCCAGGATGGCGTGCGCAACGTGGAGTTCGATCACCTGCTAGCCGACTGATCGACTGAACGCGCTGGGCGTCCACTCGTCGGGCGACTCAGCTCGCAGGCGTGCTCGCTCACGGCGTTCGGACACGCAGGGGGCCGCCGGTATGGCAGCACATGGAGGACAGTGCCGAGGTCTGGGCCGATCCCAGGACCGCTACCCTCTCGGCTCGGCGGTGATCTCGAGCCCGCGCCGACCGACGGCGCAACGCGAGCGTGATCGCCGCAGAACGAAAGGCGACCCTTCTCGGAACGAAAGATCCTGGCTCGCGGAACGAAAGGCTGTGGTAGCGTTCGGGGTGTGTCCCGCTCGGCCTTCGTACCCAGGCGGGCCGCCTCGGACATCGTCGACGCACTCGCGGACACCCGCGTGGTGCTGGTCAATGGTGCCCGCCAGGCCGGCAAGAGCACTCTCGTGCGGGCCGTCGCTGGCGAACGGGCCGCCGAGTGGCGGGACCTGGACCTCCCTCGAGACCGGCAGTCGGCGCTGGCGGACCCGGCGGGCTTTGTCGCCTTCGACGGCCTCATGGTCATCGATGAGATCCAACGGGCACCCGAGCTGCTGCTGGCCATCAAGGCCACTGTGGACGTGGATCCCAGGCCCGGGCGGTTCTTGCTCACCGGCTCGTCCCGCCTGCTCTGGCTTCGGGACCTTCCGGACACACTACCGGGTCGCATGCAGACCATCGAGCTGTGGCCCTTCTCGCAAGGCGAGATCGAGAGCGCTCCCGACGGCTTCATCGACGCGGCGTTCGAGCTTGGCCCCAAGATTCGCCACGAGTCGACGGTCACCCGTGCCGACTATGCCGATCGCGTCGTACGTGGCGGGCTGCCCGAGGCGGTCGCCCGCAGCGACACACGCCGCCGGGGCAGGTTCCTCGACTCGTATGTACAGAACCTCGTCGACAGAGACATCAGGCAGCTGGCCGAGATCGAACGCGTGCCGCAGCTGAGGACGCTCATCCGGCTGCTGGCCGCGCGGTCGGGCCTGCTGGTCACCGCTGGCAGTCTCGAGTCGGAGTCGAAGCTCTCGCGGCCTACCATCGCGCGCTACATGCACCTGCTCGAGGAGGTATTTCTGGTCAAGCGCATACCAGGCTGGCCCCGTAATCTTGGCACGCGGGTGACGCGCGCCAGCAAGCTCATCTTTGTCGACTCTGGAGTCGCAGCGCGCCTACTCGCTCTGGATGCACTCACCCTCCGCCGTCCTGGTTCTCCGTTCGGGCCACTGCTGGAAAGCTTTGTCCTTTCCGAGCTCGCCCGGCAGATCACCTGGGCACAGGAACCTGTCGACCTCTATTACTATCGCGATCACAACAAGGTGGAGGTCGACGCCATTCTCGAGGACCGTCGAGGCCGGGCCGTCGGCATCCAGGTGAGGGCAGCGTCGACGGTCAGGTCCGACGACTTCAACGGACTACGGCGACTGGCCGACAAGCTCGGCGATGACTTCCTGCTCGGTGTCGTTTTCTACACGGGCGACGCGACGCTGCCGTTCGGCCCGAAGCTGCGCGCGATGCCGGTAAGCGCGCTATGGCAGCTCCACGGGCTCGAACCCGGTCGCGGCGTCTGACCTGCTACCTGGGGGATACCAGCGAGCGCGTACGGCTGGTACCGCGCGCGAGGCCGACGTTGTCCCTGAAAGCGGCACCGTAGCGCCCGGCCACCTCGGCGAACTCGTCCACAGACAGCTGCGCCGGGACGATACCGCGCAGCCTGGCCTGCGCCAGCGCACGCTCGGGTCGCCAGGCCGCAAGTGCCGCCGGCGCCTTCGAGTTCGTGATCGCGCAGGAAGACCCTCACCCGCACGGTGCGGCAGAGCCGGCCCCAACCCCGCTAACCGGACTCTCACCACACCTCGGGCACACCAGAGGTAGTTGTGCCGGTGGGGCGGCTCGAGCAACTCGTTGAAAGTCTCAGCTTCGTCATCCAGCTGGACACCTTGCGTGGTCGCGTACTCAGTCTGTCGGCGACGGTGTCGAGTTCACCTTGGCATGGCGGATAGGTCGGTGCTTGGGATCCCGCGCCGCCGGGGCAAAAAAGGGAGACACGGCGGTTTATTCGACACCGAGCAGCCGTGCGATCAGACTGGCGGTCGTCGAGGCACCAGCTCTTCTTAGCGCCGCGACGGTCGACCCGTCGGTCGCGTCCTTGAGCGATGCAACTGCCGTTCGGTGGACGGCGAGCATCTGCGGCTCATACTCGACCACGAGCCGACTGAGCAACTGGTCCGGAGTTAGCACCTCGACGCCGAGAGCTTCGACAAGGTCGGTTGGGAAGTTCTTGGTGTTCGCGGTGCACAACACAGTTGCCTCAGCGGCGAGGGATGCGGCCAAGACATGGCGGTCGTCTTCGTCGGGGAGCGACACCTTGTCCAGCCTGCGCCAATGCTCCTAGTCAGGCTCTACCTCGGCGTAGGGGAAGGCGCGGTTCATCGCGCTTACCAATCGCCGGGCGGCAGCGCGGTCGAAGCCCTCCACATTCTCCATGAGGTGCTCTGTGACCTCGTCAAGGATGTGCGAACTCCATGCGACTGCGACAATCTCCTGGTCGACCGCGTAGAGCAGATAGTCGCGCAGGACGCGGGAGTAGAGCACGTTCGCGTCGGCAAGGACGACCCGGGTCAGATCGGCCCCCGCTGGCGGCACCGCTCATTCAGTCAGGCCAAGTTCGTTCTGCACGGCCGCCAGCTCGGCCATCGCCTCGCGCCGCCGCTCACGCTCTGCCTCGAGGAACGCCCTGACCGAGGAGACACGGATGCGGTGGTGCGTGCCGACCTTGCGAAACTCCAGCAGGCCGCGGTCCATCAGCTTTCGGACCTGGGGACGCGACATTGCCAGCAGGACCGCCGCCTCGGTCGGGCTGACGTCGGCGTTTGCCGGGGAAACGACGATCTCCTCGCCGCGCGCCCGGGCATCAACCAGCCGCGACACCAACTCGGCCGTCTCCCGCGACAGTGCCACGTTCACTTCGCCGCCAGGCTCGGCCAAGGCGCGGTGAAGAGCCGCAGCATCACGCATCAGCAGCTCCGTCACGGCGACCCCTCAACTGATCCAACTGCGCTAACTGCAGCAACTGTACCAGAGCGTACGCTGACCGCAACCGGCGAGCAGTCAGATCAGAAGCGGGAACGCGATCAGCTGGGTCTCGCGCTTCGCACGCAGGTGCGACGTGGTCAAGGTGGCCGAGGCCATCCGTCTTCGCTTTCGCGTGAACGCCCACGTCGCGTCTCGGCTTGCTCACGCTAGGGTCATGAACACGGGCTGCGTCGGGTCTGGATGGCGGTGAAGGAGCATGAGTGTCGCGACCGATCATGCCGGGCCGTGGACGGTCCATGACGTTCTCGCCTTGGCCGACGACGGCACTCACACGCGTCACGAGCTCATCGACGGCCAGCTGATCGTGTCTCCCGCCCCTGGGTACCCGCATCAGCGGGCGTCCCGCCGGCTCGCCGCCCTGCTGGACCAGGCTGCGGTCGCGTCGGGCGCCGCGGTGGAGGTGTTCGAGGCCGTCAATGTGGTCACACCGTCCGGACTGGTGATTCCTGATATCGCCGTTGCCTACGCCGACGCGGCCCGCAGCGCCGAGCTGAGCCTGCCCGCTTCCGCTATGGCGGCCGTCGTCGAGATCGTCTCGCCCGCCACCCGGCGGATCGACAGGCTCGTCAAGCCTGGTGTCTACGCCGAGGCGGGTATCCCCACCTACTGGCGGGTCGAGCTTCACCCCGTCCCTGCCCTGACCGTCTTCACCCTCGACCTCGATCGGGCCTGCTACGCCGAAGCCGACACCCTCACCAGCCCTGGCGTTCACCAGGTCCAGACGCCCTTCCCCGCCAATATCATTCTCGCCGATTTGGTCGCGCCGTAGCGCAGCCACCCAGAGCGGAGGCGGGCGCTGTATCCGACCGAGCGTCGAGGTCAGCCACACCCAGAACGGATGGGCGCCACCCGTCGGAGCGGTCGCGCGCCGGACGACGATGAGGGCATGGGCGGTCGGCCGGCACCGGTGCCGAGCGGTGGGCAGACCCTGCTCGACCTGCTCGACCTGTACGAGCAGGCGTTGCCGCAGGTCTACGGCTACCTGCTGCGCCGCTGCGGCTCGGCGCCGGTCGCGGAGGACCTGACCTCGGAGACGTTCCTGGCCGCGGTCGCGGCGGTTCGGGACGGCTCGGCGCCGCCGGTCGAGGTCGGCTGGCTGATCGGGGTGGCTCGGCACAAGCTGGTCGACCACTGGCGGCGGAAGGCGCGGGAGGAACGCAGCCTGTCCGTGGCCGCGGACGCATCGGACGCCGACGAGGACCCATGGGACACCGAACTGGACGCGATCCGGGCCCGCGACGTGCTCGGCCGGCTCGGGGTCCACCACCGGGCAGCGCTCACGTTGCGCTACCTCGACGGGCTGCCGGTTGCGGAGGTGGCCGCCCAGCTGGGCCGCACGCTGCACGCCACCGAGGCGCTGCTAGTACGGGCCCGAACCACGTTCCGCCGACGGTACGAGGAGGGCCGCGATGTCTGATCCGCTCTTCGCCCTCCGTCAGCCAGAGACCCCGGTGACCCCCGACCCGGCGTTCGCGGCGCGGCTGCGGGCACGCCTGGAACGCGTACTGTCCCTGCCCAGAGGAGTCCTGCCCAGAGGAGTGCAGACCATGACCACGGCAGCCGACCAGACCACCGACCCCGGCCAGGCCGACACCGCCCGGCGATACGCGCTGGTGCCTTATCTTGCGGTGCGCGACGCGCGCCAGGCGCTGGACTGGTACGTCGATGCGCTGGGCGGGCGGCTCCGCGGGGAGCCGATCACGATGCCGGACGGCCGGATCGGTCACGCCGAGATCGCCCTCGGCGAGAACGTGCTGATGCTCGCCGACGAGCACCCGGAGACCGACTTCGCCGGACCCGAGTCGCGCGGCGGCACGACCGTCACGTTGCACCTCGAGGTCCCGGACGTCGACCAGACGGTACGGCGTGCCGTCGAGGCCGGCGCGGTGCTGCAACGCCCGCCGGCAGACGAGCCGTACGGCCGAACCGGGGTGATCAAGGACCCGTTCGGCCACCGGTGGATGATCCAGACACCGCCGCCGGCGGCCGGCCCGGCCGAGGCAGGTGCGCCGGAGCCGGCGGGGCGTACCGCAGCGCAGCCGCGGCCGGGCGACCTCGGGTACGTCACCCTCCGAGTCCGCGACGACGAGCGGGCCAAGGCGTTCTTCGGCGCCGTCCTCGGCTGGCGGTTCCAGCCGGGCCGCGTCCCGCACGGCTGGCAGATCGAGGGAACCAGCCCGATGAGCGGCATGGCCGGCGGCGCCGACCAACCCGGCGCCATGCTCCTGTACGCGGTCGCCGACATCGACGCGGCGGTCCGCACCGTTCGAGAGCTGGGCGGCCAGGCGACCGACCCGCAGCCGCAGCCGTACGGCCGCACCTCGGACTGCGCGGACGACCAGGGCCTCCAGTTCAGCATCTGGCAGCCGCCAGCCTGAGCAGCGCCACATTGGGCCGCTGAGCGCGGCGCGCGAGTTCGGCATGGCTGCCTCGCTTGCGCGGCGGGAGAAGCATCACAAACTCGCCGAGGCCCTGCTGCGCGAAAGCGTATCTCGTGATCCCACAAACCTTCGGTCCAGTTCGTCTCTGGGGCAGCTCCTGTACTGGCAAGGCCACTATAACGAGGCAGCAGCCTACCTCTCTAGAGCGGCTTCGATCGACAGCTACGCCCGGCTGTTCTTGGTTCTTGGGGTGGTCGCGCCTGCTCGAGGGCATGAACCTCTCCGACGAACTGCAGCAGAAGCAAGGACTAGACGATCTGGTGACCGCACTACGGGAATGGTGCTGCCAGAAGGCGGACCGAGCGTCCAGGGTTTCCTGGCTGCGACAGGTTCAACGCCTAGCGAAGTTGGGGGGCGGGCACCTCGAGGAGGCGCGGCACCTCGTCGAGTTCGCGAACGCAAACGCGAACTGGGGTCCCATCGACCCAGATGTTCTCACGGCTTCAGATGCTGACTACGACACAACGTCCTCCTTGGACGACCTTCAGCCCTCGCCTCTCTGACTCGAATCCACGAGCGAGTGACCTGCCGCAGCGAACACGAGAAGCCGTACTGGACCAACGACCGCCTCGACGAGGAAGCCGGCCGTGAGCTGGCTGAGCAGGGTTTCCTGCCGCGCTCGCCGACCTTCAATCTGGGCCGGCCGTTGCTCAACGAGGTGTTCTACCTCCAGCCGCACCGGGTGCTCGGCGAGATCGCCGCCCCGACCCTGCTGTCCATGGCACCGCGCTCAGCACGGCTTCGCCGTGCACGACGATCCGCAGTACCGCAACCCGCAGACGAGGAGTGGCAGGCTTTCGTCGTCCGCTCGGTGGTGGCTGGCTGAGCGAGCCGCGCTGAGGCGCCTGCGACGGTCAGCCGAGCACGACTTCCCGTAGCTCCCGCACGGCCGGCCGGTCGGCCCACGGCGTGAGTCGGTCGAGCAGTCGCCGCAGCTCCTGCACAGCCTCGACCTGGGCCCGCGGTCGCCAGACCAGGAGGCGGCGTGCAACCGTCAGAGGAACGTCACGCGGGTCGCTTCCTCCTTGCCTTGGGCGAAACCTGCGCGGGCGGCGGGGACGCGGGTCGCCGGATCCATCTGGTTCGTGCCCAATGCGGCTCGGGAACCGGCGTCCGGTGTGATCACCTCGACGCGGCTGCCCTGCTTGCACAGGGCCTCGACCTCGCTTGCCAGGTCCGTGCCCCATTCCGGGTCTCTGCGCAGGCCCTCGAACTGGCCTGCTTGCGGTGGTGTCTGGCTCCATCCGCCGAACGGGGAGAGCACCACGACGTTCGCGTAGCCCGAGGCGAGGTCGGCGTTTTCGGTGGAGCGCACGCCACCGTTGATGTAGTGAGTGCCGTTGATGCTGTGCGTGGGTGCCCCACCGGGCAGCGCGGTGCTCGCGGTGACCGCGTCCACTAGGTCGACGCCGGAGTCGCGGTCGAACGCAGCCAGCTCGCCGGTATGCGCGTCGACGGCCACCACGATCATCGGCCTGTCCGGCCATTCATGGCGAGGCAACCGGGCGGCGACCA
>Ga0066388_100000652_pt1 | contig 17230 bp, 9 predicted proteins | sample PanSoiMetaGPlot6_FD_64539 | JGI IMG/M metagenome (GOLD analysis project Ga0066388, IMG submission 64539) | Tropical forest soil microbial communities from Panama analyzed to predict greenhouse gas emissions - Panama Soil - Plot 6 (Hybrid Assembly) | ecosystem: Environmental > Terrestrial > Soil... | reverse complement strand
ACTCCAACACCAACTCCAATAGCAACTCCGGCAGCGACTCGAACAACTACTATGACTGGGGCCAGTCGCAGTAACGAGCGGCCGCTCGACGGTTGAAAAGAGCGCTTTACAGGCATGCCTTATACTTGAGGCATGCCTCATCTTACGGTCATCATTCCTGCTTACAACGAGGAGCGCCGCCTGCCGGCTACGCTGGCTTCAGTGTACGAGTATCTGAAATCACTGAATGAATCGTTTGAGATATTGGTGGTCGATGACGGCAGTCTGGACAATACCGCCGCAGTGGTCGAGTCGTTCGCAAAGGAGCACTCGGCAGTCAGGCTCATTTCTTACACGCCTAACCAGGGCAAAGGGCATGCTGTGAGAGTGGGTATGCTGGCGGCGCGCGGGGATCTCCTGTTACTTGATGATGCCGACGGCAGTTCGCCTATTTATGAAGCTGCCAGACTGGAGGAAGCCATCAGTGGCGGTGCGGACATAGCGATCGGCTCGCGTGCCAAGCCCGATCCGTCCCGTACCGTCAAAGCGCTGACCTATCGCAAGTACATTGGCAATACGTTCAATGCCATTGTGCAATTTCTGCTCTTGCCAGGAGTTTACGACACCCAGTGCGGATTCAAAATGTTCAAGCGTGGCGTGGCTCATGACATCTTTTCCGTCGCTAGACTCGACGGGTACGGCTTTGACGTTGAGGTATTGTTCATCGCTCGCCTCCGAGGCTATGGCGTTTCAGAGGTGTCCATCGACTGGACAAACGTCGCGGGATCGAAAGTCAACGTGTTGACCGATTCACCGAAGATGCTGCTGGATGTAATTGGTATTGCCCTTGGCGCATGGTTTGGCCGCTACAGGAAGCTTTCCAGCAAGGTGGCTGCCCAGGCTGGTTTGGATGGTTCGCCTAGGAAGGACTAGACAGAACAACTGTGTCGGCCAATAAGCTGAATTTGAGCCCGCTTCCTGATCTGGGGGATGTGATCTTTATCCTCCTGCTTCAACTGCTCCTATTCAACGTGCCCAACTTTGTTTTTGGTGACGGGTCGACCGGATGGCACCTCGTGACCGGTAACTATATCCTTCAGACTCATTCGGTGCCCCACCAGGACATTCTCTCTTATACCTTTCCAGGCAAGGCCTGGGTTGCTTATGAGTGGTTGTCAGATGCGATCATGGCGGGAATTGACAGGCTGGCAGGACTGAATGGGGTTGCCGTGTTCTGCAGCTCACTGATCGCCCTCACATTTCTTCTGGTCTACGAGCGGTGCCGCTGGGTCGGTTGCCACTTTGGTTTTGTCGTCCCGATTGTCGTTCTTGGTGCCATCGCCTCTTCTGTGCACTGGCTTGCCCGACCACACCTTTTCACGTTTCTGGGCATTTATATATTTGCGGTTACGCTTGAGTCGTTCCATCGGGGCACGATCTCAGAAAAACGCATGTTGCTGACGCTGGTGCCCTGCATGTTGCTTTGGGTCAATTTGCATCCCGGCTTTGTTCTGGGATTTGTCCTCTTGTTCATCTATCTCTTCTCTGAAACCGCCGGGGCTCTCTGTTATCCTCCGGGGACGGAGCGGCTTGGCTATCGCAACAGGCGAAAGTGGCTTAGCATCTGCCTTGCCGCAACGCTAGCGGCAAGCCTGATCACTCCGTACGGTGTGCAACTGTACGGATACATTGGACGCTATCTCATGGGCAATCGGGTTCTGGCAGCCACTGATGAGTATGCTTCTCCAGTATTCCACGGGGCGCTTCAACCTGTCTGTCTGGAACTCTTGTTTGCTCTCCTGATCATCTCGCTGGTGACCAGCAAGGCTCGCCCCTCCCTTCCCCACCTGCTTTCCTGCCTGGCTTTTGGACTTCTGGCGCTATCCAGCCAACGCAGCATCCCCTTCTTTGTCATAGTCGCTTCCCCGCTTATCGCCTATCTGCTTGGCCAGTCGGAGTTGCTGCCAAAGGTCGAGGAGGAGGAGAAGAAGGCGGAGAAGACCCGCTGGCTGACTCGCTGGCTGAAATCCTGGAGCTCGCTCGGGCAGTCGTATGATCTGATGGAGTATCGCTGCAAGATGCACCTGGTGCCCATGGCGGCCGTAGGCGTTCTGTTCATTGTCGCAATCAATGGTGGCAACATGTTTGGCAGTCGCGTGCTCGCATCCAGTTTTGATCAGAAATCCAAACCCAGCCTGACTCTGGACTATATCCGGGATCACAAACTCTCTCCCGAGCGGGGTTTCAACTACGATAACTGGGGCGGCTACATACGGTACAGGTTGGGGATACCGGTGTTCATTGATGACCGCGCCGATTTTTACGGGCAGGGGTTCTATCTCGATTATGGGCGGGTGAGCACGGTAGCGCCCGGCTGGCTGGATTTGCTCAAGCAGTACAAGATAGAGTGGGTGCTTTTCCCGAGAGATAGTGCCCTGGCAGCGCGATTGATGGAACAGCCCGACTGGCAGAAGGTTTGCGAAGATCCGGCTGCCTATCTGTTCGTTAAGCATGGAAGTTCGGGTTGACCACCGGATTGGCCTGCGATTAACTTTCACGATAGCACAGCCTTGCACTGCTGGCTGAGGTAGCCGGTCATACCTCATGACAGGACTAATTCCAGAAATAGTGCCACTTGTAACCGAGTTTGACATTTTGCTGAGGCTCAAGCGTAAGCTTCCAAGTGAAGCGCCCGACCCCGTTGAAATGCCCCCACCAGTCAGGCCAACTACACTGTCCCCACCAGTCCGGATTCTCCGGCTCGGAAGGATCTTCGAACACGTTGACCATCTGGGACAGCCCCTGATGGTCGGCAATCCCGGCCTGACCGAGAACCCGGCGGGTAATTTCGAGGTCCACCGCTCGCTTGCTGTAGTTGGTCAGCGAAAGCAGACCCGAAAGGTCTACCTGTGTGTATTGCTCATGATTCCAGGTCACGGCGTTTGCTATGCGTTTCGTTTCATTGTCAGTCTTCTTCACCTTCACATCGACGGCTGTGGTCAAATCTATGTCCGTCTCTGCACCAATGGCCGTGTATTGCATCCTGCTCTGCCCCAGCAGTCCGGCATCGTTGCTGATCAACACCGGTGCCACCGTCAGAGGATAGGCGCTGTGATTCGTGATCCGCAGTTTGTGCAGCGCTTTAGGATCTCTGACCTGCTTAGCGATTTCGTTTCGCTCGTCAAGGCTTAGATCGTTGCATACTTCGGCTGGTGGGGCAAAGGGGATATCCAGCGTATAAACATCGCGGTAATTCAATGCACACTCTGCTATGGGCACGCAGATGCGCTGCCCCTTTTTCACGGTCAAGTGTTTGACCGTGAAGACGTAGAGATCTTCGTTGCCGGATGAGCCGAACAGAGCAACGGAAGATGGTGCTGGTGGTGGTGGCGGCAGCGACGCGGGAACAGCGGCGCCCATACCCACAGGTGCCTTTGCCGCATCAGCATCGACTATCATTTTCCCCTGAACCTCTGTTGTTATCTCACCGATTTCTGAAATTACTTGCTGCATGGCAATCGGATCGACTATGCCAGCAAAAGCGACATGTGGGACTCCGATCACGAGATTGGCCGTGACGTCTTCCAGGTCTGCGAGCTGATTGTCCAGAGTCGCCTCGAGCTTTGCGGTGGCGTGTCCAGCGCTATCCAAAGTTAGCTTGTAGCTCGGTGACCAGCTCAATCCCTGTTGCAGGTACATGATCCCGACATCAACACTTTTGCCTGGTGATCGGTTGCCCCAGTCAAGGTTGAGCGTGAGGAGGTTGCGGAACTCTTCGTTGGACAGCCTTGTTTCATAATTGCCCTTGAAGCTTACAGCCTGAATGCGTTCAAAGGGAACTGTCTTGAGACCCTCCTGGGTTTTTAGCATGACGAGGTTCGCCTTCTGGGGCAGTTTCTCACCGGAGTTTGGAGGACTGTTCCTCTCCAGCTCCTCAGCGGAGCGTGTGGGGACACCGGCAATTGTTGCGTCGTAGGTCTCCGTGGTCGCCGCGAGTCCGGTGCCCTTGAGTTCGGTTACACGGATTTCGGCCCTGGGATTAGCCTCCAGGAGTTCTGGAATGCTCAAGGCCGTTTGTGATACCAGGACTTTGTGCCGGCTCGAGACGACGGCTGAGAGGCCTGCGTCCTTTTCATTTGAAGACGGCCAGAACGTGCCGAGCACCGGCGTAGGAAGGTAGTCCATTTGCACGTTTCCGTTGGTGTCCGTGGCCATTTTCCCTTTATGCAGCACCAGGGCGTAGCCGTTCTTGAACACAGTTAGCTCTCTGACCGGCATTTGGGCGAGTGCACTCAACGGCGCGGCTGGATCGGCAAGAGCAGGGAGGCTGCAACAAAGAGCCGCTGCCAGTACGAGTAACTGATTCAGTTTGAACTGGCGAGCCATAGTTTTACCCCCGCACACAGCGCTTTTTCGCATCGTATCGAGCACGGTGCAGGCCGGCGACCGGAGAATTCCCTGGGAGCTGCTAGTGTTTGCCCCAGGTATCGGTTGAGACCAGCCGGGCAAGAGCCTGTGCGGAAACCCGATTGTAAGAACAGACAGCCGCAGCCGACTACAGCCCTGAACGACTCTGCCTGAACGCTGCTAACACTGGCCCGTATGGGCTCTTCCGTGACCTGTTCTCCGTAGGAAAGGGAGCCTGGCAATCTGGAGCATTTGATAGGCAGAAGGCACGGTACAGTCAATTCTGTGGTAGCGTGAGATTACATAGATTAAAGGGGATTTTGCGATCTCCAGTCCCTAAAGGGGGTGACCATGGCGATTACTTGGGGCGGTTACAAGTTTAAAGGCCCATGGACTATTGAGAGCTTTTGCCCGCCTGACCTGGCGGGAGTCTACGCAGTGACCTTCAAGCGAGACCCGGTAAACCATCCCAAGCGGCACAAGATTGTCTACTTCGGGCAGAGCGAGAATTTTGCCGCCGAGTGCTTCCCCTGGCATGAAGCCAATGGGGCTGGCTGGGTGGAGCAGCTGGGTGGCAAGGCCGACATCTTTGTATTCGTGTACCCGATGCCTCATTCCGTTCATTCGCAGCGGCATAAGGTAGAACAGGACCTCATTGACTGGTACGACCCAGACTGCAACCGAATGTGAGGCTGCAAAGCAATCGCTGATGCCACTGCCATTAGGCGATCCGGATGCGTGGCGGTAGACCTGCGGCCAGGTCGCGTTCTCACGCCTTGTGGGCGTCAGCTGTCGATTTTTCGTGGGTAAAGACCTGATCGATGACGGGAATGTCCAGTTCGGCTGGGTACGGGTGCCCCAGGAGCTTGTACACGTTTTGCAGGCGCAGGCGGAACTGTCGATCAAACATTGGATCATCGGCTGAATTGTTGGGCTCGCCGAACCACCAGAACCAGTCGCTGCCTTCAGCCGTGTAGATTTCCTCCCAGGCTTGTGCCTGGACGTCGATGGAATGAGCTTCCCTGTGCAACTCGGCAATCAGGAAGCGTCTGGTTGCAGCAAGAAGCTCCCAGGCCCTGTTCTTGAGCGGATCGCCGATCCAGATGTGGTAGTCGGCTCCAATCCAGGAGCCGCTGTGGATGTTGTGGAGCTCGCTCGAGGGTGGGTTGCGGTCCAGGTAATCGCTGACGGTGCAGATCCTCAGCGTGTTGTCTTCGGAAAGGCGCTTGTAAAGCTCTCTGAGAAAAGGGTTGCCATCTTCTTCATATGTCTCCCAGCAGTTCTCCCCATCGAGGGCGATCGCCACTACTCCCTCGCGCTCCCAGTTGAACAGCCGTTGCTGGATGTGCTTCAGGCGGAGATACATGGCGCTGGCTGCTTCCTGGGGCGAGCGCTTGCCGTAGGAAAAGCTGATCTCATTCGACAGCACGACCTCCCGGAAAAGGACGGTTATCTGGTGATCACCGACCTGCAGCCGATAGGGCTGGCAGAGCAACTCGGCACTATTGAGATTTCCATGATCATCGCGGTAAATGGTAATGTCGAGCGTTTTGCACAGGATAGCCTCGTCGAGCACAACCCAGTTGATCCCACATTGGGCAATCAGCTCAAGCGCGGCCGGGCTCACAGCAAGCTCAGAAGGCCACATCCCGCGGGCCTTCTCGTGGAACATCTCTTCAAAAAATGCCAGCCCCGTCTCTATCTGCTTGCGAGCATCGTCGCGATGAAAGTAGAGCTGCCTGGGCAGCCTGGTGTGAGGATTGGACAGACGGGCGATGTTTGTGTCGATCAAAAGCGGCAAGATCGGATGGTAATAGGGGCTGGTGATCACCTCGATCTGTCCCAGCTCCTGCAGCTGGCGATACACAGGAATAGTCTGGCGGATTAGCTCGCGCTCAATCTCGATCAAGCGTCGACGCTTCTCGACGCTGAAGTTGTGCCCTTGATCCAGATAGCCACGCAACTCCTCCATCTTGGCGTACCAGAGAGGATCGAACCAGGAGAGGTTGAGCCAGGTGGCCATGTCCGCATACTCCTGGTTGGTGAAATGATCCACCATTGATTCAAAGTTCTGCCCGCGATCGAGCATGCGCTGGCGCTTTGAATATAACTCGAGGTAAGCGGCATGGGGCTTTATCTGTCGATCTATATTTGCATGGAAGGATGACGCCAGAATCGCCACCTTATCCAGGTCCGTGTACTCATCGGCCAGCTTGCAAGTCAATATCAGCTGCTGGTCGACGGCACCGTGCCACCCGTAGTCGTCAAGTTGCTCCATCAACGAGGGAACCAGATTGAATGTCTGCCTGACCTTTGGGAAGTCTTGAAGCAGGAGTGGCATGTCCAGATAGTCCTTGATGGCATGCAGGCGCACCCAGGGCATCAGGTAATCCCCGCTCAGGCGGTCCTTGTATAGCGGCTGGTGCATGTGCCAGATAAAGCAAACTGAGAGCTTTTCGGTCACCGTACTTTCCTCTTGCCGGTCAGGAATCGGACTGACGGGAGCTTGCCGCAGGGCTCAGCGGCTGGTTTGCCATGCTCGCCAGGAGCTGGACAATCTCGTCGTGGATCAGGCCGTTTGTAGTCAAGATGTGTCCGGTGGACATATCGAATGGCCCACCGGATAAGTTGGTAACCCTACCGCCGGCCTCGGTGACGATCAGGCTACCGGCTGCCGTGTCCCATGGTGAGAGCTTCATCTCCCAGAACCCATCGAGCCGTCCGGATGCCACAAAGCAGAGATCCAGTGCCGCTGAACCATCACGGCGCACCCCGTGGGAAAGATCGGTGAGCGTGGCAAAGCGGGACATGTTGTTGTCCTGGGCGCCTTTGGTGTCAGGCGGAAACCCGGTAGCCAGCAGGCTTGCGGCAAGAGTGCTGGTTGTCGACACTTTAATCGGCTCCCCGTTCAGCCAGGCGCCGCCCCCGATCTCGGCCCAGAACATCTCCTCAGATATGGGATTGAAAACGACTCCGAAGACGACCTTACCGGCATCCTCGAGTCCAATCGATACACAGAAGAACGGGTAGGCGTGGGTGTAGTTTGTGGTTCCGTCCAGCGGATCAATCAGCCAGCGCCGGCTGGACCCGCGCTTTGTGGCGCCGCCCTCCTCGGCGAGGACGTCATAGTCGGGAAAGTCAGAGCGAAGGATCTGGAGAATTGTGCGCTCGGAGGCCTTGTCCACATCGGTGACGATGTTGAAAGCCCCCTTGTAGTCAATGTCCTTGATCTTGCCCAGCCGTTCCTTGAGCAATGCGCCGGCCTCGCGGGCTGCCCGAAATGCTGTCTCCCTAACCTGGTCCAATGGTCTTAAGCCTCCGATGCACTGAAGTCACTGGCAGTTTGCCCTGGAACGGTCAGTAACCTTGCTGATTGCGGTTGGAGCTACTTCATCGGCCCGGAAGGCGCCCTCCCGGGTCGGGCTTCGTCCAGGTCATCTGGGTGGGTCCTGAGACGTTGGAGGCCGAGGGAACGCCCACCCACATCCCGGATTGGCCGGCTGCCTGCCTCCCAGCTAAGTTTACTAAATGCCCACTGAGGGACCAAATAAGAATCATTAACGACAGCAAATCACCGGTTGACGCCACCGTACACCCCCACTATTGTTAAATTTGAGGATATAATCAACAGATGTCCGCTTGGGGATCGACAAACTAGAACATGCATAGAAAAGCAGCCAGCTACCTGATTCCAATCATCATTGGCGATTCCGCGACCATTATTATTGGTTGCTAATCGGGCTGGCTGCAGGTTCTGTGTACAAAGACTTCTGCCGCCAGCGCAAGGGCGCTGGTTTTTTGTCGGTCAAAACGTGAAGAGAAAGGCATCACCTGAGCGCTTGAGCGGTTCCTTAGCCAGATCACTGAGGTTGCGAGAGGATGAACGAGAAGTCCTATAGTGTCAATCTGCCCCAGACAAACTTTCCGATGAAGGCTAACTCAGCCGTGCGGGAGGTGGAAATCCAGCGGGGCTGGGATGAGCGCAAGATTTACGACCAGAGCCTGAAGCAGCGCCAGGGACGCGATAAGTTCGTACTGCACGACGGGCCGCCCTATCTCAGCTCAAGCAAAATCCACATCGGGACGGCGCTCAACAAGATCCTGAAGGACATAGTCACCAAGTACAAGGCCCAGCATGGCTACTACGCTCCATACATTCCCGGTTACGACAGTCACGGCCTGCCCATTGAGACTGCCGTTTTGAAGGACGTTAAGGGTGGTCACCAGGCATTTTCCCCGGTCGAGCTGAGGAAGCGGTGCCGGGAGTTTGCCCTGTCGAATTTGAAAGGGCAGGAAGCCAACTTCCGCCGTCTTGGTGTCTGGGGAGACTGGGAGCACCCTTATATTACGCTTGATCCGAAATTCGAGGGCACTCAGATAAGAGTCTTTGGCAAGATGGCCGAGAAGGGCTTCCTCTACAAGGGATTTAAGCCGGTCTACTGGTGCGCAAACTGCGAGACCGCTCTGGCTGAAGCGGAGGTCGAATATGCCGATCACACATCGGACTCGATCTTTGTAAAGTTTCCCGTGAAGCCAGAGTCGAAGGCTAAGCTGCCAGCGTTTGCCTCGAAGTTCGATGAGGTCTACTTCGTGATCTGGACAACGACCCCCTGGACTTTGCCGGCAAATCTGGGGATAGCTGTGCATCCGAACTTCAAATATCACTTTCTCAAGACCAACGAGCATGGAGTTCTGGTCATTGCCGAGCCGCTCAAGGAAGCCTTTCTATCCACACTGGGCTGGAACGATGGTCAAGCTACTTCCCTGGGCACAGTGATGGGAAAGGAGCTCGATCGTCTGGAATGCCAGCATCCATTTGTGGACCGCACATCACTTGTAGTGTTGGGCGACCATGTCACGGATGATGTGGGTACTGGCTGCGTTCACACCGCGCCGGGACATGGACTGGAGGACTTTGAGGTCGGCACGCGTTACAAGCTCGGCGTGGTATCACCGCTCGATAATCGCGGTGTGTTTACAGAGGAAGCCGGGCAATTCTCAGGGCTCAGATACGATAAGGCGAACAAGGCAATTGTTGAGCACCTGAAGGAGATTGGCAAATTGCTGCACCACTCGCAGTACCAGCACAGCTATCCGCACTGCTGGCGGTGCAAGAAGCCGGTAATCTACCGAGCGACCGAGCAGTGGTTCGCCTCGGTCGATGGTTTTCGCGCGCAGGCTCTGGCAGCCATAGACACGGTTAGCTGGATCCCGGCCTCCGGACGCAACCGCATCCACAATATGGTGGAGAACCGTTCGGACTGGTGCATCAGCCGGCAGAGGGCCTGGGGTGTTCCGATTCCGGTATTCTATTGCAAGAGCTGCTCAAAGCCGCTGATGAGTGCCGACAGCATAGAGCGCGTAGCGCGTGTGTTCGAGCAGGAAGGCTCGGATTCCTGGTGGGAGCGCGATGAGAAATACTTCCTTGGCGAGGGCTTTAAGTGTCCGGATTGTGGCTCATCAGGTTTTGTCAAAGAGACGGACACCATGGATGTCTGGTTTGACTCAGGGATTACCCATGCTGCCGTGATTGATGGCCGGTCCGAGCTGCGTGGTACCCCATGTGAACTGTATCTGGAGGGTAGCGATCAGCACCGCGGATGGTTCCAGTCTTCGCTGTTGACCAGCGTAGCCGTCAGCGGCAGAGCTCCCTATCAGATCGTGCTCACCCACGGCTTTGTCGTCGATGAGAATGGGCACAAGATGTCTAAGTCGCTGGGTAATGTCGTGGATCCGGACGACGTGATCAAGCAGTACGGGGCGGATGTGCTGCGGCTCTGGGTGGCATCTGTCAATTACACTGACGACATTCCAATCGGCAAGAACATGCTTGCCCAGTTGGCTGAAGTCTACCGCAAACTGCGCAATACGGCTCGCTATCTGCTGGGCAATCTCCATGACTTTGACCCGGCTGTGGATCGGGTTGAATACGAACAACTGAGCCCGCTGGACACCTATGTTCTTCACAAGCTCCAGGAGGTTGTGGCCGAGGTCACCGAGGACTTCGATCGCTACGAGTTCTTCAAGTACTACCAGCTCCTGCAGAACTTCTGTGTCGTGGATCTTTCGAGCTTTTACTTTGACATCGTTAAGGACCGGCTGTACACGGCCGGGAAAGGCTCCGTGAGCCGGCGTGCCGTGCAGACCGTCCTGACTGAAGTTCTGAGTGTACTGGTGCGTCTGCTCGTGCCGGTCACCCCTCACCTGGCTGAAGATATCTGGCAGCACCTGCCTGAGAAGCTCAGGGGCAAAGAGCCCAGTGTTCTTCTCACCGACTTCCCGACACCCAGGTCTGAGTATCTCAAGCCGGAGCTGGATGAGTTCTGGAAAGATCTGATTCAGGTGCGCTACACCGTGAACAAGGCCTTGGAACTCGCCCGCGCCTCTAGAAAGATCGGAAGCTCACTGGAGGCGCAGGTCCTCCTGAAGTTCAGCGATGATGGGGTAAGGGCAAAAGTTTCTTCCCTGGGCGAGGCGCTTGCCGGATTCTTCATAACCTCACAGGCTGCGATTATGGGGGCAGATGATCAGCGGTTTCAGCAAAACGGGTCATTAGCTGCTGTTGAGGAGACAGGCACGAAGGTGATTGTCTTGCCGGCTGCCGGCAGAAAGTGCCCACGCTGCTGGAAATTTACCGAAGACATAGGAAGTGATTCAAATTTCCAGGAGCTGTGTGGCGCTTGCGCTCACGCCCTGGCGTAGCGGTAAGCGGCGATCAAAGGTTCTTCTCAGCTGTCCTCTTTCCCAGAGTCGCAATTGAGCTTCCACCGCTTGTCGCTTACCCGGCAGCCCGCTAGCCCTACTGCTCACCGGATACGTTCTTCAGGGGTACCCGCTGGTTGTCGTTTGAAGCCATATCCAGAGCCGGTTTCCCTAAATCAGCGGCGGGCCGAGGGCTGGCCATCTCTGGAGCCGCCTCGAGAGTTCCATTAGCGAACCAGGTGTAATAGCTGACTGGCTTGCCAACTGGCGGCACGAAGATGACGAGCATGTCGTTGTCGTCAAGCGAGTCCGTTTCATATGGATAGACAAGACGCTTAACCTCCTCAATCCCAAACCGAGTCTTAAATGACTCGGCAAGAAAGGCCTCGCCAAAGGGGTCGGAGCTTACCCTCGGTCCCTTGCGCAGCATGGGCCTGTAGGTCTTCATGTCCATGTCAAAGTCTTCTAGGGTCATGATTAGCGCATTGCTCTTACCGCTCAAACTGGTTGGCTTCCCGGGGTTCAGAAGAGAGGCGGCGAGGGTATCAATAGCCTGAAACTGCCTTTTCGTGGACATTGATTGATCGTGGCTCAGGATCACCGTGCGAGTCCCATTTTGCTGTTCGAGAATGGCAGCTACGGCCGTGCAGCCGCCCAGGCTATCAGTGAAGATTACTTTCTCCTTGTCGCCCGGCCTGACCGTGATGCTCCTGGTTTCGTCCATTTCGACATACTCTACAGCTGGATCATCGTTGGCGAGCCGGTCCCTGATCTTCTGCATTATCTTGTTCTTGCAAGCAAGCAAGACGGCATCGTCCAATGGGCCGTTCTTGGAGAGCGCTGCCGGTTTTACCCCTGCGAAAGCAGGAGTCTGTCGCCGGTCGCCGATTTCTGCAACCAGACTGGTCCTTCGCCGGTCGGGAACAGGTGCCTCTGCCGGGCCAGTTCAGAGAGCGTCTCCGGGTTGCAGCAGGCAATCAGATCGGCTTGCTGGGCAGCTGGCTGAAGGCTGCTGTCTCCCTTCTCCAGGTGCTGGACGAACAGCTTCTTCTCGCCGTCCAGTTGTGGCTTTCCATCAGCCGCCCGTCCGAGCACCTCGCGGACGCGCAAGAGCGCCGCTGCGTCCAGATTTCCTGGCTGGAATGAGGACAGCGCGTCAGCTCCGTCCGTTACCATGAACTCTCTGGCTGGACGTCTGGCCATGTCCAACTGAGCCAGGCGACCGGCTTCCATTGCTCTGGCCTGCATGCCTCCGGGAACTGCCGCCAGTGTGTCAATCGTCCCCTGAATAGCCGCCTTCTTCAGCACTTTGCTCAGATCGAATGCCTCCCCGGCCTCTTGCTGTCGTGCTATCTCGTGATAGGCGCCCGAGGACAATCCGAAGGTTGTCCCGGTCAGCACAGTCGACGACAATGGACTTCTCTCCACGGCTCCGCCGGCGAAGCCGTTGGCGCCTCCGAAAAGTCCATGCGCAGCCCACAAGACCACCATGTCGGACACCAGTGCACGCCGATCGGGGAGTGACCCGTCGAGCGTTTTAGAGAGTCCCCTGGCCAGGCTGAACTGTCCGGTTGTGGGATCCGTGTAGGTGTTGCGTGTGAGACCAAGATCCAGCGCCCGCGATGTAAAGCCGAAACTTACTCCCCTGGCAGCAATCCCCAGGTCAGCCTCTCCCAGGGTCTTGAATGCGCTTTTCAGGAGCGCACCTTTGCTCGCACCTAACAATCCATCCAGGGACTGTGTTTTAAGGTCGTCATTCGGGTTCATCTGGTCAAGCGCATAAGCGGCAACGGTTCCGGCCAATCCCAGTCTGCCCCTCATGAACAGGGTGGCAGTCTTAACAAAACCGGTGGCGTAGCCGTCGATCTCGTCGCGGGAGGCTACAGCCTCGCGATCGGCTTTGATTTTGGCCGAGGCTTCCTGGGCGATCTTGTTGAGGCTCTCCTGATTGCCGGATGCCTGAGCCTTCTGAGCTTCCCTGTACAGGTCCGCAATTTCCTGGGAACTCTTCTCGCTCTTGTTTGTGAACAGCCCGACAACGCCATCTGCGGCCCGACCCAGGTAGCTCCTGGACTGATCGTGCTGTTTCCGCCAGTCAATCTCGCGGCGTAATGCCTCGAGCGTTTCTGTGTTTTGGGCTGCGAATGCGGACTTGCTTGCGTCCGTCGGCTCCAACATGGCGAGTCCCCCGTCGGTCCTGCCGTTTGGTCAGACTTTCCTGCCTGTATGTATACAGAGTGCAGGAGAGTTGGACACCGTGAAATCCGCATTACTGCCCTGATTTCAATGCTTTTGAGGCACTCATCGCCGCGTCCTCTGTCTGATTCGGGTTGACCGGGCCGTGAGCTCGTTGAGGCATTTTTCGTAAGATTCCCACTGTCTGCCGGCTCCATCGCGACCGTCGCCTGAGGGTCGTAAAAGCCAGACCGGCGTGGGCTGCAGAGATTAGTCGACAAATTCTTGCGAAGTGCAACAAGATTAAATCGGCAGCTTAAACGGCTTGTGCGGTGCGGAGAGCAGTCAGCAAACCGGTGTGAAGATAGTGATCGGCCGCTAGACCCCACTCGTGAAATTACGCTTCACAAGCTCAATTTCGGGTATAAAATATACCGGTTCGGGGGCCTACGCCCTAATCTGAGAGGCGTGGTGGATAACCGGGAGACAAGGGAAGCTACGACCAGGCACGGCTTTGCCGGTGCCTCCGCAAGCAGGAGGACCACACTGCTAGGTTGAACCCTAGCCAAGACTGAACCAAGAAGCCCAGAATCAGATAGTCAATGCTCGCTAATTGGCCAGCGATCGATTGTTTGAAAGAAATTTGAAGGACATTAACCCCGCTACCGGCCCCGGGATGATGGGAGAAAAAATATGTCCGTACACAGTCCCGACGAGCACATAGAAGAGAAGAGTGGCGAACCCGAAGTTAAGCCTGATGACACTGCAGCAGCAGGTGATCTGGAGGAGCGGGCGGAGTACCTCAAGCGAGAAAAGCGACGTACCAAAGAAGAGAGCGAGAGCGGCACTCCCAAGAAAGGGATGAAGGACTTTGGCTCCGTGACCATCGTCGGCGCGGAATCTGGGAAGGACAGCTCGGCGGGTAAGGTTGACGGCCAGGGTGAGAAAGGCGACGGAGAGAGACAGAAGCACTTAGAGGATGAAGCGGTCAAGCCGGGGGAGAAGGCGGAAAGGTCAGCTGACGCTAAAGCCAAGCCTGAAACCGGAAGAGACAAAGCTGACGAGAAGGCTGCTTCCCATCCGGAAACGCCGGCAAAGACCGAAGAGCCACCTGGCAAGCCAGGGGACAGGGCAGCAGACAAGGCGGCCACTGCGGCTGAGATGCGTGACAAAGACGCTGTCGACCAGGAGAGGGTGACCAAGACAACGGGAGCGATCTATGCCGACCTGTTTGCCAATCCTGGAAAAGTCGCTCAGGACTTGGAAGGGACGACCGATCAAGAACGCAAGGCGATAAAGCAGCTGTTCCATACGATGACCGGGCAGGAGCTCGAGGACTTCATCAAGGCGCGATGTCCGGATGCGGATCGCCGACATGCCCTGGACGTGCTGAATCGGGAGACGAAGGAGTATCCCGACCGGTCGCAGGTGACGGTGGACGGGAGAGGTCGGGTTACGGAAGTCGTGGGCCCGAGCGGGCGGGTGCGAGAGTTCAAGTACGATGACAGTGGCGAGCTCACAGAGATCAAGGGACACCTGGGTAATTGGGAGCGGAAAGTTGACGAGCAGGGAAGAGTCGCCTGGCACAACGACAAAGGGGCGGTCTGGAATGGCGATTTCAGGGTAGATTCGGAGGGCAATCTACACTTTCTGCCGGAGAAGGGACAGGCGTGGGTTTTCGCACGAGACGGACGGGATGTTGCGCAGGAGAGGGGGGCCGCAAGCGCCGAGCACGCCAGGCTCAAGGAGGAAGTAGAAGACAAGTCTGTGGACAAGTATGACGTGTCCAAGCGGGTGGACAATATTGTCGTCGATCTTCAGAAAAGCCCTGCGGTGCTCGCAGAGGAATTGGAGGGGACGCCGGAGGCGGAGCGGAAGGCGATCAAAGAGCTGTTCAAGTCCAGGCAAGGGCGTGAGCTTGAAGATGTCATCAAGGAAAAGTTAACGGGAGACGCTCGAGAGCATGCTCTGCAGCTGCTGCATGGCGATCATCGGCCTGAGAAGGCCGCGGAGGTGACGGCAAAAGCCGGGGCGCCAGCTCAGCCAGGAGAATCCCACGCTGCACCAGCTGAGAAGACGGTGGTGCCAACGGATGCGAGAGCATCGGAGACGGCGGCAGCGCCCACAGATGCGAAACCATCGGAGAAACCTGCGGCTCTAGCGGATGCCAGGCCGATGACCTATGAGCAACAGAAAGCCATCGAGACGGCTGGTGCCTCTACGGCCCTGGTGACGATGGATGCCTATATCCACGGGCGACAGGATGCTGGCAAAGTACTGGAGACGTTGCAGGGAAAGACGCAAGAAGAGCTCAAAGTCATCAAGGAGCTGTACAAGAAGGCGCATGGCGTTGAGCTCGAGGACGATCTGAGAGAGAAGTTTTCCGGCGACAAACAGATATCGAAGGTGTTCGACCTGCTGGGAACGCCGCCAGAAAAGCGAGTAAGCGAAGCCAGACTTAGCTCAGTTGCATCAGAGCTTAATTTTCATACGACGTTCATGGGGAAAGACCCAGATGCAGTCGTGAAGATTCTGCAAAACAGCTCAGAGATGGAGATCCAGGCTTACAAAACAAAATACAAGATGGCCACCGGAAAGGACCTGGAGCAGAGCCTTGCCGAGGCCTATGACGGTCTTGAGCTGAAGAGAATTCAGCACTTCCTGCATCGAAAAGATAGCGAAGCCGCACAACTGCCGCAGGGAGTGGATCGCGATGCGATGCTCAAGGCCGACCTGGAAATCCAAGCCGCTGCCCAGCGCAATATGGGCCTGTCCGAGTCCGAGACGTTCAACAAGCTGCTTGCTGGGAAGAAGCCGGTGGAGCTGCAGGCGATGGATGCGCTATATAAGGAGCGCTACGGCATCAGCCTGAACGATCAGTTCATGAACATGATGCCGCCCATGACGCTGGAGCAGCGGGTGGCTAAAGCCAACGAGTGGAAGGCGGAGCAGGAGTCCGGAAAGATTGAATCGGAGGCCAGCAAGCTTTATGCGGCGACCACGTGGTTTGGCGATCAGGAAGACATCCGCAAAGCGCTAGCAGGTAAAACTGAGGCGGAAATAAACGCTTTAGATCAAGCGTTCCGGAACCTGAACAATGGCAAGACCCTTGAGCAACACTTTAAGGAGAAGCTGGACGAGCCCGAACGCAGCAGGGCACTCCAGCTCTTGCATCACAAGGATGCTGATCTAGCGAAGATCCCGGACGGTGCTGACCGTGCCAAGCTTCGCCAGGCCAATGAGGCCATTTACGATTACAAAGAGATTGGCTGGTTTTCAGGTGGTAGAGAGGAGCAGTATTTCCGGATGCTCGCGGGCAAGACCCCAGAGCAGATCGAAGCGATGAAGCAGCTTTTCAGGGAGCGCTACGGAGTCAGTCTTGACGACCATCTAAAGGAGAAGTTCGGGCCAGCTTGGACATCGTTTGAAGACGTTCTTGCCAGAGCCAACAAGTGGCAGGCTGGCGAGAAAGCATTTGAGGCTGACATTGCGAAAGTAGATCGTGCTCGGACCGAGAAGCTCCTCGCACAGCTTGATGAGGCGGAAAAGGCGAAGCCTCCTGTTCACTACTATGAGTCGCGGCCGGTAATCGGGTGGCCTCCGGGAGAGCACCCGGCTGAGCAGCTGATCCAGAGTTTGTCGGCAGCAGAGCTCACAGCTCTGCAAGACGCGTACAGAGAAAAGCACGGTTACGGACTCAAGAGCGAGCTGTCCAAGCTCGAATTCGGCGTCGGGGAGAGGCTCGAACGAACGCTAGACCGCGACCGTGACGGTGCTTTAGATAAACTTCCTGCCGCGCAGCGAGCTGACGCGCGGACGCGGGCGGAAACGCTTTATCGAGCAATGCTGTCAAAGAAAGAGCCCGGTGGTGACACCCCTGAAGATGCATTTTTCACTGCGCTGGAGAAACAATCTCCGGAGCAGCGGGCAGCCATAGCCGAGGCTTTCCGCGAGCTGTCAGGCACCA
>Ga0066388_100000651_pt1 | contig 17230 bp, 13 predicted proteins | sample PanSoiMetaGPlot6_FD_64539 | JGI IMG/M metagenome (GOLD analysis project Ga0066388, IMG submission 64539) | Tropical forest soil microbial communities from Panama analyzed to predict greenhouse gas emissions - Panama Soil - Plot 6 (Hybrid Assembly) | ecosystem: Environmental > Terrestrial >... | reverse complement strand
GTCGGATGGAACGCCCTCGGCCCGCGCGTGCTGCAGGAGCTCGACCAGTTCGTCGCCGCCGGCTCGAGCGTCGAGGTGCTCGTCGACGACGACCTGGTCGACGACGACCTCGTCGACCCGGAGGGTGTCGTGGCGCTCGGCACGACCAGTCTCGGAGTGACGTTCACGCCCACTCGAGGTGATCCGGAGCTCGTCACCCGCACAGCCACCACGCGATCGTTCGACCACATCATCCTGCTCGGGTACCGCAGTGGCGTGACGCCGGCCGAGGCCGACGCACGCACGCTCCTCACCCTCCTCCAGCTGCACCGTTCCCTCGATCGCAGCGACGGGACGCCGCGGATCGTCGCCGAGCTCCTCGACTCGAGAGACGTCGAGCTCGGGCGCGTCACCGCCGCCGACGACCTCATCGTGAGCGATGTCCTGTCGAGCCTGGCGATGGCCCAGTTGTCCGAGAGGCCCGAGCTCGACGCCGTCTTCACGGATCTGTTCGACATCGAAGGGTCGTCGATCACGTTGAGGCCGGCGACCGCGTACATCCGCGACGGACGGCATCCGTTCGCGTCGTATGTCGCCGCCGCGCGCACGCACGGTGAGATCGCGCTCGGCTACCGCCTGGAGTCCGGTGGGGGGCTCGGCGGTTCCGGGGTCGTCCTCAACCCGCCCAAGATGACGCCGGTCGAGCTCGGCTCCGACGGGCAGCTCGTGGTCCTGAGGACGCGCGCCTGACGCCACCGCTACGCTCGACGGATGCCCGGCGGCCCGGTGGACCACGTCCGGCGCCTGCTCGGCGATGTCGTGCAGGCGGGCTGGTCGTTGGCGATCGACCTCGGCACGATCCGCCCCGGTCACCGGCGGGCGAAGCGGTTCGCGCGCTTCGGCGACCGCAGCGCCGTCTGCTTCCCGGTGGCGGCGATGTTCGGGGAGTCGTCGATCGAGGTCGGCGAGGGGTGCATCATCGGCCCGTACGCGACGCTGTCCGCCGGGGTGTCACCGGAGCAGGTGCTCGACGGGCCCGTCGTCAGCATCGGCGACCGCTGCGTCATCGGCAAGGGGAGCGGCGTCGTCGGCCACCGGCGCATCGAGATCGGCGACGACGTGTGGACGGGTCACTACGTGTACGTCACCGACGCCAACCACGGCTACGCCGACCCCGTCGAGCCGGTCGGACGCCAGTTCGCGGCGCCGCGCCCGGTGCGCATCGGCTCCGGTTCGTGGCTGGGTCACGGTGCGCTCGTCCTCGGAGGCGCCGACATCGGCGAGCACGTCGTCGTCGGCGCGGGCGCGGTGGTGACCGGCGACCTGCCCGACTACTCCGTCGCCGTGGGCAACCCGGCGCGCGTCATCCGGCGCTACGAGCACGGCGCGGGCTGGGTACGCGTCGACGACACCGACGATGCCGTCCACGCGCACCCAGCGGCGCAGCGCTATCCGTTCGGCGTCGGCGACGGGTAGGTCGGCTGCGCGTCCTCGGGCGGCAGCTGCTGGAAGATCGTCACCGACGACGCGGTGTCGAAGAGCCCCCCTTGGCCCTTGGCGGGGAACTTGCCCGGAAGGTAGCGCTTCCCCTGGGAGGCGAGCCGGTACTCGCCGTTGCCGACCTGCCCGACCTCGTCCTCGCCCGTGGCGCTCGGGTCCCACCAGAGCATCCCGGCGTCGTCGGCCCCGAACCAGTCGGTGCCCGGCCAGACGCCGTGCTTGCCCCACGACTGCTGTGGGTTGACGGGGTCGCCGCCCGACGGCGGGTACCGGAAGAGGCCGTCGCGCAGGGTCTGAGCCGTGAGCTTCGGTCCCGCCATCATGACCCCCCGGGCGAACTCGGACACGCTCGGGCTGATCACTCCGTACGTGTTGTTCGGCGGCGGGCTTCCGTGGAACCACTGGTAGAGGCTGTACGCCGCGTTGATCTGCTGCGGGACGCGTCCGGGCGTGATGTTGACGCCGAACGCATGCGCCCACTGGTCCTGGTCGTAGGTGCGGCCGAAGATCGCCGTGTCGGCCAAGACCGTGGGGCCGATGACCCACTCGGGATGGAAGTCCTGCGCGGTCGCCTCCTTGGTGAACGCTCCCGGCATCACCGGGTCACCCGTGTAGACCACGGTCGTGACGCCGGCGTCCTTGAGCTTGGTGATCACCGTGCGGGCGATCTCCTGGGCACGGGAGAGGTCGAGGAAGAACGACTGGTCGGCCTTTGCGGTGATTCCGTACTTCTTCAGCCCTGCCTTCAGCTCGTTGAACAGACCGGTGTACTGCCCGTCCGGGGTGTTGTAGTGCAGGATGCCGTACACCCGGTTCTTGTTCTTCGTGGCGTCGTCGCCGGCGAACTCGGCCTTGCCCTTGCCGAGCTGCTTCCCGATGAACTCCGACGTGAGCTTCGCCCCCTGCTCCGGCGACAACGTGTCGGTGATGATGTAGGGCTTGTTCTGCTCGGCGAGCTTCGTCGGCATGGCGAGTGCACACGTGCCCAGGCACGCGACGCCCCGGTGCGCGAGCTCGTCGGCGAACACCGTCGACGACTGCGCGGGTCCGCCGAGCACCGCGAACGGCTTCTTGTCGGCGATCGCGATGGCGTCCGCCTTGGAGGCGGCGGTGTCCGCTCCCGAGCCGGTCCCGACGAAGAACTCGGGATCGATCTTCCGACCGTAGAACTGGAACATCTGGTTGTAGATGTCGATGTAGCCCCGCCAGGTGTCCTGGATGGCACCGACGTCGAGGCTGGCACCGGCAGCGCGGAGCTGGCCGGCGAGGAGCGGGTCCTTCGCCGGGTCACCGGTGTAGACGACGATCTTGACCGCGTCGTCGGTCACGCCCTGCGCCGTCGCGCCGCCGTTCTTGCCCGTGAACTGCTCGACGCACGGTGGTGCGTAGACGGACGGGATCTTCACCCGCCCCGTGGTCGTATCGCAGTTCGGGCCGTAGTTCACATTCGTCTTGCCCACCAGCTGCGCCTTCAGCGGGGTCAGCGGGCCCGCTTTGACGAGCGCCGCGTTCCTCTGCGCATCGGCCTGGTCGGTCGCAGGCGAAGCAGCGGCGACCGCGGCGAGCAATCCCGCGACGACGGTCACCACAGCGAAGACAGCGACGAGCGACATGCCGCGCCGAAGGGCTCGAGTTCGACGAGCAGCGTGCTTGGCCATCTGTGTTTCCTTTCCGGCAGTAGTCAGTCGGGTCGCGGTTCGGTGAGCAGCGCGCTCTGCGCGCCCGAACGCGCGACGGTCGTTTCGGTCGTTCCCAGGTACGAGGCGATCACCGCGGCGTGACGGACGACGTCGGCCGGGTCGCCCTCGGCGATGATCTCGCCGAGGTCGAGGGCGATCATCGAGTCCGCGATCGAGGTCAGGAGCGGCAGGTCGTGCTCGATGACGAGCAACGTGGCGCCGAGGGCGTCACGGACGCGGCGGAGCAGGGGAGCGAGGGCCTCGGCCTCGCGTTGCGCGATGCCGCTCGACGGCTCGTCGAGCAGCAGCACCGTGGGCTCGTGCGCGAGCACGCACGCGAGGTCGACGATCCGGCGGCTCCCGGTCGAGAGCTCGTGGACGAACTTGTCGCGGAACGCGGTCAGGCCCACCATCTCGATGAGCTCGTCGACGCGACGGCGCACGCGGCGCTCGGACAGCATCACGTGGGGAAGGTGCAGGGCCGCAGAGAGCGGGTCCCTCGACTTCACGTGGGTCTCCAACGCCACCGCGATCGTCTCCTGGACGGTCAGAGCGGGGAACAGGCGACCGTCCTGGAACGAGCGGCCCAGGCCCAGCTGGGCGCGGGCCTGGGCGGACCGGCGCGTGAGGTCGTAGCCACCGCGGCTCGTCTCGAGATGGATGGTGCCGCCGTCGGCGGGCAGGAAGCCGCAGATCACGTCGAACAGGGTCGTCTTGCCGGCGCCGTTCGGCCCGATGAACCCCAGGATCTCGGACCGGGGGACGGTGAACGACACGTCGTTCAGGGCGGTCACACCGCCGAAGCGCTTCGACACGTCGACGACCTCGAGGCTCGTCGACCGTTGCCCGTCGCCGGCGACGCGCGCCGGCGTTGCCTCGTCGCCGTTGGGCGCGGGCTTGGGTGGGTTGGCGTCGAGCGCGCCTTCGAGGAACACCGAGCGCAGCACGTCGGGCCGCTCGAGCAGCTCGGCGGTCGGTCCGTGGAACCGGATCTCGCCCTTCTCCATGAAGTACGCCTCGTCGGCGAGGGTGAGCGCGAGGTTCACGGACTGCTCGACGAGGATGATCGTGGTGCCCCGGTCGCGCAGCGCCTTGACGATGTCGAGCAGCTGGGTGATGACCGTGGGCGCGAGCCCGAGGGACAGCTCGTCGATCATGAGCAGGCGGGGCCGGCCGATGAACGCCATCCCGAGCGTGAGCATCTGTTGCTGGCCGCCCGACAGGTTGCCGGCCGGCTCGTGCAGGCGCTCGCGCAGCACGGGGAAGTACCCCATCACCCGCTCGGTCGCCTCGTTGACCTCGTCGTGCTCGCGACGCTGGAGCCAGCCGGCGAGCCTGAGGTTCTCGGCCACTGTCAGCGACGGGAACACGCCCTGTCCGCCCGGGACCTGGGTCACGCCCCTGGCGGCGATCTCGTCGGGCGGCGTGTGGGTCATGTCGCGTCCGTCGAAGATGATGGCGCCGCCGCTCGCTTCGACGAGCCCGGAGATGGACTTGAGCAGCGTCGACTTCCCGGCGCCGTTCGTGCCGAGGAGCGCGACGATCTCTCCTTCGTCGACCTCGAAGTCGACGCCGAACAGCACCTGCACGCTGTCGTAGTGCACGTCGACGCCCCGAACGAGCAGCAGCTTGACTCTTCCTTGACGGCGCTCGTACGCGACCTCTGATTGCGCGGCCGCCGCCGTCCACACGCGCGTGATGTCGCCCCCGACCTGTGAGCCCCCCGAGGCGAGGATGACCCCGCCGATCACGAACACGGGTGCCGCGGCGAGGAGCGCGAGCCGGGTGCCGTAGGAGTCCGCGATGCCACCAACGATGGGCAGGAGCAGGAACCCGGGGACGATCCAGATCGCGGCCACCGCGAAGCCGAACGCACGCACCTTTGGCGGAATCGTCAGCGACAACACGCTGTAGATGCCAGGCACGAGCAAGCCGAGCGAACCGGAGATCACGAGGTTCGTCGCGATCGCGACCGGAAGGTTCGGCGCCTCAGCGAACGCGATCCACGCCGCGGTGACCACGACCGTGACGGCGAAGAGGAACTTCAGGACCAGTCCGGGATCGCGCGCGAGCAATTTCGTCGCGATCGGGATGCCGATGAAGAAGCCGACGATCGACGCCGGCTCGGCGATGCCGGCAACAAGGCCGCGCTGGACCTCCGTCAGGCCGAACACGTCGTGGTAGAAGAGGGACCCGAGCGTCAGCAACCCGATGACCGCCAGCGCGAGGAAGGGCAGAGCCGCATATAGGCGACGCAGCGTGCGGACCTGCCAGACGATGCGCCACGACTCGGCCCACGACGGCGGTGCTTCCTCGGTGACGACGGCCTCCTCGGACGCGCCCATGGCCCGGCGTTCGAACGCGCCCCGTACGGGCTCCCGGAGCCGGAATGCGAGCACGACGAAGATCGCGGTCGGGATCGCGAAGATGATGAATGGCGCCCGCCAGCCGAGGAAGTACGCGATGAGCCCGCCGAGTACCGGACCGAGGAACAATCCGATGGCGTTCCCGGAACGGTGAACGGCATACACCTTTGGTCGGACGGGGACGTCGTAGTAATCGGGGATCAGCGAGTTGTGTACCGGGTCGTTGAAGGCGCGCCCGAGGCCGGAGCCGGCGCGGACGATCACGAGCATGACGACCGAGACCGCCAACCCGGTGAGCACCGAGAACACGCCCCACAACACGCCGGCCAGGATCACGATGTTGACCCGGTTGTAACGGTCGGCCCAGAACCCGATCGGCAGGGCGAGGATGAGCGCGGCGACGAACGAGAGCGAAACGACGGTGAGGATGCCCTGGGTGTTGAGCCCGAAGTCGTCACGGATGTTGGGGAGGAGCACGCCGAACGCGGTCCGGTCGAGCTCGTCGACCGCGTTCAAGCCGAAGAGCACGATGAGTGGGAACAGCGCCGCGCCGCCCGTCATGCTGTCGCACCACCGGGCGAACCGGCCGCCCGGCCTCTCCGCAGTCGCGACCGCGGGGGCGGTCACGGTCCCACCTCGGCAGGCGCGCGTTCTGCTTCTTCCTCGGCCGCTTCACGGGCAGGCTCCGGGAGCGGTTCCTCCACGCGGACGTCGGCGACCAGGCTCGGGACGACGAGCTTGCGGCGTTTGGCGACCTGTCGAAGGAGCCAGTCGCGCACGTCGTACAGGACGGCGCCGAGGCCGCCGGGCAGCACCATGAGGATCAGCAGCAGCCCGGCGCCGGTGGCGAGGAACTGCCACTGCCCGGGCAGGAAGTACTGCGCGCCGTACACGTAGACGGCTCCCAGGAGCACCCCGGGAATCGATCCGAGCCCGCCGATCACGACCATCGAGAACACCTGCAGGCTCTGCTGCGGCAGATAGAGGTTGCCGGCACCGACCTGGAGCCCGGTCTGCTGGTGCACGAGCAGCACGCCCGCCACGGCGGCGATGAACCCGGAAAGGGCGAAGCACGCGAGGTTCGTGCGGGTCGTGTTGATGCCGTAGGCGCGCGCGGCGGTGTCGTTCTCACGGATGGCGATCAGCACCCGGCCGGTACGGCTCCGCCGCACGCCGCGCACCACGATCACGAGGAGCGCGAGGATGACGAGACAGAGGAAGTAGAAGCGGGTCTCGGACAGGACGTCGATGCGCCCGAAGACCGGCAAGCGGTCGATCCGGAACCCCGGGAGCCAGTGTCCGGGGAAGAACAGCGGCGGCTCACCGTTCTCGCCGAACAGCTCCTGGTTGAGAAGGAACGACGACACGAACAGCGCGAACGCGAGGGTGCTGACGGCGAGCGTGAGGCCACGTCTGCGGAGAGCCGGATAGCCGACGACGATCGCCGCCAAGGCGCCGGCGGCGCCGCCGGCGAGGAGCGCGAGCGCGATGTCGGTTTGCATGTAGTAGGTGGCCCACCCACCGACGGCGGCCCCGATCCCGGCGAAGCCCATCTGGCCCAGGCTGACCTGGCCCGCCCAGCCGGTCAGCACCACGAGCGACAGCCCGATCATCCCGAAGATGACGACGACGCTGACCAGGTTCATGCGGCTCTCATCGAGCCAGATCGGGAGGGTGACGAGGAACGCGATCACGCCGGCGAGCAGCACCCAGCGCGCGAGACGCACCTCCGGCAGCCCCTTGAGCTCGCGCGGGATCGGCCGCACCTCGCGCGCCGCCTGCCACGTCGACACCTGGCCTTCGCCGACGCGCCCGGCGCCGGGTCGTCGAGTGACGAGCAAGGCCCCGAGGATGACGAGGAAGAGGACGGCGTCATTGAACGCGGGGTTGTTGGCGGGCTGGAACGTGATCGCCTTGTCCAGGATCCCGAGGCCGACGGCGGCGACGGCGATGACCAAGAAGCGGTCGAAGCGGCCGATCACGACGGCTGCCAACGCCAGGAGCAGGAACGAGGGGCCCAGCACGGTCCCGATCGGGAGCCCGACGGCACCCGCCCGCAACCACATGCCGAGGAACGCCAGCACCGTGGCGACCGTCCACACGATCGTGTGCAGGCGCTTGACCGGAATGCCCAGGGTGGATGCCCGGTCGGCCCGCTCGGCGCTCGCTCGCACGGCCACACCGACGTTGCTGAGCCGTAGCCAGGCCGCCAATGCGATGAACGCGACGGGGATCACGATCATCGCGATCACGTCGTTGGCGTTGAAGATCGTGCTGCCGAACTCGAACTTCAGGCTGAACGGCGGGTCGAGCCGGTTGCTCTGGAAGTCCTGACCGAAGGCCTGCGCCAGGAACAACCCACCCGCGATGAGCACCTGCGACAGACCGATGGTGGCGACGGTGAGGATGAGGCGCGGGGCGCGGAAGAAGCGCCGGATGATGAGCGTCTCGACGAGGACACCGAGGACGATCGCGGCGACCAGCCCCGTCGTGAAGGCGAGGATGTAGTTGACGCCCAGGCTGATCACGAGCAGCGATCCGAGCGTGGCCGGCACCTGGCCGAGATCCCCCTGCGCGAAGTTGATGACACGGTTCGCTCGGTAGATCAGCGCGATGCCGAGGGCGATCAGTGCGATGCGGCCCCCGCCGAGCGCACCGTCGAGGATCACGCCGTTCGGGGCCGGGAACGGCCAGACCCGGACCGCGAAGAGGAGCGCTCCCAGTGGCAGGACCCAGGCGAGGACACGCCCGAGCCATTCGAAGTCCGCGAGTCGGGTACGGACGGGCAACGACGCGTCTGTCGTGTCACGCATGCCGAGCACCACGTCCCCCCTCTGCGCGCTCGCCTGCAAACGTTAGGTTTTGCAGCTCGGACGCATGCCGCGCCCGGCCGGTTCTTACCCGCTGCCCGGTGTCGCTCGCACGAAGTCCACGACCACGCGAGCGAGCTGCTCGCCGCGGTCTTCCTGCAGGAAGTGCCCGGCGCCTTCGATCGTCGTGTGCGGACGACCTTCGGCCCCGGGGATGTCGCTCTGGAGGGCCCGGTCACCTCCGGCGGTGATCGGATCCGAGTCGCTGAACGCGGTCAGGAACGGCTTCTCCCAGCGGTGCAGCACATCCCACGCCCGCCGGTTGGCGTCCGACCCGGGGTCGTCGGGGCGGGTCGGCACGAGGATCGGGAACTGCCTGGCGCCCTCCTTGAAGGACTCGTCCGGGAACGGCGCGTCGTAGGCGGCGACAACCTCGGGGGCGAGGTCGGTGGTGCAGCCGCCGTTCACGATCCGGCCGACGGGGAAGGTCTCGGTCTCCTGGGAGAACTTCTGCCACGCGAGGAAGGCGTCGCCCGGGTGACGGTCACCGGTGGGGAGATAGGTGTTGCCGGCGACGACGCGCGCGAAGCGGTTCTCCTCCTCGGCCGCCAACCGGAGCCCGATGAGGCCGCCCCAGTCCTGGCCGAAGAGCGTGATGCGCTGCAACGCCAGCTCTTCGAGCACCGATCGAATCCAGTCGACGTGACGTTCGTACGTGTAGTCGGTGCGCTTCGACGGCTTGTCCGACCGCCCGAACCCGACGAGGTCGGGCACGACGGCCCGGAGCCCGGCCCCGGTGACGATCGGGATCATCTTGCGGTACAGGAAGCTCCAGGACGGCTCGCCGTGCAGGAGCAGGACGGGCTCGGCGTCCGGCGGTCCCTCGTCGACGTAGTGCACGCGCAGCGACGCTCCCTCGCCGTCGGGCACGTCGAGATAGTGGGGGGTGAACGGGTACTCCGGCAGCGCAGTGAATCGCTCATCGGGTGTGCGCAGCGCTTCCATCACGCGTCGCTGAGGAGCGCCCGGAGCATGTCGGCCACGACCTGGCGCGCGCTCCCGGAAGCGACATCGTGCTGGAGCCTGAGCGCCTCCCAGGTCGACGCGTTCGACACGACTTCGACCTCGAGGAGCAGTCGGCTTCGATCGGCGCCGTCACGGCGGCCGAGCTCGGGCGCGAAGACCGTCTCGATCTCGGCGCGGGAGAACTGGCGCCCCAGCGACAGCACCTGCGCCAGCGCGGGCGAGAACGGCTCCTGGAGGACGGCCGCCCGGCGCACCTGCGCGGACGCCTCGTGGATGCGCTCTCGCTGCCGGACGAAGGCGTCGAGCCGCGACTCGAGCGGACCGTCCCCGGGGATCGACTCCACGAGGTCGCGCACACGCTCGAAGTGACTGTGCGCGGCCGCGGTGAACAGGTCCTCGAGGTCGTCGAAGTGGACGTACACGGACCGGAGCGAGACGCTGGCGCGCTCCGCGACCTGACGCGCTGTCGGCCGGAAGTTCCCGTCGTCGAGCAGGGACAGCAGCGCCTCGACGACCGCGTCGCGGGTGCGCGCGGCACGTGCCGACCGTCCGTCGGTGAGACTGGTCGCCGCCACGGCCGTGCACGATATTGTTCTTTCACTAGGTGTGCAATACGTGCCAAACGGCACAGGGGGAAGCACGATGGCGCAGGGGACCTGGGAGCCCGGCTTCGACGAGGTCGTCGCGCTCCTCGACGCACAGGTGGCCGAGTCGGGCAGCGGCGGAGCGGTGTGCGTGTACCACCGGGGCCGGCCGGTCGTCGACGCCTGGAGCGGCGTGGCCGACCGGGCGGGGACGCCGTGGAAGTCCGACAGCCTCTCGGTGTCGTACTCGACGACGAAAGGCGTCACCTCGACGGCGCTGCACATGTGTGTCGACCGGAATCTCGTCGACTACGACGACCGCGTCGCCGACCACTGGCCGGAGTTCGCGCCGCACGGCAAGGACGCGATCACCGTCCGCCACGTGCTCTGCCACGAAGCCGGCTTGTACGACGTCGCGTCGTTCCTCGAGAGTCCGGAGCAGATCCTCGACTGGGACGCGATGGTCGCCGGCATCGAGAGCATGGCGCCCGCGTTCGAGCCCGGTGCGAGCAACGGGTACCACGCGGTGACGTACGGGTTCATCGTCGGCGAGATCGTCCGGCGAGTCTCCGGGCTCGGGATCACCGACTTCGTGCGCACACAGATCGCCGAGCCGCTCGCGCTCGACGGATGCCACGTCGGGCTGCCGCGATCCGAGCACGGTCGTCTGGTGGAGACGATCACCGCGCCCGACGCCGGCGCGCTCACGCGCGATCCCGCGGCGATGGTGCGCATCGCCGAGCAGTTGGGCCTCACGATCCGCCCCGACTTGATCGCCGCCGCACTCCCACCTGCGATCCTGGCCTCCAATAGTGGGGCCGAATGGGTCGAGCAGCCGATGCCGTCGGGCAACGGATGCTTCACGGCGCGTTCGCTCGCCCGCATGTATGCCTGCCTGGCGGGCGGCGGCGAGCTCGACGGCGTCCACCTCGTGTCGGACAAGACCGTCGCCCGTGCCATCGAGCCGCAGAACGACCGGCCCGATCTCATCCTCGGGTTCCCGATGCAGTGGCGCCTCGGCTATCACGGCGTGTTGACCTCGGCTACCGCGCTTCCTCACGGGTTCGGGCACAACGGGTACGGCGGGTCGGGGGCGTGGGGCGATCCCGACCGCGAGCTCGCCGTCGCCTACACCCTGAACGCGCTCGGGAACGCGATCGCGGGTGACACGCGGTTCATGGACATCGGGGGCGCCGCCGTGCGCGCCGTCGACGACTGACGCCCGAACTGCGGGTGACCGCCGTCACGTCGCCGACCCGGTCGCGGAGCGGCATGATGCGTGCATGGCGTCCGAGCTGACGCTCCCAGCCCGACCCGGCGCCGTCATCCGCGCGACGGCGCGTTCGGGCAGCGTGAAGGTGACGGGAGAGGGCCGTGCCGACGTCGCCGTCAGCGGCACGCGCCATGCCGACGTGAACGACGACGGCTCGATCGAGATCAAGTCGAAGTCCGGTTCGTTGTCCGTGCGCTGTCCCGAGGGCAGCGACGTGATCGTCGGCGCCAACTCCGGGAGCGTCGAGCTGCGCGGGCGGCTCGGCGACGCGCGCGTGACGGTGGGGAGCGGGAGCGTCCATGTCGAGCACGTCGAACGGCTCGACGCCCGCACCGGCTCGGGCTCGTTCGAGATCTCCGAATGCGTCGCGGAGTGCCGGCTCAAGACGGGGAGTGGCGGCATCACGGTCGTCCGGGCGGGGGAGTCCGACCTCGCGACGGGTTCGGGGAAGGTGGAAGCCGAGCTCGTCGACGGGGCCAAGGTGAAGGCGGGGAGTGGCAGCGTCGACGTCGGGCTCGCGGGGCCGGGCCTCCTCGACGTCAAGGCGATGTCGGGGTCGGTGACCGTCAGCGTCCCGCACGGTGCGCAGCCGGCGACGCGCCTGAAGACGCTCAGTGGCGACGTGCGCTGCGACTGTCCGGCCGGCGACGACGGGGAGATCAAGGTCAAGACGCTCAGCGGGAACATCCGGGTCGTCGAACGGTGAACGGCACGCCCGCGGGCGCGGTGGTCTTCACCGACATCGTCGGGTTCACCGAGTTCACCGCCGAGCACGGCGACGACGAGGCGCTCGCCTTGCTGGACCGGCAGGAGAAGATGGTGCGGGCCGCGCTGCCGAACGACGCGCGCGTGGTGAAGGATCTCGGCGACGGCCTGATGCTCTGGTTCCCGGAGGCGGTGAGCGCGCTGGGGTCGTGCCTCGCGGTCGCCGAGCGTTTCGAGGAGGAGGCGGCCACGGATGTCCCGCTCTGGGTGCGGGTGGGCATGCATTGGGGGTGTCCTACGCGCCGCGGGGACGACCTCGTCGGTCACGACGTCAACCTGGCAGCTCGCATCGTGGACGTCGCCGGCCCGGGCGAGGTCCTCGTCTCGGATCCGGTTCGCGAACAGGTGCACGGGCGGGTGCCGGGCCTGCACCTCGACGAGCTCGGCCCCGTCGTCATGAAGGGCATCCCCGACGCGGTGCCGCTGTATCGGGCTGCGCTGGACTGACCGGTAGTCTCCGCCTCGTGCACCGGTCGGGAGGCCTCGTGTGCGCGCTCGCCTGCGTGGTCGCGGCGGTTGCCGCGTGCAGCGGGGGTTCGAGCACGGTCGACGCCAAGCAGGTCGAGGCCACCATCCGGTCTCAGTTGCGCAAGGACTTCCCCGGTGCGCCCGTCGGGCGGGCGAAGTGCCCCGTCAACATCAAGAAGAAGACCGGGAAGCAGTTCGCGTGCACGGCGTCGGTGAGCGGCGAGCCCGTGCCGATCATCGTCACACAGACCGATCGCGATCCCGTCTACCGGCCGGTGCGCGAGGTCGCGGTGCTCGACGTCGCCAAGGTCCAGACCTTCGTGCAGATGCAGTACGACCAGCAGGTCGGCGTTCAGGTGACGGCGTCGTGCGCGCCGGACAAGCGCGTGATCGTCGCCCGTCCCCAGACCCAGATCCCGTGCACCGTCACCGACTCCCAGGGCACCACCGACACGGTGCAGGTCCTGGTGAGCGACACCGCCGGCAACATCAAGATCGCGACCATCTAGCGGATACGTACCGTCAGCGCGTCACCAGCTTGGCGCCGCGGTCGCGCAGCTCGTACTTGAGGACCTTTCCCATCGCGTTCAGCGGGAGCTCGTCGACGAGCTCCACGTACCGAGGCACCTTGTAGTTGGCCATCTCGCCCCGGCTCCACGCGACGAGCTCGTCGTCGGTCGCCTCGGCGCCGGGCCGGAGCACCACGAAGGCCATGCCCACCTCGCCCATCCGCTCGTCCGGCACACCGACGACGGCGACCTGGGCCACCTTCTCATTGCGGAGGAAGAGGTTCTCGATCTCGGCCGGGTAGGCGTTGAAGCCGCCGACGATGAACATGTCCTTCGTGCGGTCCGTGATTTGGAGGTAGCCGCGCTCGTCCATCACTCCGACGTCGCCCGTGTGCAGCCAACCGTCCGCGTCGATCGTCGCCGCCGTCTCGTCCGGCTCGTCGAGATACCCGCGCATGACGTTGTAGCCCCGGATCACGACCTCGCCGGGTTCGCCGCGCGCCAGCTCCGCGCCGGCGTCGTCGACGACGCGGACGTCGACACCGGGGATGGCGCGCCCCGACGTGTTCGCGATCGTCTCCGGGTCGTCGTCGTACCGGCACATCGTGGCGATGCCGCATGCCTCCGTGAGTCCGTATCCGGTGATGATCGTCTCGAAGGTGAGCTCCTCGCGCATGCGCACGACGAGCTCGACGGGAATGGCCGCCGCACCGGTGACGGCCAGACGCAGGCTCGAAAGGTCGTGGTCGCCGCGACCGGGGTGGTTCAGGATCGTCTGGTACAGCGTCGGCGGGCCCGGAAGCACCGTGATGTGGTCGCGAGGGATGCGCTCGAACACCTGCGTGGGATCCAGGACGGCCTGGGGGAGCACGGTGGCTCCCATCATGAGCGCGGCCAGCCATCCCGCCTTGTACCCGAAGGCGTGGAAGAACGGGTTCACGATCAGGTAGCGGTCGTGCTCCTGCAGCCCGACGACGTCGCTCCAGTCTCGGTAGGCGCGCAGCGTCTGCGCGTGCGTGAGCATCGCGCCCTTGGGGTTCCCGGTCGTTCCCGACGTGAACAGGATGTCGGAGAGGTCGCCCGGCTCGACGGCCTGGGCGCGCGCGTCGGCGAGCTCGGTCTCGACGGCTGAGCCGGCGGCGAGGAAATCGGCCCAGGGGCGGGTCCCCTCGGGCGCGTCGCCGCGTAGGACGACGATCGTCTCGAGGTCGGGGAGGTCGCGATCGACGTCGGCCGCGTCACGCAAGAGCGCGACGTAGTCCGTGTCGAGGAAGCCGGTGATCGTGACGAGCGCCTTCGCGCGCGACTTGCCGAGGATGTACGCGGCCTCCCGACCCTTGAACCGCGTGTTGAGCGGCACGAGCACCGCCCCCGCCGACTGGAGCCCGAGCGCGGCCACGACCCACTCCCATACGTTGGGAGCCCAGATCGCGATGCGGTCGCCGCGCTCGATGCCCGTCGCCAGGAACGCGCGGGCCGCGTCGTGCGCGGCGGCGGCCAGGCCCGAGAAGGACAGGGTCCGGCCGTCGCTCACGTCTACGATCGCCTCCCGTGCCGAGAAGCGCTCTGCGGAGCTGTGCAGGAGACGAGGTGTCGTGCCCCACTCGAGGTCGCCGCGGACGCCCGTCTCGCTCACCGACGCTCACCTCCGCTCGACCTGACGGGGCGTCAGGCTATCGCCGCCTGTGTGGTGGACGCCCGTGAGCGAAGGACTGCTGCTCCGGACGGCGCCCGACGACGGCGTCGTGACGCTGACCCTCGACCGTCCCGACAAGAAGAACGCGTTGTCCATCGCGTTGCGTGACGAGGTGTCGGACGCCCTCGACGACCTCGCCGGCGACGACACGGTCAAGACCGTGGTGATCACCGGTGCCGGCAACGTCTTCAGCTCCGGATTCGACCTGCGGGAGTTCCAGCAGCCCGAGCTGGCCGACCGGCTCTGGGCGTCGAGCGACCGGTTCCACGCCACCGTGCTCCGCTTCCCGCTGCCGATCGTCGCCGCGGTGAACGGCCCTGCCATCGCCGGCGGCTTCGACCTCGCCGTCATGTCCGACCTGCGGATCGCGGCGGAGACGGCTCGGTTCTCGCACCCGGAGATCGAGTTCGGCGACGTCGTCTACGGCCCGCTGCACGACCTCGTCGGCGGCGGCGTCGCGCGCGAGCTGTGCTTCACCGGCCGGGTCGTGGAGGCGCAGGAGGCGAAGGCGCTCGGGCTCGTGTCGAGCGTGGTCCCGGTCCACGGGCTCGCCGACGAAGTGGCGCGCTTCACGGCCATGATCGGCCGGGCGCCCCGTGACGTGATTCTCCGCACGAAGGCGAAGGCGGTCCGCCGGGCGCGCGTCGTCGAGGCCAACACGCTCGACCTGTGACGCGGCGCCGATAATGTCTGCGCCGCCGGCGCCGCACGGGTGAGGATGGGGCGATGGGTGATCTCTCCGCCGACACCGCGGTCGAAGGCGCCGACGGTCGCTACCTCGCGCACCTCTCGCGGGATTGGGAGATCTGGGGCCCCAACGGCGGCTACCTGGCGGTGATCGCACTGCGCGCCGCCGGCGCGCAGACACCGCTCCGGCGTCCCGCCACGTTCTCGTGTCACTACCTCGGTGTCGCCGACTTCGATGACGTCGACCTCGACGTCCGCACCATCCGGGGCTCGAAGCGGGCGGCCTCCGTGGGCGTGTCGATGACTCAACACGGGAAGCCGGTCCTGGAGGCGCACGTCTGGATCGTCGGCGACGTCGACGGGCTCGAGCACGACGCCGCACGCATGCCGGACGCCCCGCCTCCGGGGGAGCTCCCCAACATGGAAGAGCTCATGGCTGGTCAGGAGCGTGGGCCGTATCACGCGTTCTGGAGCAACTTCGAGCAACGGCCCCTGTCGTGGATTCCGCGCGAGGAGTGGGCGACACGGGGGCCGGGCGATCCGACCGTGCGCTCGTGGTACCGGTACGTCCCGCGCGACACGTTCGACGACCCGTTCGTGGACGCCGGCCGGGCGCTGCTCCTCGTCGACACGCTGGGGTGGCCCGCGGCCGTGCGCGCGTACACGGACGACATGGCGTTCTATGCCCCGAGCATCGACGTCACGGCGCGGTTCCACTCCGCGGCACCGGAGTGCGCATGGCTGCTCGCCGAATGTCGGTCGCCGATCGCCCGCGACGGGCTGGTCGCGAGCGAATCGTCTGTGTGGTCAGAAGACGGGCGGTTGCTCGCGAGCGGCGGCCAGCAGATGCTGTGCCGGCCCATGAGCCTGCAGCAGGGTTGACCGACGCGGGAAGGCCCTCTCAGGGGATGTAGTGCTGGTGGATCACCCACCACGCGCAGACCGCCTGCCCGGCCACGGCGGCCGCGAATGCGCTGACCACCACCCATCTCCGGGCTCGGTGGAGCAGCTCGCCGGCGGCGACGAACGGCGGGAAGCACTCGTTGGCGTAGCGGCCGAGCCCGACCATGCCGAGCCCGAGGGACGGTAGGAGGTACAAGACCGTGAAGACGGTCCATGCGACGGGCAGGCGCTTCCGCACGAGCCAGAGCGCGCCGAGCGCAGCCAGGGCGAGAAAGATGTGCGGGAAGACGTAGTCGTAGCGCCACGGCGCGAGCGCGAACGCCTTCACGGTGACCTCGGGCCAGCCCTCCTTCGACGAGAGGAACACGAGGGGGTCGCCTGTCCAGTGGTAGCAGGCTACGCACCACAGCGCGACCGCGACGACGGACGGCGCGCACACGAGCAGGGCCCGTCGCCAGGACCGCAGGACGAACACGAGCGCGATCGCCAACACGATGCCGTTCGGTCTGACGAGCGCCGCCCCCGTGACGAGCACCGCCGCCGCGAGGTCATGCCGCTCGTCCACGAGGATGAACGCCCAGACCGTGGCGGCGAGCCAGATCGCCGACGGGTACACCATGGAGAACACGAACGCGCCCGGGAACAGTGCCAGTGACCACACCGCGAGACGGGCGGGGCGGGCGCTCGTGTAGCGGCGGGCGATGCGCCACACGCCTGCCAGCGCGACGAGGAAGATCAGCTGGTTCAGCACGACGACCGTGCCGCGATCGGGCAGCCCGATCTCGCGGATGGCGTGGATCACCCCGGGGAAGCCGGGGAAGAACGGCCATCGGGTCTGCACGCCCGCCACGGGCTCGGGCCCGTAGCCGAAGCGCGCGATCGCGAGGTACCACTGGCCGTCCCACTTCGCGAACCCGGTGGCGCGCAGGCCGTCGTGGCCGATGGAGGCCGCCCCCACGATCAGTGCCACCGAGTACACGCGGGA
>Ga0066388_100000650_pt1 | contig 17250 bp, 9 predicted proteins | sample PanSoiMetaGPlot6_FD_64539 | JGI IMG/M metagenome (GOLD analysis project Ga0066388, IMG submission 64539) | Tropical forest soil microbial communities from Panama analyzed to predict greenhouse gas emissions - Panama Soil - Plot 6 (Hybrid Assembly) | ecosystem: Environmental > Terrestrial > Soil... | reverse complement strand
TGTCGCCGCCTTCGCCCAGCTCGAGATTTGCTATTTCAAACATCGGCGCGCCATCAGCTGGGGCCGGCCCGGCGCCCGGCAGCTGAACAGCCACCTGCTTGGAATTCGAGTTCAGGATAACGGATGCTATTTCGAGCGAGGGCGCAAACTCAAGCGTCGTAATCTGGAATGGCACTGTGATGAGCACAGATGCTCGTCCCTGCCGTGAAGGCGTGAGTTGGACTGGTGCGGTCTCAGAATTGGACACCACTTGTAATCCCGCAACTGCAAACGAGGGCAAACCACCAGGCGTGGGTCTCTGCTGTTGCGACGGAACCATTCGGATCGTGCCAAGCGCTCCTGAGTTGGGTTGAATCTTTGCCACTTCGAAGCTGACCTGCAAATTCAGGGCAGACTGAGGCTGCTGTGAGGGCAACCGCATCGTGACCAGCTTCGATATGGGACGCACCTTGAGAGCGCCCATTTTGAAACTGGATGTCAATTGCATGGCTGCGATCTCGAACGAGAAAGTGAGCTGCACAGAAGTTTGCATCGCGGCAGGTGGTTGTTGGGGTTTGGCCATCGGCGGGGCCGCGGCTTTGTTTACGGGAGCGGTTGGGGTTTGAGTTGTTTCTGGCATGATTGCGGGTGTTGTTGTTTGCGAAGGTACAGGTTCTGCGGAGGCGGCCCTCGGTGAATCAGAGGGAATTGTAGCAGCCCTTGCGAGCGCTGGGGTGGGAACCACAGTCGAAACTGTTTTATCGGGCCCTGGTTGCTCCAAGACCGCCTGGTCCAGGCTGACCGATTCAACGGGAAGGTCCGTCAACGCTGTAACAGCAGGCAATGCGACTTCTCTATCTCGCGGGATCTCAGCAGGCTCCTCATGAAACGATGCGGGTTCCTCGCCGTCGAAGATATCGCTCGTCTCTGGTGTGGGCCGCGTGATTTCCTCGACGCTTTCGGGATTCTCAGCAGTCCCCCGCGGCTCGATTGCAGTCACCTCGGTCAATTCATAAATTGCTGAGACCTCGGCCGCCACCTCGGGCGTCTTCCCAGTATCCGTGTGCAATCTCTCGCCATTTTCTGCCATTTGTTCGATCACCGGTCCGACGGCTGGCTCAGCCTCCGATCCAATAAGCGACACCTCGCGATTTGATTCCTTCATCTGATAGGCCGAGTCTCGCGGCAGCTTCCCTCTCAGACCTTTGGTCAGATCAAAACCACTCAAGTTGCCCGAGGGTACAGCTGTATGTCGTAACGCTGGTTTCGATGCCTTCAATTGCAGCGAGATCTGCCGCGGACCTCCGACAAAACCGTTGCCCTGCAAAGTCTTCTTTTGCGGCGATACCGACGCCGCTCTGGGCTTAAAGAGAGCGGGCGCGGTCGCAGACGTTGCTCGCGGGTAACTTGGCACGTTAAGAGCATAGCGACGTCGAAGGGTAGGGATGATCACCCAGGCAAGTATGAGCAGTGCTGCTAGGAGTAGTCCGCCGACAAGCCAAATTCTGCCTCTCGCCAGGATGCTGGACGGCGCGGCTTTAGCAGGCACGATTCCCACAGCCGGACTTGCTGAAGGGCTCGTTTGGGCAACTGTCGCTTGTTTATCTTGCTCATTGGAAGCAGGCGATGTCTGCGGTGACTCAGCAGGCGCAGCGGCAGCCGTTGAATCGCTGCCACTACTTGGCGGCAACGCCGATGCCGGCTGCTCTGGCTGAGCACCTGTTGTCGACGCTGAGTCACTCGGACCAGAGGTGGAAGCCTGCGATGTTCCTCCAGCGCCCGCGATATTCAGTCCAGAACCTGGTGCGCTCGCCGTTGAACCCAAAGCCAGCCCTTCACTCTTAGAGGTGTCACCTTGGCCGTTTGCAGCAAAAACTTTGTCTGGAATCGGACTCGGCTCGACTGCTGGACTCCCCTCAGCTTGCGCCGTGTCGAACGCCGGGGTTGGCATGGCCGCAGCTGCGGGCCGTTGCAGCCAACCAACGTCGTAAAAAGCGTCAGCAAAAACGCTGTTCAGCGCCGACGAATAAATCTTATTGGCCGAGGCAGTCCAATCGGCGGCCTTCTCTGGATTGTTATGTTGAAATTCCCACGCCGCCTGCGCGTAGTAGAGTGCGGGTGTGTCCCCGGTAAATTGAAACTCATCCATCATCGCGTGTGCGCGACTCTCTTTTCCTTCGAGCAAAAGCGTCATGTAGACCTTGAATTTGATGAGCTCTGCCGCCTGATTTTTGTCGCCGCCGGGTGTGCGCTGGTATAATGTCTCGAAACGGTCACGCGCTTTCGCATATTCCTTCTTCTTAAAGGGAATTTGAGCCAGATTGTACTGTGCTTCGCGAAGTTTCGGGTCCAGCTTGGCTGCCTTCTTAAACGCCGCTTCGGCCTGGTCGAACTGCTCCTGCTGCATCAGAATCTCGCCTCGCAAATTGATAGTCGCCGCCTGATTCGGGTCGGCCTGATCCGCTTCATCGGCCAGCTTAAGAGCTGTCGCGAGATCGCGCTGGCGCAGCGCCTGTTGTGCCTGCTCGAATTTTGCACGAGCGGTTGCTTTCGTCTTTTCCGAACGCTCAGCGGCCGTCATCAGCGGCAACGAAGGCCGCGCTTCGCCGGCTGGCTTTTCCAGCCATCCAATTTCGTAAAGCGATTCGGCGAAAAGCTTGTTTAGTTGGGGTGAAAAGTTTTTCTCCGCAACGCCAATCCAATCTTGAGCCTCCTTTTGATTCTTCTGTTTAAGCGCAACGGCCGCCTTCACGTAGTCAACGGCCGGCGTATCGGGCGAAAGCTCCAATTTCGCCTGAATAGAATCGACCATGTTGTCCTTTCCTTCGAGCAGGTAAGTGAGAAGAATTTTGTATTGGATGAGCTGCGACGCTTCTTTCGCCAGATCGGATTCACCATTGGAAAGCAGTTTTTCGAAGCGATTCCGCGCTTCCGGCCAGTCCTTCTTAAGAAACGGGATTTCCGCGAGGTTGAAGCGCGCGTTCCAAAACTTGGGATCGATTCGGGCGGCATCCTGCAGTGCTGCTTCCGCCTGATCGTAGTTGCCCTGGCGCATCAGGATCACGCCGCGCAAGTTCTTTGACGCAGCAAGATCAGGTTGGCGCGCATCGATGGCATCAAGCTGCTTTAACGCTTCCGGGAATTTACCAGAATCAAAAGCGCGGAATGCAGCGTTGTACATTTCCTCTAGTTCCGCTTTCGTCGGGGCGACATTTTCCGCTCCGAACAAATCTGCGACGAACAACCTAAGCACCAGCGCGGCGACTGCCGCCATACCCCACACTCTCATGAAGTAGCGATTGAAGCCCTATTCAGCCCGTCTGACAAGTGGAAAGTTGCCTTGGCGCATCGATTTTTCGGCTCCCTTCGGAAAAATCAAATGCAAGAAATAGGTATGGCGCGACTACTCCGTATAGCCGTGAATTAGTCATTGAGGTTCGCCACGATCCGCAATCCTTCCAAGGTAAGATTCGGGTGAACCACGTCGATCTCCGGCAATCGTTGCGCGATTAGTCGCGCGTAGCCACCGGTAGCTACGACGTGAACCTTCTTATCCGGAAATTCCTCCGCTCTGATTCGCGCCAGGATTTCGCGAACCAGCCCGCGATAGCCAAACACGGCTCCCGACAACATCGCCTGGATTGTCGACTTACCGATCGCGTTTCGCGGCTCTTTCAATGAGAGCTTCGGCAAGAGCGCCGTTCGCTGATAAAGAAAACTAGTCATTGCTTCCAGGCCTGGCGCAATCACACCGCCAATGTAAGCCCGGCGTCCAGAGACAATATCAAAGGTCACCGCCGTGCCGAAGTCCACCACGATCGCAGGATAGCCGCGCAGCGCTGCGACCGCCGCAGCGTTTGCCAACCGATCCGCGCCAATCGATTGCGGCTTGGGATAATCAATCTCGATACCCAGCTTCAGCTTCGGATTCAGCCAGAGCACATCTGTTTTTCGTGCGGCCTTCGAAATTGCTGAGTTCTTCGCGGGCACTACCGAAGATACAACTATCTTCCCCACACTTCTTCGTTTCCCGAGAAATCGCGCGACGACGCCGTTTGAAAGCTCGCTGGTAGGGATCCGTGTAGGAGATAAAACTCGCCTCCTCGATGCAAAGGCAAATTTCGCGTATGAATTGCTGATATCGATCAACAAATAATCCGAGCCAGGCGTCACGATCAAGATGCAGACACCGAACGTCGCGCGCCGTCAAGCGCCTGGCCCATCGACCGCGCCTGGTGGTGCTAAAGGCGCGTGTCCTCGCGGGCTGCCGCCGATCCAGGTCTCTAGTAAGACAGCCGCCACTTCAATGACCTCATCTGGGCAGCGTTTTGGGTCAGCTACTTTGCTTGCGACCCACTTTCGCAACGCATACCGTCGCCTTGTGAGAAAGCTCCTGCACCGTCCGCGCCGCCTGCGGCGTTCGCCTGCTCTGCGAAACCTCATGCGCGAGACACAACTGAGCGTTCACGATTTTGTTTTGCCGCTGTTCATAAGTGAAAAAGTGCAGCAGCGCCGGCCAATCGCCAGCATGCCAGGGGTTTTTCAGTTGCCCATAAAGGAAGTTGCCGACGAAGCGCGTGCCGCTCAGGACTTAGGCCTCCAGGCCGTTCTACTTTTCGGAATTCCAGAACAAAAAGATGAACAGGCAAGCGGTGCCTACGCCGAACATGGAATCGTTCAAAAAGCTCTGAGAGCCATCAAATCAAAGTGTCCGGACCTTGTCACGATCACGGACGTCTGCTTGTGCGAGTACATGAGCCATGGCCACTGCGGTGTGACACGTATCGACGGAGATCATTTCCACGTTCTCAACGACGAGACTGTCGAGTTGTTGGTGAGGACGGCGCTCTCTCACGCGGCGGCGGGCGCGGACATGGTGGCACCGAGCGATATGATGGATGGGCGCATCGGTGCGATTCGCGAGGCGCTGGATGACAGAGGTTTCGATCAAACGGCGATCATGAGTTACGCGGCCAAGTTCGCGTCGGCTTTCTACGGGCCATTTCGCGAGGCTGCCGAGAGCCCGCCTCAGTTTGGCGACCGACGCTCCTACCAGATGGATTTTGCCAACGCGAATGAAGCCTTACGTGAAGTCGCACTCGATATCGACGAAGGAGCGGACATTGTGATGGTAAAACCTGCCTTGCCCTACATGGACATTTTGTGGCGCGTCCGGGAACGGTTTGGAAAACCGACTGCTGTTTACCATGTGAGCGGCGAATATGCGATGGTCAAGTCCGCCGTCGAGAAAGGGCTCTTGAACGAACGCGATGCAGCACTTGAGATCATGACTGCTCTCAAACGAGCGGGAGCCGATATTATTGTCACATATTGGGCACGCGAACTCGCGAGATGGCTGGAGGACTAAAACGCGCCGGCGGCGAAACTGAGAGACATGCCCGGTTAAAGCGGCTGGCGTTTCTGTGGGCGCAGGCGCAAGGCTATTCCGCGTGCGCTATGGAAGTGAGCCTTCCAAAGTCCCGGTATCGCGCCGACGTCGCCGCATATCGACTGGCACCCAAGAGAATTGGATCGACAGCGATCTTTGAGTGTAAACAGGCGCTCTGCGATTTGCGGCGAGATAATTGCCACAGCGACGCCGCCCGCCAGCGACTCGAAACAATTTCCGAGCGCCGTCAGCTTCTCGAAAGGCGCCTCCGCGCACATTATCCAAACCTGCGGAACGGCGATTCGCTATTTCCCGAATTCGATTTGCCTGATTTCACCGTGGTCGGCCACCGTGGTTACGCGCGACTTTTGCGTAATCTGCGCGCGCTGCAAAATCGCCTCTACGATTGCACGAAGTTCGACAAATTACTTCGCTACCGCTGCGCAAATTTGTATTTCCTCGTTCTGCCTGAAGAGTTATTCCGCGATTCCGAGATTCCCATCGGCTGGGGCGCTCTCGTGGAAAACGACGGTGCGCTCAAGCTCGTCCGTAAACCAATCTGGCACGAAACCACACCCGAGTGTCACACTTGGCTGTTGCACCGAATTGCTGTGGCCGGAACACGAGTCATTAACCGAAAATTAGAAATCACATTCGACGACATTGTAGCCTGGAGCCGGGATCTGCCTATGCACCGTAGCCCCGCCGAAGACAGATGATCCCGATCAGATGCGCTGGGCTGGCACAAGCAAATTGTGCCCAGTCATCGCCTTTGGTTGCGGCAGCCCAAGCAAAAATAAAAGAGTTGGCGCGACATCGGCCAGAATTCCGTCTTCGCAGCGAAATCGTGCAGCATCATTGGCGACGTAAATGAAATGCACGAGGTAGCTCGTGTGCGCGGTATTGGGTGAACCATCAGCGTTGCGCATCTGCTCGCAATTTCCGTGATCGGCGCTCACAATGGCTTTACCGTCAAGCTCGAGAAGTTTTGGAATGATTCGCTCCACGCATTTGTCCACGGTCTCGACCGCTTTGATCCCTGCATCGACGACGCCAGTGTGGCCGACCATGTCCGGATTAGCGAAGTTGAGTATGATCAGATCGTAATTCGCCATTCGTGCGAGCACTTCGTCTGTGACTTCGAAGGCGCTCATCTCGGGTTTCAAATCGTAGGTAGCGACCTTTGGTGAAGGAATCAGTTTGCGGTCTTCGCCTGGAAACGGTTTCTCGATGCCTCCGTTAAAAAAGTAAGTCACGTGCGCGTACTTTTCCGTCTCCGCGATGCGCAGTTGCCGTTTGCCGGCCGCGCTGACGATTTCTCCCAAGATGTCGGCGAGGTCGGCCGGCGCAAAAATGAACGGCGAAGAATAAGTCACATCGTATTGCGTTAACGTAACAAACTTCACTTGCGGCCAAACCTCGCGGTCAAAGCCATTGAAATCCTTCAGCAAGAAAGCCTGTGACAATTGCCGGGCACGATCGGCGCGGAAATTGAAAAACAAGACCACGTCGCCATTGCGCACCCGCTGCTCATTTTCGTATGAAAAAATCAATGGCGGCAAGAACTCGTCCGTCTTGCCGTTTTTGTATTGCCGCTCCACAGCCGCCGAGGGGGACGATTTGCAGATTTGGCCGCGACCCAGAACAATTGCGTCCCATGCTTTTTTGGTACGGTCCCAACGTCGATCGCGATCCATCGCAAAATATCGGCCTACAACCGTGACAATTCGCCCGCCGCTTTTCTCCAGTTCTTTCTCGCAAGTTTTTAGATAGTCGGCGCCGCCGGTCGGTGACGTGTCCCGTCCATCGGTAAACGCATGCACGAAAATCTCTGAAGCGCCCGCATCATGCGCCGCGTTCGCAAGGGCAATCATGTGCAAATAATGGCTATGCACACCGCCATCCGAAACTAGCCCGAGCAAATGAAGCCGGTGACCACGGGCGCTGGCGAGTGTTTCCTGCAAAACTCGGTTACGCGTTAGTTCGCCTTCTTCAATTGCCTTGTTAATTCGCGTCAGGTCCTGGTAAACGATCCTGCCGGCTCCCAAGTTAAGGTGGCCGACTTCCGAGTTGCCCATTTGTCCTTCCGGCAGACCAACGTCGCTTCCGCTTGCGCTCAATTTGGAGCTTGGATAATCGCGGTAGAGCTTGTCATGAAATGGAGTGGACGCGAGAAGGGTTGCATCTCCATTCTCCTTGCGCCCTTCCTTGCCCGCCGGATTGATGCCCCAACCATCGCGAATGATGAGCATCACTGGACTGGCCATACGTCGGGCACTTTGCCGATGAATGAGAAGATCGACAAGCGGTTCTTTGGAGATCGGCCGGAGTGGCAAACAAACAGGGCCGACAGATGTGATCAAAATTCGGTCGAGGCCGACGCGTGTCGTGCCTGCAGCTTCATTTGCGGCGGTTGTAGACCGCCGCTAGAGGGAAGGTAATGAAGTGGCGTAATCAGTTGCTGGCATTTCTATGTCTCCTCGCCTTTGCCGGAATTGGTGTCCTCTATTTTCAGCATTGGGTCATCCGCAAGCCCTTTGGAATTATCTTGTTTGTTGGAGAAGGCCTTTCCCCAGCCCGGCTAGCCCCAACGCGCGCCTATGCTGCTGGAGCCAGCGCGCGCCTGAACCTGGATTCGATGGCCCACACAGCTTTGGTGATGAATTATTCAAAGGATTTTGCCGCCCCGGACCAGGCGGCCGCTGCCACCGCAATTGCGACCGGTAAGAGAGTCGCGAATGGCGCCATCGCAGTCAATGCCGACGGGAAAGCCATCAAGAGCATCGTTGAATTAGCGCGGGAATACGGACGCGCCACGGGACTCATAACGGACACGAAGCTCACCGATGCGACGAGCGCGGCCTTTTACGCACATCCCACCGAGTCGACCGATGCCGAGAAGATCGCAACTGAGTTTGTGGATCGGGGAAATGTCGACATAGCGATGGGTGGCGGCGCGGCGCAATTTCTTCCGGTCACGAAGGGCGGAGAGAGACAGGACAGCCGCGACCTCTTGCTCGAGCTCCGTGGCAATGGGTTCGATATTGTTCGAACCCGGGCTGAACTCGACGCGATCCCTGCGTGGCGCCGCCCGAAACTGGTTGGCGTTTTCAGTGCAGACGATCTCGCGTTCGCGAACCAGGTAGAAGAAAAAAGTCAGCAACCGAGCCTTTCGGATATGGTGCGCCGGGCAATCCAGCTGCTCCAGTATAATGTTGGCGGGTATTTGCTGGTGGTTGATGCGGGTCTAATGCGAAGGGCAGCGCAGGAAAACAATGGGGAAAGGACCCTCGGTCAAATGGTCGAACTGGACCGTGCAGTTGGCGTTGCGCGTAGTTACGGCGGAGAAAAATCGACGATTGTGGTCTGCGGCGACGTTGGGATCGGCGGATTAAACCTGAATGGGTTTCTTTTCCGCAAGGATAGCGGCATTGCCCTCTTAGGCTTTAATTCTGCCGGCCAACCTTGGATTACATGGGCGACCGGTCCGAACGGCGATAAATCGTACGGGGCAGCGAAAATACCAAGTAAACAAGCCGAAAATCAGAGCAAACAATCGCAAACGGAACAGCCCGAGCCGGCGGCTTTTTACACGAAATCTGCCCTGGTCACTGTCGAAGACGTTGTCGCGTTTGGAAATGGCCCCGGAACAAATGCCCTGCAAGGCGTGGTGGAGAGCACGGCGATTTTCAATATACTGAGTGACGAGCTTTGATAGATTACCAAGGTGGAAGGCGTTGTCTTCAACACGCTGGCGAAACAAATGCGCCTTTCAGCCTGACTTTCCTTTTCACACGATTTTCCGGAATTGTTCGCTTGCGCCTCCGCGGATTTGCCGTCATCGCCTTCAGGAGAAGCCGATTCAGCTGAGCATCAGTTATTTTGGCACTTCGCGGTAAGGCAAATCGAGCTGGTAAAGCGCCATTTCTTGCTCTAACTCCGCGGCTACCGAGTTGTCGCCCTGCTCCTGTGCTAGCCGACTTGCGGCTTGGGCGCTTTCAATCGCCTTTCCAAATTGTCCAGCCTCCGCATATGCCGCTGCTAACGTCCGCAGCACAAGCGCATTGTTATTTCCAGAAAGTTGGTCAGCTTGGTGAGCAAATTGAATCGCTAGGGCCCCGTTTCGCAGTGACGCGTTGGAACTTGTGGCCAATATCCACGCCAAATTAGTCAAAGCCGAAACGGATTGAGGAGAAATCGCCAACGCCTTTTCGTAGTGTTCGATGGCTTCGGCTGATTGACCTTTTTCATCAAGAGCAATGGCCAGGACCGTGTGACAGTCTGCGTCGTTAGGCTTGATCAATAAGGCGGCTCGAGAATGCTCGATCGCAGCTTCGATCTTTCCTTTCTCAAGCAGAGCGTGGCCAAGGCCGTACCGGGCAAGAAAGTAATCGGGACGTATCGCCACGGCTTTTTGATAGTGAACGATGGCATCATCAATTCGTCTCTTTTGAAGAAGAGCATTCGCCAAGGCTACCTGAGCATCCGGATCATTCGGCTGCATCCTGACCGCTTTGTCGCAATAGAAAATTGCATCGTCCACCTGGCCTTTACCCAGAAGAGCGCTACCAAGATTGTAATCGGCATCCCAAAAATTGGGCTGCATTTCCAACGTCGTTCGGTAATGCGCAATCGCATCGTCAAGCTGGCCTTTTCCAAAGAGTGCGATGCCCAGGTTGTTGTGAGCCATCCAGCAACTGGGATTTCTTGCCAGAGTCGTTCGCCAGAGTGTTTCGATGTTGCTATACATCGCGGCTTGTCGCCATGTCAGTGTCGCCAACGCCGCCACCACACAGAGCGTCGCGCCTAAAATTAAAGTGCGGCCCTTCTTAAACGTGTCAGCCAAATTGACCAGACCGGCAGATGCCAGGGCAATCGGACCGATACAAGCCAAGTACTGATAATGGTCGGCTACAAATGTGTAGCGAAATGTGTAAAGCATAATAAACCCAAGGACGGGAGTCAGGGTCAGAACGAAAAATGCGGCGGCAACCTCGACGCCGCGTCCTACATGTCGACGCAGGAAATAGATTGCCGCGCATGTGATAAGCCCCGCCATCAGCCACGCGTAGTTAAGCACATGAGTCGGCGCGATGTCCCATCGCGCATAGATAAATGTGAGTTTCGATGGCCAGACAAGCTTGCTGAGATAAAACCAAACGGCACGGCTCGCGACGAGAGCCCTTTCGACCGGACTCAGGAACGTAAAAACGGCGCGGCTGGTTCCCTGATGGTAGCGCTCCCACCACATTGCTAATACGCCCATGGCGATGCCAAGAACAAGGAAAGGTATGATCTGGATAACTCGCTTCCAATCGATGGGTTTGTGCTGCAACCATAAAATTAAGAACAACGCGGCAGGCAGCGTGCAGGCCGTCGTCTTGGCCGAGAGCGCGAATACGTAAAGGATCAGGGCGAGCCCATAAAACAGCCAGCGCTGCTTCGTTTCTCCGTTAACAAACGCAATCCAGGCAAGCAGCGTTAGCAAAAAGAAGAAGCCCATTAGTACATTTTTGCGTTCCGTGATCCAGGCGACCGATTCCACCTGCACGGGATGCAGCGCAAAAATCGCTCCAGCCAGCCATGCTCCCGGGACTTTCAACCGCGCCAGCACCAACCACACCAGGAGTGCGTTGGAAATATGCAGTGCGAGATTGACCCAGTGATAACCTGTTGGGGACAGTCCCCAAAGCGCGTGCTCGATACGAAAGGTTGTATAAACCAGCGGGAAATACTGCGAAGGCGAATCGAGCGAAAACCAGATTCGGCGCAGGCCATCAGGCGCCGTTAGCAGCTCATTATTGGCGATGTAAACGTCGTCGTCCCAAAGAAACCCGCCATTCCAAGCAGGCCGATATACAAAAATCGTTACGGCCGTTAGAACAAACGCAAAAATAATTGCGCGACGGCGCGAAGAGAACAGAGGCCCGGTAATTTCACCCATAAGCTACCAGCGAGTCACTCAACTTGATGCACGCGGACTCCTTCCGAGCCGCAGCTTAGTGGAGGCGGGAAAACTACCAGGGATCTGCGAAGATGGGCTGATTTCAAACACTCGGGTTGCAACCTCCCCTTTCTCGTCGGAATAGCAGCTTTCGTGACTCCTAAGATCGACGAGAGCGGCAAGCCTTTGCGTGCCGGATGGTGGATTCTGGCCATAGTCGTTTTTGGCCTGGTTATTGCCATCAGAATTCGACTTCTTGGAGTTCCGCTCGAGCGCGACGAAGGCGAATATGCTTATGCCGGTCAACTCATTTTGCAAGGTGTTCCGCCATACAAGCTCGCCTACAACATGAAGTTCCCAGGCACTTACGCTGCCTACGCCGCCATCATGTCGATCTTTGGGCAAACAATAACGGGAATTCATCTGGGGCTGCTTGTTGTTAACGCAGGTACGATCATTTTGATTTTTTTACTAGGCCGCCAACTTGCGAATTCAGTAGTGGGACTTGCAGCAGGAATGAGCTATGCCGTGCTGTCTGTAAGCCCTTCGGTGCTGGGGTTTGCCGGCCACGCCACACATTTTGTACTGCTCCCGGTGCTCGGCGGAGCGTTGCTTCTGCTCAAAGCCGCGAACCGGCAGGCTTTCGGATCGCTATTCGCGAGTGGGACGCTCTTCGGCATTGGAGTGTTAATGAAGCAGCCGGCCGTTTTCTTCGCTTTGTTTGGAGCCGTTTATCTCGTCTCACATAATCTTCGTCGCCGGTTCCGACTTCGAAAAATTTTGCTGCGAACCTTAATTTTCGGCGCCGGTGTAATTCTTCCGTTGGGAATTACTTGCCTGCTTCTCTGGCGCATCGGTGTGTTCGACAGGTTTTGGTTTTGGACCATCGATTACGCGCGTCAGTACGGCACCCTGGTCCCTTTCAGCCAGGCGCCACGATTTCTCTTCTACAGTGCAAAGGAAGTGATTTTGCCCGGCTGGCCGATCTGGACATTGGCTGGAATCGGACTCGTAGCTGGTTTGTCGAAGCCGCAAACACGTCCTATCACCGTTTTTCTGCTGACCTTTCTGTTCTTCTCTGCATTGGCGGTATGCCCGGGATTCTATTTTCGATTGCACTATTTCATTTTAGTGCTTCCAGCTATTTCGCTGCTCGCGGGTGTTGCTATTAACAGATTGTCGGATCTGAGTGTCGATCGGTTCATTGTAATCCGATTCATCTCCATCTTAATTTTGGGATTTGCCGTTGCCTGGCCGATGCTCGCAGAAAGAAAGTTCCTTTTTGAAGCCTCGCCGGCTGCCGCTTCTCGAATGATTTATCCAGAGAGCCCCTTCCCGGAATCGATCAGAATTGCAGAGTATGTACGAACACATACAACCCAAGATGACACGATCGCCGTGCTGGGTTCCGAGCCCCAGATTTATTTTTATTCCAACCGACATTCCGCAACCGGCTACATTTATACGTATGGCCTGATGGAACCTCAGAAGTATGCCGGGCAAATGCAGCAAGAAATGATCCGTGACATTGAACGCGCCCGTCCCAAATTTCTCATCTCTGTGGTGATGCCAGATTCCTGGCTGCAACGGCCGGAATCTGAGCGGTTGATTTTCAACTGGGCTAATGAATACACAGCGCAAAACTATACGGTGGCAGGTTTCGTGAACATGGTGACGCCAGACAAAACAGATTATTATTTTGATAACCTGCCACAATCAGTGCCACGGCTGGGGAGTTACATCCTGATCTACGAGAGGAAATCCTAAAGGGTGATTGACCAGCCAACTTGGCACAACTCCAATGACAAAGTCCGAATTAATCATGAGTGACGAAATTTCGATACACCTTCGTCAGTCGGCTCTCAGACATTCATTCGTCATTCGTCATTCGTGCTTCGTCATTTTTCACAGATGAAGGTGCCACGGAGCCGACACCTATTATTAAGCACTGGCATCTGTGTGGCTCTGGCGGGCCTGACCTGGCTTGTTTTTGGCCAAACGCTCTGGCACGACTTCATTAATTACGACGATCCGCATTACGTCTATGAAAACACGAGAATAACAGGTGGGCTTAGTATCAGCGGTATTGCCTGGGCGTTTACTCATATTCATTCCATGAACTGGCATCCGCTGACGAGCATTTCGCACATGCTCGATTGCCAGCTATATGGATTGAAGGCCGGCTGGCATCATTTTACCAATGTCCTCCTCCACACTCTGGCGGTGATCCTTCTATTTCTTGCGCTGCAACAGATGACTGGAGCGGTCTGGCGAAGCGCTTTCGTAGCAGCGGTGTTCGCAATTCATCCATTGCGGGTCGAATCGGTTGCCTGGATTGCAGAACGAAAGGATGTCCTGAGCGGCGTTTTCTTCATGCTTACACTGCTCGTCTACGTCTACTACGCGCGCTTGCCTCGCATCGGACGTTATCTAGCCGTGTTATTCATTTTCGCCTGTGGCCTCATGTCTAAACCGATGCTGGTAACATTGCCGTTCGTGCTGTTGCTTCTCGACTACTGGCCCCTCGATAGAATCAAAGGTCAGTTCTGGAAGCGTGTCTTGGAAAAGATCCCAATGATCATGCTCTCGGCCGTTTCGAGTATCATCACGTTTCTTGTGCAGAAAGGTGTGGTTGGCCGCACCGAGGATTTGCCGACATTCGAACGAATAAATAATGCGGTAGTCAGCTATGTCCTCTACATCTGGCAGATGCTCTGGCCGGTGAATCTGGCGGTGTTCTACCCGCACCCGGAGAATCGGCTACCGTTTTGGGAAATCGCCTCGTGTCTTCTCCTTATTATTTGTATAACGGCGCTAGGCATCATTCTAAGAAAAAAGCAGCCCTATCTGATAACAGGTTGGTTATGGTACCTGGGCATGCTTGTCCCGGTTATCGGATTGGTGCAAGTTGGGTGGCAGGGACGCGCTGACCGATATACCTATTTACCTCAGATTGGGCTATATATAGTGGTCGCATGGGGCGTGGCCGATCTGACTGCGTTGTGGCGACATCAGCGCTCGATTCTGAGCGCTTCTGCATTACTTCTCGTCGTAGTTTTGAGCTGGTGCGCATGGGGTCAGGCCTCGTACTGGCACGACAGCGAAAAACTATTCCGGCACGCTCTTGCTGTAACCACAAACAATGATGTTGCTGAAAATAATCTCGGCATTGTTTTTTTGGGACAAGGTAGGGTTGATGAGGCTATCTCGCTCCTGCAATCGGCCGTGGATCTTCGGCCAGACAATAGTCCTGCCCATGAGAATCTTGCCAAGGCCCTCCTGAAAAAAGGCCAGGTAGACGACGCGCTCGTTCACTACCGAAAACTAATCGAACTGCAACCCGACAACATAGAAGTTCACAACATCGTGGGGACGGTTCTTGTTCAGCAAGGCCGTGTTGGCGAAGGCGTGGAAGAATGGCAGAAAGTGTTAGCGATTCAACCCGACAACGGAAACGCCTTGAGCAATCTCGCGTGGGTATTTGCAACGTCACCGGACCCGTCGCTTCGCGATGGACCAAAAGCGGTTGAACTGGCCGAGCAAGCGCTACGCCTTTCAGCAAGCAGAATCCCAATACTCTTTCGCACGTTGGCTGCAGCCTATGCAGAAAGCGGCCGGTTCTCGGAGGCAATCCAGACTGCACAAAAAGGGACTGAATTGGCCAATAGCCAGGGGAACCCGGGTCTAGCTACTGAACTCCAGGGCAACGTTGCGCTTTACAAGGAACAGCAGCCGCTCCGCGATCAAAGCCTAACAAATGCCAGCTCGTCACCCCATAACGAATAGAAGGAAGCGACACGTGGACAGCCGACCACGTGAATTACCGCGGAGCAGTCATAGGCACAGTGTAACTGTCGCCATATACCTGCTTCTTGCCGGGCTTAGCCTAGCCGTATTCAGTCAAACAATTCATTACGACTTCGTTAATTTCGACGACGATTTGTACGTCTACAATGCCCCGGCCATTCAGGCTGGGCCGACGCTAAAAGGGATAGCGGCCGCCTTTACCAGTCCGCATGCACGTAACTGGCATCCGTTAACGACCGTGTCACATATGTTGGACTGCCGGTTATACGGTTTAAACGCTGGCGGCCATCATGCCACGAATGTCGTGTTGCATACGATCGCGGTACTCCTCCTGTTTCATGTGCTGCGGCGAATGACCGACGCATTTTGGAAGAGTGCCGTTGTCGCCGCACTATTTGCCGCTCATCCCCTGCACGTCGAGTCGGTAGCATGGGTGAGCGAGCGAAAAGACGTTCTGAGCGCAGTTTTCTTTTTCCTCATGCTGGACGCATACATTCGTTACGCACGAGCGACGTCGATAACGCGCTATCTCGTGGTGGCTGCCCTGTTCGTGGCAGGAATCATGTCCAAGCCCATGTTGGTAACCGCCCCGATTATCCTTCTCGTTTTGGATTACTGGCCACTCCGTCGTTTCGAGCAAATCGCCTCCACAACAGGGAAAGTAAAAATCACGCAGTCAGAAAATCGCAGACGCATAATACAGCGGCTTTTCGTGGAAAAGATTCCCTTGCTTATCCTTTCCGCCGGCGCCGGTATCGTTACCTTTGTACTGCAAAAACGCGGTGCCGGCGCAATCCCCCCACTGCCGTTTCTCTGGCGCGCAGAGAATGCGGTGATGAGTTACTTCATTTACGCTTGGAAAACACTGTGGCCGACGCGCCTCGCCGTTTTTTATCCTCATCCCAATGATACCTTGGCAACCTGGCAGCTTGCTCTCGCGATTGCATTTCTTCTCGCCATTACTTATGCGGCAATCGTTTGGCGACATAACCGGCCTTACCTGTTTACCGGTTGGTTCTGGTATCTTATTATGCTGGTTCCAGTGATTGGCCTTATTCAGGTTGGTGAGCAAGGCCATGCCGACCGTTACACGTATCTTCCTTCTATCGGTTTGTTTCTGATCATAGTTTGGGCTGCTGGTGAGGTAGTAGCGGTGGGCCAGGTCAGATTATGGCGTGGTGTAGCTACGGCAGGCTCTGTAGTGGTCATTGCTGCCCTGGCATGCACGGCCTTCGCTCAAACTTCATACTGGCGAAATAGCGAGACGCTTTGGACGCATACTCTTACCGTCACCACCGACAACGATGTTGCGCACAATAATCTTGCCTACCTGTGCGTCGACCGCGGTGACCTCGACAGCGCGATGTCGCATTTTGAGGCCGCATCGAAAATCAGGTCTCGCAAGTTAGATCCTCACTACAACCTCGGCACCGCGTTTGTAGAAATGAATCTCGGAGACGCTTTCGCGAGAAAAGGGCAACCCGATGAAGCGATGGCTCACTTCGAACAAGCGATAAAACTGCAACCCGATTATGCAGAAGCTTATTACAACCGCGGAAACGTTCTTTTTGCAAAGGGGAAGATCGACGAAGCAATCCCTGACTTCGAAAAGGCTCTACAAATACAACCCGACGACGCGGATGCTCATACAGGCCTTGGTAACGCGCTTCTGCGTAAAGGTTCTGTGAAGGAGGCCATCGCCCAGTACAAGGAGGCAATGGCGCTAGCGCCTAACGATCCGCACTCTCGTAGCAACACTGCCTGGTTGCTGGCAACATCGACTGATCCCTCCATCCGGGACGGCGCGAAAGCGGTCGAGCTAGCCCAGCAGGCGATTTCCCTCACAGGTGGTAGAGAACCGCTTTTTCTCCGGACGCTAGCGGCTGCTTATGCAGAAACCGGGCGTTTCTCTGACGCGAGCGCGGTGATACAACAAGCTGTAGGTATTGCCAGGATGCAGGGGAAAACCAGTCTGGCAGACCGTCTCGAAGAAGACGCCTTGCTATATCGCGGACAGGTTCCGCTTAGACGAACGTCTGCGGGCGATTAGCTCACATGTATCGCGCGACCCGCCATGTATACTTCGGCCGCCAAGACGTTACTTCGCTTCCTTATGGTACGGCAGCCCGAG
>Ga0066388_100000649_pt1 | contig 17252 bp, 13 predicted proteins | sample PanSoiMetaGPlot6_FD_64539 | JGI IMG/M metagenome (GOLD analysis project Ga0066388, IMG submission 64539) | Tropical forest soil microbial communities from Panama analyzed to predict greenhouse gas emissions - Panama Soil - Plot 6 (Hybrid Assembly) | ecosystem: Environmental > Terrestrial >... | reverse complement strand
CAGAAGCGAAGCTCATGGCGACGACCCTGAGCCCTTCACCATCCTCGGCTGCCATCGAGCGACACAAGCTTTGTTGCACTCACTGCAACCTGATTTACGCCAACCCGCAGAAACGACAATTTCACTAGAATTTCTGCTCCCCGACGGCTCCTTCGTTCATTACCCCCGCACCTCCTTTCCCGCTCCCCTTCATACGTGGGCCAATCTCCTAAGATTTGCCGGCATCCCCTGGAAGGAACGATGGCAACTGGCATCATGGATAGAACAACTGTGGGAAGGCGATACGCAGCTGCCCGCCGACCTGGAGCAACGCACCGCCGAAGACTGGTTGGCTTCAATTGGGCAAAGCACACGGACGCGCCGCATCGTCTGGAATCCTCTCGCCCTGTGGCTCACCGGCAACGATCTCTCCGCGATATCCGCCGATGCCTTCGTACTATCGATGAAACCTGTGTTCCTCAGTACTCGTCCGGCTAGCCGCGTCTCGGTTGTTCAGGATTCGTTTAAGACCCGCTTCGTACAGCCGATCACCGAGGTACTGAGGCAAAGGGGTGCCACCTTTTTTCGCAATACTGAAGCCACACGGCTCAGTTACGAACAAGACCGGGTCTCGGGTATCCTGATGCGCGATGGTTCCCTGTTGCAAGCCGATTGGTATGTGGCCGCACTGCCACCACAGCAACTCACACCCTTGCTTCCAGAACAATGGCTGACCCACTACGCGTATTTTCAACAACTCACGGAATTGCGATCGTTCGACAGCGCAATCCTCCACCTGTATGCCGAGCAACCCTGTGCAATGCCTCGCCTTGTTCTGTTGGGTGAAACATCCTTTCACTCGGCACTTGTGACAGCGCCGACACCTGATCACACAAGCTTCTCTCTCGTCACGAGCGACGATCAGTTCACACGGGTTAGAGCGGACTCAAGTCTTAATAACGTAATTCCCGACCTGCTCAAATCGTGGGGGCTCCTTAGGCCTGAAGGAAAGGTTGCATCGATCCGCCATCGAGCGATTTCCAACACCATCCTCTCACTCAAGCCTGGAAGCAAATTACATCGACCCATCCAACGCAGTCCGATTGAGAATTTTGTCGTAGCAGGAGCCTGGACCGATACAGGATGGCCTCCCAACCTCGAAAGTGCCATCGTCAGCGGCAATCGCTGCGCTGAATTGATCGCTGGCAGGTAGGTCTGCTTTAGCAGGCGACGAAAGAGCTAGTGCGGAATACGTAAAGCTCTACTTTACTTCCGCGCGAGATAACACATATCCTTGAAACGTCCGCCGCGTCGGTGTTGCGCAATCACGATCCATTCAGCACGCCCATACGTCAGTCCAACCATTCTTCCCGCGTCGCTCTTTCATTGACAAGAAAGGTCGCCCCGCCTAAAATCCTTCAAAATCTTCAACGCCTCCACTTCATCATCATGACCCTCCTCGAACTCAGCAAGTCTCTCATCGACTGCCAGCGTTGCAAGCTCGCGAAGATGGGTCGAAGCCAAGTGGTGTTTGGTGTGGGAAATCCGCACGCCAGCATCATGTTCGTCGGTGAAGCGCCGGGTTTCCATGAAGACCGGCAAGGGGAGCCGTTTGTCGGGGCTGCAGGAAAACTCTTGAACGACTTGCTGCAATCCGCTGGATTGTCACGCAGCGACATCTACATCGCGAACGTGATCAAATGCCGCCCCCCGAACAACCGCGACCCGGAACCGGATGAAGTTGAGACCTGCAAACCCTTCCTGATGCAACAGATCCAGATGATCCGTCCGAAACTGGTCTGCACATTAGGCAATTGGGCCACGCAAACACTGTTGGAGAGAAAGGTCGGGATTACAAAAGTGAAAGGGCAGGCCTTCTACATGAAAGACTTCGTGATCTTCCCCTTACTCCACCCGGCAGCAGCACTGCATCAAGGCAACTTGCTCGACACGCTGAAGACAGATTTCAAGAAGCTCAAAGAATTCCTCGACCGCCACAGCCAACCAGCCCCAGCCGAAGCCTCAACGCCAGCCGCACCAGTCCTCAACATCGAACCGCAACAACCGGCTCAAATGGATCTGTTCGGCTAGTAGAACTTTACCTGTCTGAATGCAGGGGGGTCTCGACTGACGAAGGGCGGTCATCCCTGGCTTTGCCATGATGCGATGGAGCCAAACTGCCAGTGGATGTTTCGCTACCGAACCAGAAGAACGGCGCCAAGGCACCGAATTTGGCAAGTGACCGGCATATGGCGCCATGGCGAAAACCTCCCTGCCAATCCTTTCCATCCGAGGCTCGTTCAAAGATTGAGCCCTCCACAGCTATATGGGTATTATATTGGTCAGCCTATTCAATAGTTGGGCATCAACCGCTGACGACTCATGACACAAATCCTCGCTGCCCCCACTCAAGAATACGTACTCGTCGCCTCGGACAGACAACTGACGATTGTGAGTGGGCCACTCAAGGGACAGCTCCATGACGACGACACATGCAAGTTGGTCTCTCTATGCGGGATTTGGGGAATAGCCTACACGGGTTTCTCTGAGCTCCAAGGTGTTCCAACACATGAATGGATTGCAGTACGACTCGCAGAGAGCAATTGCCGGAGTCCTTACGTTGCCGCACAAATCCTTGCCGATGAAGGAGCTCGGGCTCTAAAGGTAGCGCCATTTCCGCTAGAACTTACGTTCTTAATAGCTGGTTGGCGGCAATCGAGTACCGAGTCTTTGCAGCCGCACTTTCTACTGGTTACGAATATGCACGATCGTGACGGCAAGCGACGTAACTCGGCAGGTGAGGACCTTCACAGTTTTGAACGGAAGCTGGGGCCAGAGGAAATGTACGCTAGCCGCGTGATTGGCCAACCACTTCCTGCGGGTCGGGGAAAGCACTTGGACAGGTTTTTCCGTCGCTTATTGAAGCGTGGAATTAGCCCAAAGTCGGCCATGCATGCTTTCGCAAACGAGATCGTCAACACTGCTGGGTGCCCGGCGGGCGTTGAGACAAAGGTTCTTGCCTTCTCTATTCCCAGAGCGGCGGCTCGCCGGACGTATCAAACTGGAGAGAACGTGATGCTTGCTATGGAGCCGAATTTGCAGACCACGGCATTCTGTTACTTCGACCCCGCATACTCTCAGCTTCGGCAGCGTGGACCAACCTTCGTGTGCGGAGACTCAGCCGTGACGGATGTGGAGACGACCGATGACGCTTCTCGCAACTTCCAGAGTTCGCAGTTTAAGATTCTGCATTTGCCCAAGAATGGAAGGCTGCCGGCATTGGTGGTCAGGGCAACGCAAGGTGAATGACGCCGCAGTGTACAAGCTTTGCCCAACAAAGCGTTGGAAGCGACGTGCGAAGACGCATGCGGGGTGGGAACAATGGGGGACATTGTATTTATTTCCGACCCGATGCCGAAGCTCAGAACGGACTTCACCGAAGGTTTGGGGACCCGTCAAGGCTCCGCTGAGAAGCAAAGCGGAAACTGAGCGAGTTCGCGAGGGAATTTCCGAAGGACTCCATTCAGCGGAGCCTGAACGGATCGTTCCGAGAGGTGGGGGAGTAGTTGAGCTTCGGCATCGCGCATGTCTCAAGAAATCCATCCAAACTTACTAACCCCTTTCCCTCAACGACGCCCGTGGCTGCTGACGCGTGCATCAGCGCCCTGCTGTGTCTCGCCGTAGTGAAGTCACGCGGCCCGCTCCCAGCGGGTGGCACAGACTGTTCGACGCTCCGTTCGACCATCGGTCGGAACGGGGCTAGTTTCTGGGCCAAGCATGGCTGAACGTGAGGGCGGGCCAGCAGGACGCTGGCGAAAGCGGCAGCAGCAGCGGGCGTCCCATCCTGTACCGTTCGAGGCTCGGCGAGTTTACAGGCATCGAGCGAGCAAGGCGTAGTTGGGTGATTCAGGAGGTCTTGCGGCGGCGGGCATCCTCCCCGGGCGGCGATCCTATGCTTTTGCTTTGATTGTGGACGAGGGGCCTGAATCGGCAGCTCCCCCGCCTTCTTCTTCGGTAGGTTTTTCTTCTTCCGGCGCGTCGAACCACTGCACCAGCATCTCATCCCACCAGGCCTCGTCGATCTCTCTCCCCGGATCGCTGCCAAGAAATGCGACATCATCTTTCGTGACTTCTGGGCCGACCAGGTTGGGCTGGAACTTCGCTCGTTCGACGATTTCTTTTGTGGCATATCCCCCGACGATCCAGGAATCAGGATCGGCCCGACGGGATTTGTAGGCCTTGAGCCCGATCTTAAGATACATGAAGATCTGCTGTTGTACAGGATCCCCGATACCAGACTGCGGCAGACTGAGCGTCTTCTCGATCTTCTTGCGCCAATGCCGGTCGTCGTACCGCGACGTAATCAATTGGAGCACGGTCTTTCCTTGCTCGGCATCAAGCGGCATGCTGCTACTCCTCGCTCCACGAACTTCTATTCGAGAGGCTGATCAAAATGACCTTTCAGCAAGGCCGCAGGGAGACGAGCGACTGAGAACGAAGCTGGCGGTCATTTTCATCAGCCGAGATGTTGCTTAAAAAACGCCTTCGTTCTCGCCCAGGCATCCTTCGCCGCCTCCGGACGATACACGCTCGGATCAGTGTCGCGAAAGAATGCATGGGGGGCGCCTGGATAGGTTTTAATTTCTCCGGGCTTGTTATACTTCTTTAGCGCCGCCGCAAGCCGCTGCACGTCCGCTTTGGTAATCCAGCCGTCGTCTTCGCCATAGATATAGAGAACCGGACCTGCAAGCTTCTGTAGTGGGGTGTCGGGATTGGGTACCTGTCCATAAAATGGCGCCGCTGCTTTGATGTCAGCATTTACGCAGGGCAACATCAAGGCATAGGACCCGCCCATGCAGAATCCAGTGATGCCGATTCGCTTCGCGTCTACTTCCGGAACGGTCTTGAGATACGCCACTGTCGCATTCAAGTCCGCGAGTCCATCGTCCTGTTTGAGGCCGTTCATCAACTTGCCTGCTTCGCCTGGGTCCGTTGCAAGAGCATTGCCCAAACGAGAGTAGAGATCCGGCGCAATGGCCACATACCCCTCTGCAGCGTAGCGCTTCGCGATGTCCTTGATATGGTCGGATAACCCAAACCATTCCTGAACTACAATGATGGCCGGGCGCTTCTCCCTAGTTTGTGGCGCAGCCACATATGCGCGAACAGTCACGTTTCCACTCGGATACTGCACCATCGTTTCTCTGATTGACTCTGCCATAAGGCACCTCCTTACAGGTGCAAGTTTTGAGTTATAAGTTCTGAGTGCTGAGTTATAGATTCAAAAAGTCGTTTTTCTCGTCCGTCGATTCTTTAACTCAGAACTCAACACTCAAAGCTCAGAATTGGCAACTAGCCGCGAGGCGCGGCTAGTTGCCGGCCACCATCATCTCGGCAATCTTCACGGTCGGACTCGCGATACGCCCTCGAAACTTAAGATCGTTGCCGATCATCTCAATCCCCGCAAACATGTCTTTCAAATTGCCCGCGATCGTAATCTCTTCCACAGGATAGGCCAACTCGCCCCCTTCGATCCAAAAGCCCGCGGCCCCACGTGAATAATCACCGGTGACCATGTTGATACCGAAACCGATGAGGTCAGTGACATACAACCCCTCTTTCACCGTCTTGATAATGTCTTGCGCTGTCTTAGCCCCTGGGGCGAGGAAGAAATTCGTGGGACCGACCGATGGGTTCTCTCCGACACTGCGGGAGGCGTTACCGGTCGAGGCCAAACCGAGCTTCCTTCCGGAATAGGTATCGAGGAGGTAACTCTTCAACACCCCTCCCTCCACCACTGTCGTCTTCCTGGTCGGCAGACCTTCGCCATCGAATGGTCGAGAGCCCAGGCCTCCAACCACCCGCCCATCGTCATAGACCGTCACATATTCCGGGGCGAGCGATTTGCCTAATTGGCCAGCCAGAAACGATGCCCCTTTATAGAGCGCGTATCCTGACACCGCGCTGCAAAGATTTCCCATGAGACTTCCGGCCGTTTCTGCGTCGAACACGACAGGAACTCGTTGGGTTGCTACCTTTTTCGCTCCGAGCTTGCGGACCGTCCGCCGCGCCGCTTCCAGCCCCACAGCCTCAGGAGAGTCCAGCTTGGCGAATTTCCGTTGCACATCGTACCAATAATCGCGTTGCATGGCCCCTGTCTCCGGATCGGTGGCTATGGGCGACACCGACATTGAGAAACTGGAACTCTGATACTCCCCCAGAAATCCGTGACTATTACCCAGCACCACACGCCCTGATGAGGAATCGAAATCGCCTCCTTCAGAATTCGTGACTCGATCATCCATAGACATGGCGGCGGCCTCGACCCGTTTGGCCAATTCAATCTGCTGTTCTGTGTTCAGTCTGGTGGAATCGTAGAGATCCAGATCCAGCCTCTCTTCCGCCATCTGATCCGCCGCAGGCAAACCAGATACTTGATCTTCCACGACGGCTTTCGCCAAGGCACAGGTCTCAGTGACGAGTTGACTCAAGGAATCTGTTGTGAAATCCGATGTGGAAGTGCTGGCGGATCGTTTCCCGACAAATACACGCAAGCCGAGATGCTTCTCCCGCGCTTTCGTGAGACGATCGACAGTGCCCAACCGGACTTGTACCGAAAAGGTTTCGCCATCGGCAATAAGGACGTCCGCTTCCGTCGCCCCACTGCGCTTCGCTTTTGCCAAGAGATCGGACGCCAGATCCGCGAAGCTCCGCCGCTCCTCACTCCCAGACCAACTCCTTGTTCTTTCCAAGTCAGCACTCATAACTCAGCACTATCAACTTTGTGTCCCACCCACAGTGATTTCATCGATACGGATGGTCGGCAGACCGACGCCCACCGGAACGGACTGCCCTTCCTTTCCACAGGTACCGATGCCTTCGTCGAGCTTGAGGTCATGCCCGACCATTGAAACTTTGGTGAGGATCTCCGGCCCGCTGCCGATCAATGTCGCACCCTTGACCGGCCTCGTGACCTTTCCCCCCTCGATCAAGTAGGCTTCGCTGGCAGAAAACACAAACTTACCGTTGGTGATATCCACCTGCCCGCCCCCGAACGAAACCGCATACAGTCCACGATCTACCGAGCGGATGATCTCCTCAGGGTCCGATGTTCCTGCCAACATGAATGTATTCGTCATACGCGGCAACACCACACTTTGGTAACTTTCTCGTCTCCCGTTACCGGTCAAGGGAATGTCCATCAGCCGCGCGTTCAATTTATCGGTAATGTAACCACGCAGAATCCCCTGCTCGATGAGGATGGTGCGACCAGTCGCGGTCCCTTCATCGTCCATATTGAGCGAGCCCCGACGGCCCGGTATGGTCCCATCATCGACGATGGTACAAACGTCGGACGCCACTCGCTTTCCCAGAAGATTCGAAAATGCCGAAGTCTTCTTGCGGTTGAAATCCGCTTCCAAACCGTGGCCGATGGCTTCATGTAACAAAATCCCAGGCCAGCCCCCCCCCAGCACGACCGGCATGGCACCAGCCGGCGCCTCGACAGCAGACAGATTGAGAATCGCTTCACGTGCCGCTTCACGCGCAAACCGCAGATACCGATCGCCCTCATGATAGAAAACAAACCCGACACGGCCACCCCCGCCGAACGAGCCGACTTGCCGTTGACCGTTCTCCTCGGCAATGCAGGTCACTTGCAGTCTCGAAAGCGGCTGCACGTCCCCGATCAGCGTGCCGTCCGAGGTGGCGACCATCACCACTTTATATTCCGTATTAAACGAGGCCATGACATTCTTGATACGTGAGTCATACCGGCGCGCTTCGGCATCGATTGCATTCAATAGCGACACGCGATCTGCTGTGGCGACTTCGGCCTGGGCCCGTTCGATCGGGTAGAGATCTCTTGTTGGACGACGGCAGACAGGGACGGGTATCGTTTCGGTCCCGCTCGGGGAGTTGGCAATGTAGCGGGCCGTATCGGCGGCCAGCTCGAGATCCTTCTTTGTCAGCTCATCTGAATAGGCAAAACCTGTTTTTTCTCCCGCCGTCGCTCGCACCCCTACGCCCTGCGAGACACTCTTCGTCGCACGCTTCACGAGGGACTCCTCCATCGAGACAGATTCGGAGACGCAGGATTCGAAGTAGAAGTCCGCATAGTCGACATTGCGAACTTTGACCCGCCCGAGTGCCCCAAGCACCTCGCCTTCGGTCAGACCGAAAGAGGTCAACTGAACAAGTTCACCCATGGTGTACAACTCCTCACAACGGTTAGCCTGCGGAGGGAGGGAGAATTATAGCCGATCACTTTCTGCAGGCGCAACGATAATTCACCCAACTTATCGCTTTTACAGGACTTTTACTAAAATTCGTTTGACATTCCCCACCCTCACCAGTAGACTTTGCTCGCCTACCCTACAATCCTTGCAAGAAGGGATCTTTACTAACAGCACTTTTATGGACATGAAAGACTCGCCGGCCTTGGATCAGCTCTCTCTAGCAGAGCTTGCCGCAAGACTTGAACTCGACCTCTTACCCAAGCACATCGCCATTATCATGGATGGCAATGGCCGCTGGGCAGAACTGCGAAACCTCCCTCGCATTGCCGGCCATCGGGAAGGGATCAAGTCCGTCCGGGAAATGATCACGATCTGCCTAGAGCTAGGGATCCACGCCCTGACAATTTACGCGTTTTCACAGGAGAACTGGAATCGTCCTGTTCAGGAAATCTCTTCGCTCATGGGCTTGCTCGAATATTACCTTTCGACAGAACGATCTAAACTCATCGAGCAGGGTGTCCGGTTACGCACGATCGGTCGGATCGATTCCCTGCCGTCCTCCGCCCTACAATGGGTCAGGGCTGCTGAACGGGAAACCGCCCATCTCGATAAATTGCATCTCACAGTCGCCCTCAGCTATGGTGGCCGCACCGAAATTGTGGACGCGGTGCGTGAACTCTTACATGATGTACAAGATGGAAGCCTGAATCCGGATGATGTGGATGAGTCCCGTATCCAGCAATATCTCTACACACATGACCTGCCCGACCCGGATTTATTGATTCGCACCAGCGGCGAAACGCGAATCAGTAACTTTCTCCTCTGGCAGCTCGCCTACACTGAGCTCTATTTCACTCCGACCCTGTGGCCCGACTTCCGTCGCCGGGATCTCTTGCTGGCATTGCTGGAATACCAGCGGCGTGAACGGCGATTCGGTCGTGTCCTCAGCGCCATATCGTCATAGTGGTCGACCTTAACCTTCCCATGCAGGATTACAAAATCGCCGGCCAACAGCAGGCCGAACCAGCGCCCAAGGCAGCGTCCCGATTCGATCCCCGTCGGATCTATACAATTCTAGTCCTCGCTCCATTCTTGTATGCCATCATTCGCTACCTCCCACCACTCGCGTTTTCTGGCGTTGTGATGTTGGCGGGGGGACTTGCTCTCTTTGAGTTCTACCGATTGTGCTTCAGCGACCGCAGCCGCCCCTGGCTAATCGGGATCGGCCTGACAGGATTCGCCGTTCTGATTCTCGGAACACACCGGACGGATATCATTGTTCCAACGCTCCTAGCTACAGTGGTCGGCATTATGTCTGTTCCACTCTTTAGCCGCACTCCTCTCGAACAGAGTGTCAGGGATGGCGCCATGACCTTGTTCGGCGTGCTATATCTGGGGCTCACGCTCTGCACTCTCTCAATGACGAGGCTCCTACCTCACGGTGAATGGCTGATCTTCTTTCTCCTATTGGTGACCTGGGCTTCCGATACGGGCGCCTATTATATCGGCACACTGTATGGGCGACATTGCCTGGCGCCTACGATTAGTCCAAAAAAAACAGTCGAGGGCTTGGTGGGCGGTTTGATTGGTGCCATAATCGTCGCGTATGCAGCTCGCTGGTGGTTTCTTCCTGAATTATCCGGTCTCGACTGTTTGATATTGGCTACCCTGCTGACCATCACGGGCCTCTGGGGGGACCTGACCGAATCAGCCGTAAAACGCAGCGTCGGCATGAAAGACTCTGGCGGGATACTGCCGGGCCATGGCGGGATGCTCGACCGTCTGGACAGTCTCTTGTTCACCGCCCCCGCGTTCTACTACTATGTCACGATGGTGAGCCGGTTACGCGTCACCGAGTGAAGGAGTTTCTATGAAAACGATCGTCATCCTCGGGTCAACTGGATCCATCGGCACCAGCACCTTAGATATCGTGGACCGGTTCCCCAAAGAATTCCGCGTGGCAGGACTCACTGCCGGCAGCAACGATGAAAAACTCGAGGAACAGATCCGCCGGTTCAGACCCCGCATCGTGGCCCTATCGGATGCCTCCGCTGCCTCAAGACTCCGGCATCGCTGTGCGGAACTGCCTGTTGAGATTGTGTCTGGGCAAGAAGGGTTGATTCAGGTCGCATGTGCGCCCGAGACGGAACTCGTTATCTCCGCCATTGTCGGTGGAGCCGGTCTCGTGCCTACCCTGGCGGCAATCCGAAGCGGAACACAAGTTGCCTTGGCCAATAAGGAGCCGATGGTCATGGCAGGGAAGTTAATGCAGGACGAGGCGCGGCGGCATGGCGTACGCATCTTTCCGGTCGACAGCGAACACAGTGCGATCTTTCAGTCGTTAGAGGGACATCGCAAAGAGGATGTCCGCCGTCTGATCTTGACGGCATCCGGAGGGGCCCTATGGACCCTTGGCCGGGAGGGGCTTCAGGAGGTGACACCCGAACGGGCGCTCCAACATCCTAATTGGAAGATGGGCGCCAAAATCACGATCGATTCCGCCACCCTCATGAACAAAGGTCTCGAAGTCGTTGAAGCCCGATGGCTCTTCGACATCCCGGAATCTCAAATCGAGGTCATGATCCATCGGGAAAGCATCATTCATTCTCTGGTAGAATACGCAGACCGTTCAATGATCGCGCAATTGGGATTGCCGGATATGCGAACACCCATTTCTTATGCCATGAGATATCCGGCGCGTATGACCTTGGATCTGCCCTCATTGGATCTAACGGAGATTGGGAATTTGACATTTTGTAAGCCTGATCACGACCGGTTTCCCTGCTTGGGGCTAGGCTATGAATCACTGCGGATCGGCGGTACGATGCCGGCCGCGATGAATGCCGCAAATGAAATCGCGGTCGAGGCATTCCTGAACGGGGGCATCCGGTTCACCGACATTGCGGAGATCATTCACAGCACGATGGACCTCCATACGACCAGAGACGTCGAGACGTTGGAAGACGCGCTGGAAGCGGATCGCTGGGCCCGAGAGAAGGCTGAGTCGTTAGTTGTAGCATTGGCACGCTAGGTCTACACGAAGGAGCGTATACCGTGTTCATCGCATTTACATGGTCCCCCGATACCGTGTGGTTACTCTTGCAAAAGGCGTGGTGGTTCCTGGTCGTTCTGGGTGTGTTAGTCGCATTCCATGAACTCGGGCATTTCTTGGCCGCTCGCTGGGTCGGCGTGAAAGTCCTCAAGTTTTCTCTTGGGTTCGGACCGAAACTCCTCGGAAGGAAAATGGGCGAAACGGAATATCTCATTTCGGCCATTCCACTCGGCGGCTACGTGAAACTATTCGGCGAAGATGAGACCGAGGCGACCACGCAGGAAGATCGTGTGCGTTCGTTTGCGCATCAAAAATTGTGGGGCAAGGTTCTCATCGTCGCCGCTGGACCAGGGTTTAACTTCATCCTGGCTTACTTCATTTTTGCCGGATGGCTTGCGACCGGCGCTCCGCTTTTTGTCCCAACATTCCAGGACCTCTCCCCCGATATTGAAGCGATGGTTCCCGGCTCTCCAGCCGATACCGCAGGCATCCGGATAGGAGATCATGTCAGCCGAGTCAATGGGCAGGACATTGCGACCAGGTCGGAACTCTTCGACGCCGTGGCAAAGAGTAACGGGAAAGCGCTGACGATTGAGATCAAACGAGGCGACCAAGTCAAAACCCTGACGGTCACGCCTACCACCGCACCAGGACCACAAGGCTCTGCGCAAGAGCCCGGATACTACCTGGGCGTCGAAGAAACACAGCCTCTCATTACGTCAGTCATGCAAAGCTCTCCGGCGGCGAAAGCCGGGCTTCAAGCCGGGGACCATGTAGTCAAGATTGATGACCAAACGATCCATACATGGTCCCAGATGACCGGTATTGTGAAAGAAAGCCCAAACCGCCAGCTACGGATAGAAGTTTTGCGGGATGGACACCGAGTTTCTTTGACCGTGACGCCCTCTGCTGAGAAAACGATGGTCAACGGCCAATCGATCGAGGTCGGCAAGATCGGCATTTCAGGACCAGGCCGTTCGATCATGCGTTCCAGCACCCCGCTACTGTCGCTCTATGACGGGTTTGGCGCCACATGGAGCTGGACCGAGCTAACCGTAGTTGGCCTCTACAAAATGGTGGTGGGGGACATCTCCAGCAAAAACATCGGCGGCCCGCTGACGATCGCCAATATTTCAGGGGAAGCCGCATCACAGGGGGCGTCAAGTGTGGTCTTTCTCATCGCCATTCTGAGCATCAATCTGGGCGTTCTCAACTTGCTTCCCATTCCCATTCTCGACGGCGGCCATCTGCTGTTTTTTCTAATTGAGGGCATACTCCGGAAACCCCTGGGCGAACGCCAGAGAGAACTCGCGCAACAAGCCGGCCTCGTGCTATTGGTGGGCGTGATGGTCTTTGCGTTCTGGAATGACCTTGAGCGAATCTTCCTTCGATAGCGAGTTCGTCTGAATGTCGAACGTGATCATGTCGGCAGACCATTTCCTCGCTCACCGGTACGTCAAGTTCGATGACGTTTGGACTTGAAGCCTGTTTATCCTTTCTCACAGAATCATGCGGACATCCCAAGTCTTAATCCCTACTTTACGAGAAGATCCAGGCGAAGCCGAAACCGTCAGCCATAAGCTCATGCTCCGAGCCGGTCTGATTCGAAAAGTAGCTGCCGGCATCTACACCTATCTTCCGCTTGGCCTCCGGATCATTCGAAAGGTCGAACAGATCATTCGTGAGGAAATGAACCGGGCTGGAGCCCAAGAGCTCCTTATGCCCATTGCCTCTCCCGCGGAATTATGGCAGGAAACCGGCCGATGGAATTTCTACGGCAAGGAATTAATCCGCTTCAAGGATCGCCACGAGCGCGAGTTCTGCTTGGGGCCGACTCATGAAGAAGTGATCACCGATCTATTCAGACGCGAGGTCCGCTCCTATCGGCAGATGCCGCTAAATTTCTATCAGATCCAGACAAAGTTTCGAGACGAAATCCGCCCCCGTTTCGGACTCATGCGGGGACGCGAGTTCATCATGAAGGACGCCTACAGCTTCGATCAGGACGAAGCGAGCGCCAGACTCAGCTATCAGAAGATGTACGATGCCTACCATCGGATCTTTACGCGCTGCGGCCTCACCTTCCGTGCCGTGGAAGCCGACACCGGCCTGATCGGCGGCAGCTCCTCTCACGAGTTCATGGTGCTAGCCGAAACGGGCGAAAATACCATCGTATACAGCGATGCAGGCACCTATGCCGCCAACGTCGAACAAGCCGAGGTGCTGCCTCCTACTGATGCGGACACCGAAGCCCCGCGTCCTCTGCGCACCGTCAGAACACCTCGCTGCAGGACAGTCGAAGAGGTCACAAAATTCTTGAACGTTTCCCCCATCCACCTCGTGAAAACGCTCCTCTATACGACAGGAAAAGGCATGGTCGTCGTATTGATACGGGGAGACCATGAGGCGAATGAAGTCAAGATTCAACGACTCCTGCGAACGACCGATCTTGAACTCGCAACTCCCACCGTCGTCGAGCAAGTCACCGGCGCACCGATAGGGTTCGCCGGCCCCGTTGGGCTGAAACACGTTCGAATTATTGCCGACCACGCTGTCAAAGGCTTGCGCAACGTGGTTGTCGGTGCCAATCAGGCCGATACGCACTATATTGATGCAAATTGGGATCGCGATTTTCTCGTCGAGCAGTTTGCCGACCTCCGCAGGGCCTGCGCAGGAGATCCGTCACCGCGAAAAGACGGCGGGACCTTGAAAACGACGAAAGGTATCGAGGTGGGGCATGTTTTCATGCTCGGCACCAAATACAGCGAAACCATGAAGGCCTCCTTTCTGGACTTTCATGGAAAAGAGTGCCTCGCCATCATGGGATGCTACGGCATCGGAGTCGGGCGCACCGCTGCGTCAGCGATTGAACAAAATCACGACGCGAAAGGGATCATCTGGCCCTTTCCTATCGCGCCGTTCCATGTGCACCTTCTTCCTCTCACCCAATCAGCACGGACAGCCCAGGTCACCGCACAGCTCTACGATGAACTGGAGGCTGCAGGACTCGAAGTGCTCTGGGATGATCGGGACGAACGAGCGGGAGTGAAGTTCAATGATGCGGACCTAATGGGAGCTCCCTTCCAAGTCGTAGTCGGGGACAAGGGCCTAGCAGAAGGAGTGGTGGAGGTGAAGACTCGAAGGGACGGAGTAAAGGTCAAGCTGCCTCCGGCACTAGTCGCTGCTCACTTGATCCGCACACAAGCAAGTTGAAAGCCCACCGCCCACCAGCGGTTTCACCCATTTTGTCACTCCCTTAACTACACCAACCTGAAACCGCCTTTTCCTTGTCTTCCATCCGTGATCAGTTACACTGAGCTTAAACCTCTGTCTCAAGGCTCGTGTGGTCACCTGGATCCTCCGCACTCCTCAACAAGCATGCGGATCCAACGAGGGCCTTCTAGACGATGGCCAGGAATCCATGTAATGCAAGCCAATCCCATTCCACAAAATCTTCAGGAGCTTCAGCAGAAAGTGGCATTTGCCGAAAACGTCAAGCGCATCACAGACCAAATCCATGCGGCCAGTGACCTTGATCATATTCTCCTCGATCTGCGCAAAGAAGTTCTCAGCATTTTCGATGCCGAAGACCTGACGATTTTCGCTTTCGATCAGGAAAAGAAAGAGATTTTCTCCAAAGTCCCTCACATCGACAACATCGAAGAGCTCCGCATTCCCATCACCGAACAAAGCTTGGCTGGGTTCTGCGCAAAATATCTCCGTCCGGTGAGCATCGCCGACGCCTATAACATCGCCGAGCTGCAAGGCATCCACCCCTCGCTTGTCCACGACACGTCCTACGACAAGCGGACTGGATTCAAGACGAAGCAGGTGCTGACCTACCCGATCGTAGCAGACAACAAGTATTTGATGGGCGTCCTCCAGCTCCTCAACAAAAAGAGCGGCCTACGTTTCACGAGAAAAGACGAAGAATCCGTTGCGGAGATCGCAAAGGCGCTCGGCATCGCCTTCCTCAATCTCCGCAAGGTCGCGAAAAAAAGCCCAACCAAGTTCGACCGCCTGGTCGCGAACAAACACATTACCCAGAACGAACTGGACAATGCGATTTTCGAATCACGGAAAGGCGTGTCGGACTTCGAAAGCATTCTCATTGAGAAGTACAAGGTGCCGAAGGGTGAGATCGGCAAGTCGCTCGCCCAGTTTCACAAATGCCCCTACATCGAATATAACGAGCGAACGATTGTCGACGTCGAACTCCTGAAAAACCTCAACGTCGACTACCTCAAGAAGAACCACTGGATGCCCCTCAAGCGAGACCGAACCGCCATTGAAATCCTGACGGACGATCCCGGCGACCTCGACCGCGTAGCAGATATTAAGCGGACATTCCCCGGCCTTAATATTCGCTTTGCGATCAGCCTCCGTCGTGATATCGCCCAGTTCCTCAGCTCTGCCACTGGCCAGGGAGATGCCGGCGGTACCAGAAAATTAGATGAGAATGTCTCCGACATTCTCGGTGAGCTCGTCAACGAAGCCCAAGAAGCGGCGGCGGAGGACGCCGGAGGCGGGCTCGATGAAAACGACAATGCCATCGTTCGGCTAGCCAATCAGATCATCGCCGATGCCTATAGACAAGGCGCCTCCGATATTCATGTCGAACCCTATGGCGAAAAACGTGAAACGCTTGTCCGGTTCCGGGTCGACGGCGACTGTTTCGAATACATGAAGATTCCGCAAAGCTATCGGCGTGCCATCGTGTCGCGACTAAAGATCATGGCCAGCCTCGACATCGCAGAACGGCGAAAACCCCAGGACGGCAAGATCAAATTTAAGCTGTCGGACACCAAGGAAATCGAGTTGCGCGTCGCGACAATTCCCACCGCCGGATATAACGAAGACGTGGTCATGCGTCTGCTCGCGGCCAGTGAACCGCTGCCCCTCGACAAGATGGGGTTCTCGGACAGAAATCTCGCAGCGATCAGGGTGATCGCCGCAAAACCCTACGGCATCATTCTTTGCGTCGGGCCAACCGGCTCAGGAAAAACTACGACCCTCCATTCTGTCCTCGGATTCATCAACACCCCAGACCTTAAAATCTGGACGGCGGAAGACCCAGTTGAAATCACACAATATGGCCTTCGGCAGGTTCAAGTTCTCCCAAAGATCAACTTCACTTTTGCCGCTGCCATGCGCGCGTTTCTTCGGGCCGACCCAGACGTGATCATGGTCGGAGAAATGCGAGATAAGGAAACGGCTGAAATCGGCATTGAAGCCTCGTTGACCGGACACTTGGTTTTGAGCACGCTCCACACAAACAGCGCAGTGGAAACCGTCACCCGACTTCTGGATATGGGCTGCGACTCCTTTAGTTTTGCCGATGCAATGTTGGGCGTCCTCGCCCAGCGCCTTACTCGCAGGATTTGCAAGGACTGTAAGGAACAGTACGTCGGGACAGCCGTAGAATACGAGGAAATCCGTCAGGGATATGGGCCTGAACATTGGGACAAGCTGGGCATCCAACAAGACAACACGTTCCGCTTAGCCCGCGGGAAAGGATGTGAGACCTGCAATCGCACTGGCTTTAAGGGACGCGTAGCCATACATGAGTTGCTTCTGGGATCGGACAAACTCAAACGCATGATTCAGACGAAAGCAAGAACTGAAGAAATGCTACAGGTTGCCATTGAAGAGGGTATGACTACCCTCATGCAGGATGGAGTTCAAAAAGTCCTCCAAGGCCTGACCACGTTCAAGGAAGTCAAGGCGGTGGCCATCAAGTAATCTGAATCAAGAGACTCTGGTCACGCCAGATCGCGAAGTAACGCTTCGACCCATTCTATCCAGCCCACACGAAACACGTCTATTCACCATTTCAGATATAACCTACTATCCTGCAAGCATTTTGACCTTGGTCTGTCCAGACGATTAGAAGCACGTCCCGGCTCCTTTGCTCTACTATCGACAGATCGAGACGTATCGGTCCTGTCCGGCACCATGGCGATGACCGGTACGCCGTTCCTTTT